>Ga0136643_10011178_pt1 | contig 13308 bp, 14 predicted proteins | sample TergutLab28metaG_FD_96883 | JGI IMG/M metagenome (GOLD analysis project Ga0136643, IMG submission 96883) | Labiotermes labralis P1 segment gut microbial communities from Petit-Saut dam, French Guiana - Lab288 P1 (version 3) (version 3) | ecosystem: Host-associated > Arthropoda: Insects >...
ACGATGGGCTGGGAATGTAGCTAGGGCGGGTATTACATGATGAGGAACAGCGTGATTGGTACAGGTCAGTTGATGTGGTTAGGGGAGTGGAATGTGGGAGTTACGATGGGATGGGAATGTAGCTAGGTTGGGTATTACATGACGAGGAACTGCGTGATTGGTACAGGTCAGTTGGTGTGGTTAGGGGAGTGAAATGTGGGAGGCTATGATGGATTATGTATGTAGCTGGTATGGTAGCAAGAAGGAATGCATATAGAATATTTGCGCAAAGGGACATGCAGAAAGCATATGGGAATGAAATGTAGGTGGAAAACTTAAGGTGGATCTTTTGTACCAAGTGTGGCACGCGGTATACCTAGACGTGTGCGAGAGGACGATATTAAACTGGATTTTGAGGGGCCAGGTTGTGATCATATGCACATAGTGTGAACAGAATCATGCCTCGTAGTGTCGCATGGAGGCAGGGTCAGCTGAGCAACAGTCAGCTACACAGCCTTGTGCTTGTTTGTACATGTTCTGGTTGAAGCACTTCCCCGTTACGTAAAACGCGGAGGGCGAAAGTGCTGACTGTGTGTGGTTTAGCGTGTTGGTGCGAGCTGACCGTGTTGCGTGGCTGCGGCAACGTTTGCGTGAAAGGCACAAATAATTTTGGGTTTGCAAAACAATTCTGCAGACGTATTATTATTGTTAACATCATCATCATCATCACCATCACCACTGGCACTATCATTACGCAAGCCGGCCTTTCTTAGTCAGCGCAGTGACGGCAGTCACCACGCTGCGAGATGTACGACCCATGTTCGAATCCTGACAGCGGCACTACGTTTTTGTCATCTGGAAACCCGCCACATAGAAGCTTTGGGCCCACATAACCTCCTATTTAATGGGTCTCGGGGGTTTTCCCGGGGTTAGAGTGGCTGTAGCGCGAAGCTGACCACTCAGTCCACCTCCTGCCGATGTTAATATTTACTGGATCTGCACCTGTATTCCTGCCATTAGCCCCGTCACGCAGAGACGAACAACATTACGGCCTCTTCTTTTGTTCTTTCTCCGTTCGACTGTCAGTTTCGGAGTTCCGTGGACCTGCTTGTCTGTTGTGGCACGGGACTGCGTGTAGGTTGTGGCACAGGACTGCGTGTATGTTGTGGCACAGGCCTGCATGTCTTATGGCACAGGAGTGCGTGTAGTGGCACAGGAATGCGTGTCTTGTGGCACAGGACTGCGTGTATGTTGTGGCACAGGATTGACGTGTCTGTTGTGGCACAGGACTGCGCGTATGTTGTGACAAAGGATTGCGTGACTTCTGGCACAGGACTGAATGTGTGTTGTGGCACAGGACTGCGTGATTGTTGTGGCACAGGACTGTGTGACTGTTGTGACACAGGACTGCGTGTCTGTTGTGGCACAGGACTGCGTGACTGTTGTGGCACAGGAAAGCGTGTTTGTTGTGGCACAGGACTGCGTGTCTGTTGTGGCACAGGACTGCGTGACTGTTGTGGCACAGGAATGCATGATTGTTGTGGCACAGGACTGCGTGTATGTTGTGACACAGGACTGCGTGTCTGTTGTAGCACAGGACTGCGTGTATGTTGTGGCACAGGAATGAATGTATGCTGTGGCACGGGACTGCGTGTGTGTTGTGGAATAGGACTGCGTGTCTGTTGTGGCACAGGACTGCGTGTCTGTTGTGGCACAGGACTGCATGTCTGTTCTGGCACAGGATTTCTTGTATGTTTTCGCACAGGACTGCGTGTATGTTTTGGCACAGGACTGCGTGTATATTGTGGCACAGGACTGCGTGTATGTTGTGGCACAGGAATGCGTGTATGTTGTCGCACAGGAATGCATGTATGTTGTGGCACAATACTGCGTGTATGTTGTGGCACAGGACTGCGTGTCTGTTGTGGCACAGAACTGCGTGTATGTTTTGGCACACGATTGCTTATATGTTGTGGCACAGGAATTCGTGTATGTTATGGCAGAGGACTGCGTATATGATGTGCTACAGGACTGCGTGTATGTTGTGGAACAGGATGCGTGTATGTTGTGGCAGAGGATTGCGTGTATGTTGTGGCACAGGACTGCGTGTATGATGCGCCACAGGACTGCGTGTATGTTGTGGCACTTGACTGCGTGTATGTTCTGGCGCAGGACTGCGTGTCTGTTGTGGCACAGGAGTGCGTGTATGTTGTGGCACATGACTGCGTGTATGCTGTGACACGGGACTGCGTAACTGTTGTGGCACGGGACTGCTTTACTGTTGTGGCACAGGATTGCATGTATGTTGTGGCACGTTACTGCTCGTCTTTTGTTGCACAGGACGGCGTGTATGTTGTGGCACATGCCTGCGCGTCTCTTTTGGAACAGAACTGCGTGTCTGTTGTGGCACAGGACTGCGTGTATTTTGTGTCATAGGACTGCGCATGTGTTGAGGCACAAGACTGTGTGTCTGTTGTGGCAAAGACTGCATGTCTGTTGTGGCACAGGACTGCGGGACTGTTATGCACAGGACTGCGTGACTGTTTGGTACAGGACTGCGTGTATGTTGTGGCACAGAACTGCTTGTCTGTTATGGCACAGCATTGCTTGTCTTTTATGGCACAGGAATGCATGTATGTTGTGGCACAGGACTGCTTTTATGTTGTGGCACGGGATTGATTGTATGTTGTGGCACAAGACAGCGTGTCTGTTGTGGCACAAGACAGCGTGTCTGTTGTGGCACAGGACTGCGCGTATATTGTGGCACAGGACTGCGCCTATGTTGTGACATAGGAATGCGTGACCGTTGCGGTACAGGACTGCTTGAATGATGTGGCACAGGACTGCGTGTGTGTTCTGGCAAAGGACTGCGTGTATGTTGTGCCACAGGACTGCGTGTCTGCAGTGGCACAGGACTGCTTGTATGTTGCGGCACAGGACTGTGTCTATGTTGCGGCACAGGACTGCGTGTATGTTGTGGTACAGAAGTGGTTGTGTGTTGGCCCAGAGGAATGCGTGTGTGTTGACGCACAGGACTGCGTGTGTGTTGTCGCACAGGACTCCGTGTATGTTGTTTCACAGGAATGCGCGTTTGTTGTGGCACAGGAGTACGTGTATGTTGTGGCACAGGAATGCGTGTATGTTGTGGCACAGGACTGCATGTTTGTTGTGGCAAAGGACTGCGTGTATGTTGTGGCACAGGATTGCTGGCTGTTGTGAGACAGGACTACGTGTATGTAGTGGCACAGGACTGCGTGTCTGTTGACGCACAGGACTGCTTTTTTGTTGTGGCACTGGACTACGTGTCTGTTGTGGCACATGACTGCGTGTATGATGTGGCACAGGACAGCGTGTCTGTTGTGGAAACGGACTGCGTGTCTGTTGTGGCACAGGATTGCGTGTCTGTTGTGGTACAGGGTCTGCGTGCCTTCTGTGGCATAGGCCTGCGTGTCTTTTTAGGCACAGGTCTGCGTGTCTTTTGTGCACAGGACTGCGTGTATGTTGTGGCAAAGGACTGCGTGTCTGTTGTGGCACAGGACTGCGGACTGTTGTTCGCAGGACTGCGTGACTCTTTTGGCACAGGAATACTTGTCTGTTGTGGAACAGGATTGCGTGACTGTTTTGGCACAGGGCTGCGTGTATATTGTGGCACAGGACTGCGTGTCTGTTGTGGCACAGGACTGCGTGTCTGTTGTGGCACAGGAATGCGTCTCTGTTGTGGCACAGGACTGCGTCTCTGTTGTGGCACAGGATTGCGTGTCTGTTGTGTCACAGGACTGCGTGTCTGTTGTGGCACAGGACTGCGTGTGTGTTGCGGCACAGGATTTCGTGTATGTTGCGCTACAGGACTGCGTTAATGTTGAGGCACAGGATTGTTGTATTTTGTGGCACAGGAGTGCGTGTGTGTTGTCGCACAGGCTACGTGTGTGTTATCGCACAGGAATGTGTGTGTTTTGTCGCACAGGATGCCGTGTATGTTGTCGCACATGACTGCGCGTATGTTGTGGCACGGGACTGCATGTATGTTGTGGCACAGGACTGCGTGTATATTGTGGCACAAGGCTGCGTGTATGTTGTGGCACAGGACTGCGTGACTTGTGGCACAGGACTGCGTGACTTGTGGCACAGGACTGCGTGACTCTTGTGGCACAGGACTGCGTGACTCTTGTGGCACAGGACTGCATGTATGTTGTGTCACATGACTGCTCGTCTCCTGTTGCACAGGTCTGCGTGTATGTTGTGGCACAGGCCTGCGCGTCTCTTGTGGGACAGTTCTGCTTGTCTGTAGTAGCACAGGACTGCGCATCTGTTGGGGCACAGGACTGCGCGTCTGTTGTGGCACAGGACTGCCTGTGTGTTGTAGCATAGGACTGCATTTCTGTTGTGGCACAGTACTGCGCGTATGTTGTGTCACAGGACTGCGTGTCTGTTGTGGCACAGGACTGCATGACTGTTGTGACACAGTACTGCGCGTATGTTGTGTCACAGGACTGCTTGTCTGTTGTGGCACAGGACTGCATGAATGTTGTGACACAGGACTGCGCGTATGTTGTGTCACAGGACTGCGTGTCTGTTGTGGCACAGGACTGCCTGTCGCAATAACAACAAAAATTATGTAATATCGCTCCAATACTTGACTTTTTGTATTTCGCGATATGTGTCCTCCCCTGTCGTGCTGTCGGCAGTGGCCTTGCAACGTGAATGAATGAATAAATAAGTTTCTAATTAAATAAACTGTTTTTGTTTTCAGGACAGGGAAGGAAGTGGTGGGCCTGAGGTTCCTGCATATCTGACTGCTACATCTGTCAGACAGGAGGCTGTCGCAGAGCCAGTTTGAACGATCCAGAGCTCAGTCCACAGATGGTATCGGACTTCTTACACTTGAACACAGAGGCATTGCTTACCTTCGAACCACCGGGAACCATTTACCTATTGACGCAGGTTCGTGTCCGCGCAGAACACAGTATGTGCTCTGCGCGGCACGAACTGGATCTTGACATGTACCTCGTTTAGGTTATTCATATTCTGTGTGTACGGGCGCTGTAGCAGGCAGACAGCCCGCGTCACGTGGTAACGACTGCTAAGACAACAGACCAAAACTTCGACAATGGTATGAAAAGTATAAGTAACATCCCTTTGTTTTGTCGTAGCGATCTCTAGCGATGTGACGTCACGTAGCGTGATAGACGCGTGGTGCGATTTTGGAGGGCTGTGTGCATTCATCTTCGGAGCAGCCAGGCCCTGGTAATCCCCCTGTTGCTAATTTCAGAACGTCTCCACTAAGCACCTCACGCGCTAAGTCCATTACGTCACCCTACGTACCTGTGGTTTTTCCAGAAGTCACGTGAGTCGGGTCACGTCTCACCCCATGTTTCATTGTTCAAGTGCGTATTGCTGTTGGCCTTGTAGCAGCGACGGTAGAAGAACGCTGCCACGAGTTGCTACAAGATTTGGCGAATTAAACCCCGGCCACCTGGCCTTCTATTTCCTTTCTCTTTGCAGTGTGCGTTTCCTAAGATTCCGCTGCTGTCCGCAGACCTGTGTTGCAGTTACTTTTCTGTGTGGCGTTTTAGCCTCTCGCTTAACGTGAACAAACACCCCTTGTCGGTTGTTCGAGGCTGCTTGCTCAGTGTATTCGCGTTTACTCCTTGTCCATCTGCAACCTGAGTACATGACGGACAACTGGGTTAGTCTTTCCTCATGTAGGGTTGTGTTGAATGGGCCCAGTGCTGCTCCACTATGCGCGTACTACCCCCCTTGGTTGTGTTGAATGGGCCCAGTGCTGCTGCAATCTACACGAACTGCTCCCCTTCCTCATGACATTCTTCACTATCTTTTTCTGTTTCGCAATTTCTGTGACTTCTCCTGTTACTTCCTCCTTGGTGTTTTCTTTATTTGTTCCCAAGTCCCAGCGGCTTCCTTCTTAAGTTTTTCATTTTCCTCTCTTCCCCTTTTTCTAACATTTTTCGTCCTTTATCCGGGTGGCTCCCCTTCCTCATTTTTTTTTCTTACGGCGCTGCGGCCCAACGCCGGCCATGACCTCATTATTGAGGCTTCTAGATCACACAACAACGCATCGCTGTCGGTAGGACTTCTCTAGACGCGTGATCAGCGCGTCGCAGAGACCACTACCTGACAGCTCACAACAGTCACAACAGACAGACATCCATGCCCCCGGTGGGATTCTAACCCACAATCTCAGCAGGCGAGCGACCGTAGACCGCGTGGCCGGCCACTGGGACCGGCGCTGCCCTTCCTAATATTTTGTTAATTAACATTTTTCTTTTCCTCTTCCGTAACCAGCCACACCCCACTTCCGTAACCAGCCACACCCCACTTCCGTAACCAGCCACACCCCACTTCCGTAACCAGCCACACCCCACTTCCGTAACCAGCCACACCCCACTTCCGAAAAGAGTGGTCTGAGGTTTGCACCGACTGCCGTTCGCTAACTTCATCCAGAGGTTTCGAAGAAATGAGACGACTTCGTCTTCAGTGACGTCAGTCAATTTGGGGACTCTGCGGATGTTCGTTGTTTTGTTTCGTTTGTCCCTTCCAGTGTTAGCTGTTCAGTTTTATTTTGTCACAATTACAGACGTTTGATTTGTTTCTTACAGTTTGACATTTATTATTCTCTTACAGCAAATCCCGCATGTTTCGCCCGACGAGGTCTCACAAATAGATAGGCCGGTATTTTTTATTCCATAAGGCACTTACTTGTCTTCATGTTATGCAGAGAGTTATGGCCGACTGCGGTGCACCTCAACAGTATTGGTAAATTTTTCATTTGACTTTGACATGTTTATGTATGTATGTGTGTGTGTATGTATGTATGTATGTATGTGTGTCTATGTATATGTGTGTATGTATGTATGTATGTGTGTCTATGTATATGTGTGTATGTATGTATATGTATGTATGTGTGTATGTATGTATATGTATGTGTATGTATGTATGTATCTGTGTGTATGTATGTATGTGTGTGTATGTATGTGTGTGTGTATGTATGTATGTGTGTGTGTGTGTATGTATGTATGTGTGTGTATGTATGTATGTGTGTATGTATGTATGTGTGTGTGTGTGTATGTATGTCTATATCTATGTATGTGTGTATGTATGTGTGTGTGTATGTATGTATGTATGTATGTATGTGTGTGTATGTATGTCTATATCTATGTATGTGTGTGTATGTATGTATGTCTATATCTATGTATGTGTGTATGTATGTATGTATGTATGTGTGTGTATGTATGTATGTCTATATCTATGTATGTGTGTGTATGTATGTATGTCTATATCTATGTATGTCGGTTTCAAAACGTTGTTCTACGTTGTCCGACACCTAGACTCCACTGCTTCCTATCTTCCCACTGGCCTTCATTTAGGTTTCTTTCGTTCATGGCCTTCCTTATATCTTCCATCCAGTTTTTATTCGGCCTTCCTCATGTTCTCATTGACTTTGACATCCTGACATTAATCCTACCTTGTTCTTTGTTATGTAATGTTCACCTTGTTTTGTCTTGCCCTGTGTTGAAAAAAGTTTCTATGTTTATTTTGCAAATTAATATTTGTCTAGCACTCAATCCACACGACACCGGAGTGCAATACTTTACTTCCCCGTAACCTGGCCCAGTCGTTCCACTCGACGACCAAACCACGCTGTAAAGGTAAAGCAATCCTGGACAGAACGTGATGGTTTAAGGAGGATGGTAATACCACATTTCAAGACAATCCGATCATGAAGGGTGGTAAGGTTGTCATCCCTACGCACCGGCCGCCTTTACTCCTTCTACGAAATAATCCTAGTACTCATTTCTGTCAGAGGCTGAGTCGATCCCAGGACCATAGTGCGGCCGAGAGGGTTATGTGAAGGAAATATTCTAATCATACCATCGAGAATCGAAACCACGACCTCCCGGCTTGTAACGCAACACCTCAACAGACTGCGCCACGAAAAACATTGTAGGAAAGTAAATTAATGAACGTGTGGTGTTGGATGTTGTGGTCGTTTGGGTGTAAATTGCTACTGATTGACCAGGACAACTGGCTGATGCTGCCTAAATGCATATTTTATATTTCAGTTTATCTGTTCCTTTCATTGCGGGTTTTTAATCGATTTAATTTTTGTGCATGCTGTTGAAAACAAACTTATGACAAGCCATATTATGGTGCAGACGCACTCTCTAAACTGCCGGCCAGGCCATACCAAGTGATATCCTGTGTTGAGCAGTGCTCGTTATGGACGTTGTTACTGCGCGTTGGCTACCTTCGAGCTGAGTTACAGTCTGCAGTGCACAGTGCTGTTCATACACTGAGTTACACCCTACAGTGCTGTTCATACACTGAGTTACAGCCTGCAGTGCACAGTGCTGTTTTTACACTGAGTTAGAGCCTGCAGTGCACAGTGTTGTTCATACACTGAGTTACAGTCTCCAGTGCACAGTGCTGTTCATACACTGAGTTACACCCTACAGTGCTGTTCATACACTGAGTTACAGCCTGCAGTGCACAGTGCTGTTCTTACACTGAGTTACACCCTACAGTGCTGTTCATACACTGAGTTACAGTCTCCAGTGCACAGTGCTGTTCATACACTGAGTTACAGCCTGCAGTACACAGTGCTGTTCTTACACTGAGTTACGACCTGCAGTGCTGTTCATACACTGAGTTACAGCCTGCAGTGCACTCTGCTATTCATACACTGAGTTAAAGTCTGCAGTGCTGTTCATACATTGAGTTAAAGCCTGCAGTGCACAGTGCTGTTCATACACTGAATTACAGCCCGAAGAGCACAGTGCTGTTCTTACACTGAGTTACAGCCTGCAGTGTACAATGCTGTTCATACACTGAGTTAGTCTGCAGTGCACAGTGCTGTATATACACTGAGTTACTGTCTGCAGTGCAGGGTGCTGTTCATACACTGAGTTCCTGCCTACAGTGCTCTTCATATACTGAGTTACAGCCTGCAGTGCACACTGCTGTTCATACACTGAGATGCAGTCTGCAGTGCTTTTCGTATACTGAGTTACAGCCTGCACTGCACAGTGCTGTTCATACACAGAGTTATTTCCTACAGTGCACAGTGCTGTTCATACACCAAGTTAGTCTGCAGTGCGCAGTGCTGTTCATACACTGAGTTACTGCCTACAGTGCTGTTCATACACTGAGTTACAGCCTGCAGTGCAAAGTGCTGTTCATAAACTGAGTTACTGCGTACAGTGCTGTTCATAAAATGAGTTACAGCCTGCAGTGCAGAGTGCTGTTCATACACACGGTTACAGTCTGCACTGCACACTGCTGTTCATACACTGACTTGCACAGTGCTGTTCATACACTGATTTACTCTCTGCAGTGCACAATGCTGTTCATACACTGAGTTACAGTCTGCAGTGCACAGTGCTGTTCGTAGACTGGGTAACAGCCTAGAGTGCTGTTCATAACTCAGTTACAGTCTTCAGTGCAAAGTGCTATTCATATACCGAGTTACAATCTGCAGTGCACAGTGCTGTTCATACACTGAATTACTGTCTGCAGTGCACAGTGGTGTACATACACTGAGTTACAGTCTGCAGTGAACAATGCGGTTCATACAATGAGTAACTGCGTAGAGTGCTGTTCATACGCTGTGTTGCAGTCTGCAGTGCAGAGTCTTATTCATTCCCTGAGATACTGTCTGAAGTGCACAGTGCTGTTCATACACTGAGTTACAGTCTGCAGTGAACATTGCTGTTTATACACTTTGTTACTGCCCACAGGACTGTTCATACACAGAGTAACTGTATGCAGTGCACAGTGCTGTTCATACACTGAGTTACCCTCTGCAGTGCACAGTGCTGTTCATACACTAAATTACAGACTGCAGTGCACAGTACTGTTCGTAGATTGAGTAACTGCCTTCAGTGCTGTTCGTACACTGAGTTACAGTCGTGCAGTGCCCAGTGCTGTTCATACAATGAGTTACAGTCTGCCGTGCACAGCGCTGTTCGTACACTGAGTTACTGTCTGCAGTACACAGTGCTGTTCACACAATAAGTTACTCTCTGCAGTGCACAGTGCTGTTCATACACTGAGTTACACTCTGCAGTGTACATTGCTATTCATACACTGTGTAACTGCCTAGAGTGCTGTTCATACACTGAGTTACAGTCTGTAGTGCACAGTTCTGTTCATAGACTGAGATACTCTCTGCAGTGCACAGTAATGTTCGTACACTGAATTACAGTGTGGAGTGCACAGTGCTGTTCGTTCACTGAGTTACAGTCTGCAGTGCGCAGTGCTGTTCGTACACTGAGTTACTGCCCACAGGGCTGTTCATACACTGAGTAACTGTCTGCAGTGTACAGTGCTGTTCATACTCTGAGTTACAATCTGCAGTGCACAGTGCTGTTCATACACTGAGTTACAGTTTGCAGTGCTTAGTGCTGTTAATACACTGAGATACTCTCCGCAGTGCGCAGTGCTGTTTATACGGGTACACTGAGTTACAGTCTTCAGTGTACAGTGCTGTTCATACATCGAGTTACTGCCCACAGTGCTGTTCATACACTGATTAACTGCCTGCAGTGCACAGTGCTGTTCATACACTGAGTTATTGTCTGCAATGCACAGTGCTGTTCATACACTTAGTTACATTCTGCATTACACAGTGCTTTTCACACACTGAGTAACTGCCTTCAGTGCTTTTCATACACTGAGTTACTGTCTGTAGTGCATATTGCTGTTCATACACTGAGTTACAATCTGCAGTGCACAGTGCTCTTCATACACTGAATTACTGTCTGCAGTGCACAGTGCTGTTCATACACAGAGTTACAGTCTGCAGTGCACAGTGCTGTTCAAACACTGAGTAAGTGCCTAGAGTGCTGTTCATACACTATTACAGTCTGCAATGCACAGTGCTGTTCGTACACTGAGATACTGTCTGCAGTGCACAGTGCTGTTCATACACTGAGTAACTGCCTTCAGTGCTTTTCATACACTGAGTTACTGTCTGAAGTGCACGTTGCTGTTCATACACTGAGTTACAATCTGCAGTGCACAGTGTTGTTCATACACAGAGTTACTGTCTGCAGTGCACAGTGCTGTTCATACACTGAGTTACAGTCTGCAGTGCACAGTGCTGTTCATGCACTGAGTAACTGCCTAGAGTGCTGTTCATACACTGTGTTACAGTCTGCAGTGCGCAATGCTGTTCGTACACTGAGATACTCTCTGCAGTGCACAGTGCTGTTCATACACTGAGTTGCAGTCTGCATTGCACACTGCTGTTCATACTCTAAGATACTGCCTACAGTGCTGTTCATAGTCTGAGTAACTGTCTGCAGTGCACAGTGCTGTTTATACTCTGAGTTACTCTCTGCAGTGCACAGTGGTGTTATACACTGACTTACAGTCTGCAGTCCGCAGTGCTGTTCATACACTGAGGAACTGCCTAGAGTGCTGTTCATACACTGAATTACATTCTGCAGTGCGCAGTGCTGTTCATACTCTGAGTTACATTCTGCAGTGCACAGTGCTGTTCGTACAGTGAGTTACAGTCTGCAGTGCGCAGTGGTGTTCATAGACTGAGTAACTGCGTGCAGTGTTGTTCGTACATTGAATTAAGCTTGCAGTGCACAGTTCTGATCATACATTGAGTTACTGTCTGCAGTGCACAGTACTGTTCATGCACTGAGTTACAGTCTGCAGTGCAGATTGCTGTTCATACATTGCGTGATAGCTGGATTAAGACCCATACAAATAACTGTAGAGGAGAAGGTACAAACTTATATGGCCACAAAAATTAATTGTTTAGAATATGGTGCACCTTTCTAAGTAAAATACTGGCGACATCCAGCTGAAGTAGCGATATTTCATGAAGTGCAGAATGGTAGTACATTATCAATTGATGTGAAACATTCGGCAGTAAAATTGGAGACGGCGTTGGGGCAAATTGGTACACCAACTGTTGTTTAAACTACATGGACACTGCTGCAATAATCAAGCAGAGCAAATTGCAAATTTAAAGATGGTAGAAATTTAGAAGAGCTAATGGATGGACAAGAAAATGATAAACGTGTTGCAACATACACTGACAGCAAGATAACTTTGGATTTATTGCAAAAGAGATTTAAATGGAACTGTTAGATAGAACTTATTAGAAACAAAATTATTGCACTGGCACATTTAAAGTGGATTATGCATTTCGGCTGGATAAAAGGACATGTGGGGATAGAGGGGGAATGAGTTGGTGGACAGACTGCACAAGAAGTTGCTGTGGAAGATGGACCAGTTGTGTACGACAAGATGCCAAGAGAGGTGATTTTAACGTGACAGAAGGAAAATGGACTTCATATGTCGCAACGGTAGTGGACGAATACGTGGAAGGGAGCAGTGACTAGAGCTTTTTTCCCGTCAGTGAGGAACAGGCTACGACAAAAATTTCTGTATTCCCAGAGTTTACAACAGAGCTAACAGGACATGGGAAACTAAGGTCATACCTTCACAGATTTCAACTAACAGATAATCCGATGTGCCCTTGTGAAGAAGAAGAAGAAGAAGAACAAACTACAGACCGCTAAACATTTCAGTGTTAGAAATTACGTAACCAAAGGAATGAAATGATAAGACAAATAAAAAAACGCCGGTGGTAATTGGCCGACGACAAATGCAACACTCGTCATTAAATATTTACAAATTTGTGTACAGTTTGTTAAATCTATAGACTATGCAGATTTGCAATGACCCTCTACTATAGAAGATAGATAGGTAGACAGACAGACGGATAGATGTCAGAGAGTGTATGTAAATATTATTAATTATAATACTATACGTCAATATATTGTTTTCAACGTTACAATGAACCTCCACTATAGTTTTGTTGTTATTAGATGTAAAAGTTATTGTATAACTAAAACTTAAGTCATGTAAAGCATGTAGTGTCGCTGTGTAATGGGCCGTGCTGTTAATATCAATAGAAATAAAAAAAATAAAGGCTACCTGCCCAAGGGCAACGTGGTGGGTGATGTAGCGTGGAAACGTGGGGTCGAAATGTTTTATGGTACAGGAGCAGGCCGGAAAATACACCGAGTAAGTCTGGCAAATCAGTCGAAATTGCAAGGCAGGGAAACCTCTGAATGTGGTGACACACTGACAGTTATTCTGTTGTAACTCAAGTAGCGGAGTGTAACAAAATAACTGCCACCTCTTAACGTGAGTGCACACTTGTAACGTTACCGCGTAACGTTACACCGTATCGTGACAGTGTGAACGGGGCTCGTGACCGCGTAACGTTTCAAGCAGCCGGAGCAAGTGTGGACGTGCAGCGTGAAGCTGCACGTCCACACTTGC
>Ga0136643_10011180_pt1 | contig 13307 bp, 7 predicted proteins | sample TergutLab28metaG_FD_96883 | JGI IMG/M metagenome (GOLD analysis project Ga0136643, IMG submission 96883) | Labiotermes labralis P1 segment gut microbial communities from Petit-Saut dam, French Guiana - Lab288 P1 (version 3) (version 3) | ecosystem: Host-associated > Arthropoda: Insects >...
AAACATTCAATAACTTCATAAATAGGAACATTTACTCCCTGATGATGATCCTTTAGGATTGAAACATGTAGGAGTGATACAAATTTTAATGGATTAGACCTACGTATTTTTGCGTGTGTTTTAGAAAGTGTATTAAAATAGTGTGCAATTAGTTGGTATTTTAAGGAAAAACACAGGAACATAATTAATTTACCTTAAAAACCTGTATGGTCTTACCTTACTTTCATCATGATATGTAACTATTTTCCTGGGTTTCACAAAATATTAAGAATAACCGTTTTGTACAATGGTGTATGAAATTACATGATAAAATGTATAAGTCTTAGTTCAAAATAAGTGGAGGTCTGCGATCCATGGAATATGGAAACAGGAGAATACTTTCTTATATGTCAGACTGGTGATCAGTGAGGTGATGAATTTGGAGAAGAAATGGTATTTATATTGGGGGTGTTGCGCAAAGTGTGAGTTGCGGGACTAATGTATAGACAATTTACTTGTTTCTCGTGTATGAGAAAAAGTTATTTTTAAAATATCATATGATTTAAAGGATTCCAATTATGTTATGTCACAGAAGTGACGTCATTACAAGAAGTAAAAGAACATACGAGTATAATGGGTTTGAGCCCTTAAATGCCCGATGCACATAGGTCTTTTCAAACAGGCCCATTGTGCCCGCCTTATTTTCTAACCTTTTCTATCTTGGAAAAAATCTTATCCAAGCCCTACAGCCTGACTAAAGGTCAGGACTAATCTTGGATGAGATTTCCTAATAACATCTGGGTCCAGCTTCCTCGATACCAGAGAGAAATATCTCCTACATGTGAGACATTCACAAGTTCATCACGTGCAGATGCTTTCGTAGAGTGTTGTGTCCAAACATAGGCCACAATACTCTAAGTTATTAATAACAGGACAACACATCAAGTGCAGGTTCCGGCCCAATAAACTTACTGGCCAAGCTCTCCCTTGGTAAGTATTTTTAGGTTCCCCTTACAGAGCCCTTGTAAAAAAATGCTCAATTTCCGGAGCCCTATATACGTATTATACGAGTATGTGTCTCTCGGAGCCCCCACTATAGACGTCCTTCCTCCAGGTTCCTCTCATGGAGCGTGTATAAAGAGAGGGATGCTCCATTTCGAAAGCCTTCCTTGACATGTCTCGCGGGAGTCCCCAATAAAGGAACCCCCACTCCAGGTTTTCCTTATGGGGCCTCTAGGTGTACAGACAGGGGCTCCATTTCCAGAGCCTACTTTTACGTATCTTTCAGAGTACCCAGTAAAGAAGCCCTCAAATTCCCCCCAAAAAAGAGGCCCACACCCCACAGGTTCACCCAATACAGCCCCCTATTTTCCGAGCCATCTTTGACGTCATTACAACTTTGTGGCGTTTTAAAAGTTCATTACATTACCAACATACAAGGAAAATGCATTTATCAAAATATGTATCAAATATAAACATTTTTGTGGTATGATCCAATACGTAAATATATGTTCAGCAGACATGTCTCAAGAACGTAATAAGCCTTTTAATGTACCCGAGTAAGTTTATGGCTGGTAACATCTCTCAGAAATGCAACCGAAGAAATAAAGAAGCGACCCTACGGCTGTGTTAATAATCGTTAAATAATTAGAACAGTGTCATTAATAACTAAGTTTTAAGTAACATAAGCTCGGTTTTCGAACTTACACAGCACTTTATCTTGTTTTTGCAAATGTGTATAACAAATACCTACCTCAAATTACTGCAAAAAAAAACTTCATCAGGAGCAATGAACTGTAATTAGAAAGCTTTTAGAGCAAATTTTCCCAAGCCACCAGATTTGGCCTGTTTTCCACAGTATGATCCGATTATTCTTTCACTTAGTTAACAAAATGAAATAAGCACAATGTTACAATTAACATAGCATGGAACAGTCGACACACACATGATGCAGGGCTGCCTAGCATACCCACAACAACAAGCTGCCTCCTCGGGACTTTATTGGGCGAGATTCGACACTGCGTTCTTCTGTTTGCCTCTTTATGGCAGTGCAAATATTGACATAAATATTACAGACAGTAATCGCAAGAACTTCCTGGAATTCGATACTTCAAATTTCCATGTCCCGTAATTTTAATATTCTGTCACCAAGCAAACGGCCACCGTTATGCTTTTACCCGCTATAAGCAAGGAGAATACGAGCTTCGTTCGATGTCAGACTCACAACAATGTACAGCATGGCGGACAGGTCTGTGAAAAGACTGCAATTTCTCTTTTACAGAACTGGAAGAATAACAATGTTACAACTACGCGAAATATATTCAACGGTAAAAAAAACTGATGACGTCAGTCGTAAAATGTGTATATAGCACATTACAAATCCAATAACTAGTAGAAGGAACTGCCTGTGGTAACAATATGTGACGCCACTCCTCGTCTGGGACGAGGGCTGCTGTAGAAAATATTAAATACACTGCAGACGTGCATCTTTTAAAATTCAATGTGCAAGAATACCTCGCTGCCTCCTCCACAGTAGGCGTACTTTTTCGGTTTTGTGTTACCTCATGTATGCGTACTCTGCACGATCACCCTTTGTAACTTTGTTGTCCCGACGTGCTCAGTCTGGTAGGTGATCCGCTTTCAGGAAACGGGTGTGGTTCGCCGAGTCACATATAGTTTTAATTATCTCTTTTTCATTTGTATTATTTACTCAATTTATTCTTGATATAAAATAATGGAGCGCTATATCCAATAAAACAACTAGAACATTTCTAGGAAACTGAGACAGTCATTTCTCTGTACTCCCACTTGCACCACACTCGTATGCGACTGAATTCGCACAGGATTGCTAGCGTCCGTTGTCCGCTGCTAACGTTTTCTCATTTAAATCTCTCCCCTCCTATTTACCACCAACGGCCCTGAATATACGTTGACAGATTAACTTACAACGCATGCCATGAACCGTCCGTAACTGACGCCAGCAATCCTTTAAGAAACAACTATACCAAAAATGATCGGCTACAGTACATATATGAACAGCGCTCTGATTTAAATTGCTTAAGCGACAAATGACAATAAGTTTCATTGATCACGTGATCTCAGTCATTTACACTTGCATCCGCAAATTTTGCCGTATATTTCGACTAGATGCGCCTACTTTATGCAGCAACATACGATGCTCCCTGATCCAAAGAGTTTATTCTCAGTGCTGCTGCGCTCTCCTTTGTGTGGCGCTACAGCCGAACCGGACCTGGTTTGCCTCGTTTTTGAGTTTTCGGAATTACATACAATTAGACACACGCACCCATTTGAACTCCTCTAAACGAATAATCATTTCGTCGCAGAGGACCCTATCTACACAATACACAACAAACACATGAGACAAACATCCATTCCCTCAGCGGTATTCGAACCCGTGATCCCAGCAATCAAGCTGATGCAGACCCATTCTTCAGACCGCACGACAACCGGGATCGCCTGCTGCACCTTTAAAGTAGTAAGTATATTTACGCTTTACCTCACAGCTGGTGTTGAGTATTGACCCTGGAAGGTGAAAGCTGTAGGATCATCCGAAAAGCAGGGAATCAATAAACATGATACTCAGCCTAACAACAGCAAATACCTTAATTCTATAAATATGTGTATTTTGTTAACAATGTTCCTGAATGGATAGAATTTTGCATTTAAAAGTGCAACAACGCTGATGTGAATGTTCACGATGTGAAGTTCGAATTCTGCAATGTCAGGGTGAAGTGGGACATGAAATGCATGCAGCTGGATTGCCTAAGTGTACTAAAATTTCCTGAAATTGCCCCACGTGCGTTATACTTTCCAGGTATGCTTCCATTACCTTTCACTCAAAACTAACCATTTCAGAGTCAACGTTTTCCTTGCCTGAATTTACGGTTTCAGTGTATTGAACGTATAAGGTAAGTCTGCGAATAATTCAATTCAAGCAACCAAGAGAGGTCATTTTGTCACTATTTTTGACTCGAGGAACTCTGACAGAGTGGAATAAGCTGAAAATTTCTTGAAAATATATTGTCATACCTAGAAATCGAAATACAATGTGCAGTATATTAAACTCAAGTAAGACAGCTTTGGAAGACACAAATTGTAAGAGGGAAAAATGGTTTAATTTACTACCGATGTCACAGACACCACGTACAAGACACGCTGAAAATCTCACTTTTGTGGAGTTGTATTGTGGATAACATAGTTATATGTGTCGAATGTAGGGAACGTGCGTCTTTCTTGGACATGGATCCTACAAACGCGGACGCTCCATCGGTGCAACATTCTGGGGGCAAGTAAATTTGTTTACATAAGTTTACTCTTCGAATGTTTCATTTGCATTTAAAAGTGCAACAACGCTGATGTGAATGTTCACGATTTGAAGTTCGAATTCTGCAATGTCAGGGTGAAGTGGGACATGAAATGTATGCAGCTGGATTGCCTAAGTGTACTAAAATTTCCTGAATCGTTGAATAAATTCTTGACTAGGCTTATAAAACACTTATCACTTTAAGTCTGAGAATCGAAGACACGATCAGTAACTGTAACATTAACTGCGCTGTTCACATCCGGAGAACGCAGAAAAATTTCCCCACTTGTGTTATACTTTCCAGGTATGCTTCCATTATCTTTCACTCGAAACTAACCATTTCAGAGTCAACGTTTTCCTTGCCTGAATTTCCTACAAGTTTCTAGACGCGTTCGCAAAATTGCTGAGAGCGAATATTAGCTCCGTCACGTCTGTCCGCCTGTCCGTCTGTCTAACTGCATGAAATAAACAGGCTCCCATTGGAAGGGTTTCACGAAATTTTATATAGAGTATTTTTCGAATATGTCGAGAAAATTCAAGTTTAATTAAAATCTGACAAGAACAACTTGTACTTTACTCGAAGACCTATATACATTTTTGGTCATATCTCTCTCATTTCTTCTTAGAATGAAAAATGTTTCAGACAAAAGTTGTAGAGAAAATAAAAACTCACATTTTGTGTTCAAATACCTTTTTTTTTTTCGAAAATCTTGCCTTTTAGGAGATAATGTGGAAAAATACTGTACAGCCGGACAGGCCACAAATGACAATATGGCGCATGCGCATTGCATGCTGGATACCTGAAGCTACAAACACGCACTGAGAATATGTAATATTATCACTTTTCCAATTCAACAACGGTTGCACGGACGCGCCGCAATGACATGTTACACGTATATTTTCTGTCTTTTTCTTCCTATGCAAAGAGTGAAGAAAAGCACACTGCTGGCAGCTTTTACTGAAAACTTCATAGAGTCTCTCAAATCTGCAGACTCACTGAACTCAATGTGAGACAAGTCTGAAGGTCATTTGTTAAAACTGACTCTATTATCCTCTGTCACGTTGGTCCCAACGGCCGCGCCGTCTAACACGTGGGTCTGCGGCCGCTCGCTCCCTGGGATTGAGGATTTGAATCCCGGCAGGGGATGTATTGTCTTAGGATTACAAAAATACTCTTTAGATGACGTTGAAACAAATTGTTGTTTCCTCATCACAGCTGACGTTAAATGATTATAAAGTTGCTATATCCACGTATATTGTATTTGACATTAAACAAATGCATCGCTGAGCGGCAGGTCGCATGTCTTATCCTTGCTTTTGCTTTCCTGGCTTAATAGCAGAAATGGATGCCGGCCAAGGAAAAGGCAGCGCCGGATATCATAAGCACGTTAATAATAAATAAATTACAAGGCAATTATAAAGCAAGAAAGAACATATTGTTTACTTTGCAAAAGGTAACGGCTCTATCTACATGATGAAATTTAGAGTTCAAGAGAAAAGTGAGAGCCAAACGCAGCCATCGTAATTAAACTTCTAAAATCAGTAATAAACGATAAATCAGCTGACAGCCACAGGAATCTTTAACGTAGAAAATTCATAAAATCGTATGTATATAATCACATAACTTAAACCAAAAAAATGCACCTATGTTAAATTCAATTTAATTTTTCACATTATCTGCTACGTGTACATGTTTCGAACCCGCGGGCTCATCTTCAGGAAGGCAGTTGTAAAAAGTCCAGTTACAGTACAATAGCCTATATATATCTACATGTATGGTACACCCTAGTTCATCAAACCGTGGTTCTGCAACGGTAGAACAGGTCCTGTAGATAGAAGATATTGTGAAGAATTTAGTTAAATTTAACCTAGGTGCATTTTGTTGGTCTACTTTATATATATATATATATATATATATATATATGAAATTTTATGTTATTTTTACCGTGTATATATATGTATATATATAGTTGAGCCCATCATGAAGTACTTCATTATATTAAAATTAGGAATCTATCGTTCTATTACTGTATTTAAAATAGCCAAATGGTCAAAGTAAAAGGCCGTTTCACGTTGTTTCAAGACAGAACTCACGGACGAATACATAGCAGCATGCCTTCACCGATCTGTCTTTTAGAAAAAAATTTACTTCCTAAATTTTATATATTTTTGCGCAGAGGCAGACATCAAGCACTGATATAAATGTCCCGTTCTACGTAGAGAAGGATGAAGTCATTCTGCTTAGAAGAAATATAATGAGAACGCATGCTAGAAGGGTCTTACATTTTTTCAGACACAATGTTTAATTACAGGCTCCCAAGGGCCAGAACAGGAAAGAAATATACCTATATATATATACCTATATACAAGTATGTTGAATAAAAACGCATTATTTTAGGAAAACCAGCTGAAACTGCCGTGAACCTTGCAAAAGCATGAGTTAAGAGTGCCTGCGCTCTTAAAAGTTATATGAAAAGAACAAAGAGAAGTGGATGGAGCTGTGGAAGAGAAATAATTAGCTGAAAATTGAGATCATCAGTATAAGAGTAATAATCATTAACATGTCAGCAGAACCAGAAGGAAAGAAGAGGATCGACATTCCAACTAGAAGCGGTTCTAATACCACGATAAGGATATGGTGGGTTTAATAAAGGTAAGATTTCTGAACATGCAAGTTTAAAATAAACAAATTTAGAAATACAGGACATTTTAACTTGCCCATATCACAGAATATTAGTAATGTAGAAAAAGTGGCCGGGTTAGGGACCAACAACAATAAAGTGTAGACTTCTTGCACAAAATCCAGCAGAAACACCAGGGGATTGGCTATATCGATGTTTAAGACATATCGATTCTAAACTTCCCGCTTACGATATGTAGAGGATAAATGTAAAGCAGTCCCGTTACAGGCCTGGAGTGGCCCAGAGGGTTCCAAGAAGTTAAGGTTCCCAGATTTCATGACAAGGACACAGGAAGGTGGTAATGTTGTCAGCCTTACGCACCGGCCGCTTTTATCCCCAGGAAATGCTCCTGATACTCATTTCTGCTAGAGGCTGAGTTGACCCCAGGGCCATAGTGCGATCGGAAGAATTATATATCAATGAAAAATTCCAATGACACCAGCTTGGATCGAACCAGCGAATATGTGGAAGATACGTGACTGTAAATCTTTAATAAGATACCGCGTAATCTTATGGTACGTCTAAACACCTTCGACACATTTTCTGAGAAGCATTCACAAATTTAAAACATAAAGATGATAAAAGAGCCAAAACTGCAGAAGTGTTAGGCACTGTGGAGATTTTCTAATTTGTTTGAGAGTAATCTTAAACAGTCACCCTTTGCAGAAAAAGTCAAGGCTAAAAATAGGGCATTAAAAAACACTAGATTGGAAGGAGTTTAACATCGGACATGCAGACTCCAATTGACTTGCCCAGTGTGATGTAACAGATTGGATCTGCCTTTCCAGTAACGTAGTAAGTCAGACTCGATTCGACATGTCGTGACTCGTTAGTGTGCCAGAAGCCATAGATTTCTCACATGGCGCACTAGACGTTAGAAGGGTAGGACAAAAAAAAACACGGATATACGAAAACGCGGATAACGAAAACTCGTATAACGGGAGTCTTCACCAGTACCTTGCATCGACTTTATACGAATATAATTCCTACACTGGATTTCGGCATTCCTTTTCAGAATCAACATTTGCACCAGCTTCGAAAATAAAAGTTATGTGTTTGTATTGACGATGCGACTTTTTGGTATCGAATTCCATGATAACAAATATTTTTAGTAGCACAGACTAAGTTTTCTCACTGAATAATTCATTATTCTATCAACCAACCAACAAAGAAACACCAGAGAAATTGTATACACTTCTACAAAGCACTGTGTTCAGGTAAAGACTTGTATCGAATAAGGTACACGACGATGTCCAGTGGATACTCTTTTTCAGACACAAATAAACTGTCCAACACAATAACGTTACAAAATCAATATGTACCATGTAGTGCCTTCAAGAAATCTCGCCAGTGAAAGGGGTTTCAATCACTGCTTCCGTGTGACAAGAATATAAATAATTCATTTCGCTCATTAACTGTATCTTCGTGTGCAAATTAATTGTTTTACATCTCAAACGTGGCAGCTTCAAAGCTTCCATTGTAGGCAGAAGCTTTGTTTACAGATACGGTGCAGTTTGGACGTCAGAGAGACACAGCTCATACTGCTCTGCCCCAACAGAAGCCTATCAGTGGACACAGCACACAGCTGCGAAATGCTATAGGAGCTATGTCACACTTCCGAGCAGTATCAGGTGTGTCAGTCAGTCACTTCCAGATATTGCATTCGGTGTTCACAAAAACAAACAGCAGTCATAAAGTTAACAACGTAGACATAAATATGTTTACGACAGAGGAGTAAATTTGCTGCTTAATCTAAGTAGCACGCCATGAAGGAATACGAGTAACGAAGATGTAAAATTCCCAAGATACCCCTCGGCACTAGATAGAAGTCACGTGATTGGCTTCAACTTTTAGGAGAAGATAGACATAATCTTCAGTGATAAAGGATAGGATCATATATCCCACCAATTCAGTATAAAACTCCCATAAGGCGCCGTAAAATTTACCTCTGTACTAAAGGATGACGCCATTAAAACCGTAAAGAATTAATCAGAGCACTAAATATTCTTCCCTTGGCACTAGGCGGAAGAGAATGGTTACCTTCAGTCTCCGTTTCCTTCAACCACAGGGAAACGTCACTCAATTTTCTCTGGATTGGAGGCTGGAATGAATTTCATAAAATTTTTGGAATTCCTTGTAGCGCAAAAAGTTTAACAGTGAACGCAAAATTGTTCCTGTCCATGTCAGGAAAGCATATACAGGGAGTAGAGGTATGGCTCCACTCATTCATAGCCTCGGTCAACATCACTCCCCGGCCCCTGTATCATCGGCAAAGAACACAGGGAACTATAGTGGGAGGCTGGGTGGGCCTTACAGCAGGTTCGGAGTTTTGGAGAAGAGAAAATATCTGCCCTCTGCCAGGCGTCGACCTCCGTACCAACCATTCTGTCGCCTAGTCGCTATACGCACTGCACTATACCAGGTTCTCCATCGTAACGCAAAAAGTGTGCAAAAACGTTTTGGTGTTCAAGATAATATGCTTAAGGAGAAAGAGATTTTCCTGTCTTTAAAAACGTCCAGAACGGCTCTGGGGCCCAATCAGGTTCCTATTCATCGAATACCGGCTGTTCTTTCTACGGGTCATGCAATGTAACACTCACCGCCATCTAGTGCCGAGGTTAAGAATGAGTGGAAATGAACCTCTTCTCCACCTATAGACCTTCATGTTGTGGACGGGGGAAACTTCATGTCTGTCTTTACTTCTGTGAACAGTGGATTCAAAAATGTACATCAACCCCATTACAGGCCCGAGGTGCCCAGAGGGTTCCAGGAAGTTAAGGTTCCCAGATTGCGTGACAATGGCCCAGGATGGTGGTAGGGTTGTCAGCCTTACGCACCGGCCACTTTTATCCCCAGAAAATACTCCTGGTACTCATTTCTGTTAGAGGCTGAGTCGACCCCAGGGCATTGGTGCGATCGGAGGGATTACGTCAATGAAAAATTCCAATGACACTATCTGGAATCGAACCAGCGACCTTCCGATTTGTAGCGCGGCACCTTAACCAGTGTGCTACCGCGGTCCCCCGAACAGTGGATTTATTCTACAATAAACAAAGGTTAATGCCAGTGAAAGGTAGAACACAAAAGCCGTTATACACTGAAAAAAACCATTCGAAGTATAATTCCTCACGCCAGGAGCTGAAAGATGTATTAAACCTTTCGAGCCTGAACGTAAGTCAAACAGCATTAAAACATTCAGTACCTACTGTCTTGTAGAAAACTTGCTGCGTAAGGAAACAAGACAGGCAATGTACGAAGAACGTAACAGTGAGGATCGTTCGAGAAACCATTGTTGCCGTGGAAAATCATTAAGGATTACGTTTTCTGAGTGTGTGTGTTTGTAGCCTTAGGCATCCAACAAGCAAAGCGCATGTGCCATATGGCCTGTCTCCGGGACTACAATATTTTTCCACATTATTTCTTAAAAGGCACGATTTCGGTGAAAGTTACTGAATAACAAAATGTGTGTTTTGATTTTCTCTGCAACTTTTGTTCTAAACATTTCTCATTCTAAGATGAAATGCGCGAGATTTGATTTAAAAAAAATGTAGATTGGTCTTCGTGTAAAGTACAAGTTATTCTTGTCATATTGTAATAAAACTTAGAATTTCTCGAAAGGTTTTCGAAAAATACTCAAATATTAAATTTCATGAAAATCCGTCCAGTAGGAGCCGAGTTGTTCCATGCGGACGGACGGACGGACGGAAAGAAGATAGACAGATATGACGAAGCTAATAGCCACTTTTCGCAATTTTTCGAACGCGTCTAAAAAGTCGCTGTCATTTTTAATCATCATACGAAGAACTAAAACGCAGCGAGTTCTTAATGTTGAAGCTAGTTAAGCATGTAAGTACCACACGGCTTTAACCGATCAAAATATTCATTCTTGTTTGCTGGGATACCGGTGACGCTACAGCAGCAAATCACGTAGCTCGTGACCGACCGTGGGTCAGTTAAGTAGTTTTGACTTCAATTTCTAGATGGCGACGTTATAGCTATAGTTCGTAATGAGACATAAACTAAGGTACGGACAGAGAGAAGCACTAGTATGGTTTGTGTGTCTTTTTTCCTCCAGCACGCCGCCATGTTATTTCCAGAGAGCTATTCGTTATGACGTCTTTGTTTCCTTGTGACGCCAACCATCTGTGATAATTAATGAAAGCGTAACGTTTCGTGATAACAAGAAGACAAACTCCAAGAAGCAGAGTCGTGGGGAGTTCATAATCATGCATCCCATTCCCCGGTCTTCAGTGTTACCCACAGCGCCATTACGGAATTCACTAGCTGGTGTAAGAGCTCCAACCTTGAGACTGAAAAATTTTTTTAAGGTCTATTGCAGTATTCACTCCAGTCTACACTTAGGCTTCCCAAAGTGAAATGCACCATTATAGCGTACCGGTCGAATTTCCGAAACCAGTTTTCATTTCTTCATATGATCACTTCGTGTAAAGTACATTTGTTAAGACCCACTGGGAGTTTTTTCTATACTAACACTTCCTCCGTCATAGGTTCAAATATTCAGTTCGTACCGTAGTCACAGATAGATGCGATTAAAAAGGTTTCGCACTTAAATGAAGCAACAAACCTGTAACTCTACGGAAAAACATACTTTTTTAGAGAACTGGAGAAGTGATATTACATCACTTCACACAACCATGTTTCATGTCGAAAGGTTTCGGTTCGACAAGCCGGAGATGAAGATCTCCATACGCGGATTTTACTACTCCTACTACTACTACTACTACTACTACTACTACCACCACCACCACCACCACCACCACCACAACTACCACCACCACCACCACCCCCACATCCACTTCTTAATGAGACTCTCTATAATTTATAGCCTTCACACATACTACTAGAGTAAACAAATCAAGGTGTGCGAGATTGGATGGGAGTGTAGCACACAAATGCGGAACAGGATTGGAAATCTTTAATGGAAATACTTTTGAAAGGCTTAGGTGCAGATGGGAGGCTAACAGGAATTGGATCTTACACAAACAGTGTGAAGGTGATGGACTGCGGCTAAAGGAGAGGCTCCAGTGGTGGGCTCTTGTGAATATGGTGGGCAGCTTTCAGAAAACAATGAAAGGGAAGGGCGATTTTTCGAATAGATGGGTGAATGACAATTGTTTCTCTGGTCCCTGGAGTTAATTAACAAACACATATACGCGCAACGCCAAGAAGATGTGCGGGAGGAAAGAAAATAAGCAAAGATCAGCGCATTGTGTTACAAAAGCGACTGGCCATCACCAATCTACAGAGTCCCAACGCCTGGGGACACAGCCCGCCATGTCAATGGGTAGGAGTCCGGACTGAACTCAGAGCCCAACCTGTGGGATGTGACCGAAGTAAAAAAGTCAGTCTCCTTTCTGGTAAATGAAATCCGGATGTACAGACCTTAATGAGACATTTCACTTCACAAATGTTACGGTAAATCAATGATGATATTTATTATTCCTACTAAAATGTAAAAGGTAGAGAAGCTGTCACTGTGTACGCCGGACAGGCTCCTAGTATTTCTAGACGATCGGCACATGAAGGTGGTAAGGTTGTCAGGGCCTACGCACCTGCCCTTCTTCAACCACCATCCAGGAGATACGACTGGTACTCGATTCTATTAGTGGCTTAGTCGTCTACAGCGGAAGTATTAATTCAATGAATAATCCCAATGACCCCATCGGGAATCAAACCCGCCATTTGTCGGCTTGTAGCGCAGCGCCTCATTCAACTGGGCCACCGCTTACCCACCTTTAGAAAGTACCGTTCTTTATAGTTCCTAACTTGCGAATCTGATGTTTGTTGGACAGTGCATCATTGTGATAACTGAAAAATAAAAACCAACTATATGCCACTTGATATTTTATTGTACTTCTTATAGGCTCAACATGTTTCGAGCACTACTATGCCCATCATCAGGAGCTCGCGACTGTAATGTTGATTACCACATTGGTCGTAGTGTCCGGGTTGCAGACTTTAGCCTGCAGCCCGGACACTACTCCAGCCTAACTGCACCTAACCTCCAACATACAGCGAACCAAGAACGAAACGACCAATGTGGTAATATTTTCATATTTATTTATTTACTGCAATTGGAATGTTACCCGGTGACAGTGGTTATTTTACATGTAAACAAAACATGAAATTGGTTACTACTAGATTTAAGTCGGGAGGGCTATATGAGAGGCATGTAGTGGCAACTTGGAATCTTGGGAACCATCTCAGCATTTGCTTATAGACACAGGGAAACCAAGAAAAACCTGTGTCGAGATGGCCGGTCGCAGGACCTGCCGAGTACTGACTTCTAGCCAGCAGTCCGG
>Ga0136643_10011181_pt1 | contig 13306 bp, 4 predicted proteins | sample TergutLab28metaG_FD_96883 | JGI IMG/M metagenome (GOLD analysis project Ga0136643, IMG submission 96883) | Labiotermes labralis P1 segment gut microbial communities from Petit-Saut dam, French Guiana - Lab288 P1 (version 3) (version 3) | ecosystem: Host-associated > Arthropoda: Insects >...
CCCCCCCCCAAAAAAAACCAAGCAGGCAACAAACCAGATACATTCGTTCATTCAGCAACAAATATACACCTGTGTTTTTGTGTGGAGCTTAAAACTCCTGTTCTCATTCTGAAGGTCTCAGGCACAAATATCGTTAGAGTAACCAGTTGTCTATCCTAAAAATCTGGTCGTATAATTTGCTTGTATAATTTGCTTTTTAGGACGTTGTCCACACAAACACCAGGATTCAAGCTGCGTATAGGATATCACTAAGCCACCAACTGTAAAGAGCAATGTCCTTATTGATAAGCCACTATTTCCTCAGCTTGTGAGCTGTCAGCAAACCTATATGACATACACCGTTGCTGTGTGTACAGTGAAAATTTCCTGATGATGGACAGAGGAAGTGTCCGAAACATGTAGAATTTCATTATACGAGGAATTCAGGGAGCCATTCTACTGTAATTTTCTTCTCAACACATCTACAGAGTAATTTTATAAATGGCGCGGTGTGACCGTAAACACAACTCAAAGACGGTAAACAGCAGACTTCCGTGGGCACTGCCACCATATAAACATGGAAGCCGACGCAATGTGAGCCGTCCTAAACTCCGGTGGTTAGTTTCCTTGAAGACGGAACAGGTCAAGAGGCCTAATACTTTAAGTTGATTATGATGATGATGATGATGACAACGACTATATTCCTGCTAAGAACGCGCACATTTCTTACTGAAAATACTCTACCACGCACGGTATGCAATTCAAGATGCGAAATTACCATATACAGAAAACACAGTGCTTCCAACGTCTCGTAGGTTGTATTTACGTCCTGTTACCGAACCCCACACAGCTTGAACCATTCAGTTTCTGTCACACTTTTTACGCGCCGAATAGGACCCATTTCGCATCACTTAGTTGAGGCTGAAGCCATAGGATCGCTGCGTACCAGCAATTATACAAGCAAGCATTTAATAAAGTGCAGATTTCGTGGAAATTCTCGGTATCAATTTTACTACTAAATCATTTAACCACGGTTAAATTCAGGCATAAATTAAAATTTACACGAGTGTTTGCCCTGTCTCTGTGTTCTCCTATCTCTCTTTGTGACTGCATTCTAACGGGTTTCAAATTCTGTCAACGTACGCTTGCTTATTACAATTACCATCCAAAATACCTAGTGCCAGAAGTGCTTAGAACCAACATAAGAAAGTTCGATTACAACAGACTAACACTTAAATTTCTACACTTACAGTGACTTGTTTCTGACGTCGTGCACATTAGTGAAAAAAATTGTTCCAGACCGTTGAAAGCATCGACTGCTCAAATATATGAGGTGGGTGTGTGGTACGATTCTATCCGGATTTCTCCACATTGAAAGCCGTAAAAAGCAGCTTCCCGACGAAGCAGGAGAACTGCATTTATCTCCTTATAAATGGCAAAGTACCAGGCAGCAGATCCCGTTGAAGTTTTTCTTTCCTACTGAAAATCGTATCTAATGCGCCCATTTCTAACAGTTTCGCGTGACGACGCCCAGCGCTGAGGAGGTGACTACATCCACTCACACTGCGTGTTACACTTTTATTTCAAGACGTTTCCGAGTGACCTGCTGATTAGCAGAGCAGACTACTTAATGCCACATAGAATGGAATTTTTCAAGTCGTCGCCATGAGGAGGACACAAGTCGTATAGTGATCGTTCTGCAAACTCATATTTATAAAACCCCTGCAATTGGAACGGACTGATGTAGGACGCAAGCGTGGAGAGGTTGGAACTTTAGACAGGCGCAGTTTTAGTGTGGTGGACACACAGCCATTTTTCGTAATTTGACAGAAACTTCAGACGACGGAGGTCGAGATAACGATTCGCTACAGGCTGGACTTTTCGGGGTTCGAACCTCGGTAAGAATAAGAAATCTTCTCTTCTGCACACGCGTCCAGACCGGAGCTAGGGCCCACCCAGCCTCCTGTACGGTAGGTACCATGTCACGTTTTCGGGAGTAAAGCGGCCGGAACCTCGCTTAGACCACCCAACCCACTTAGCACAGAAATTACAAATAAGTACAACTATAAATCTGTACCCCCTCGGCGCGTGCATAGCAGATTGCAAGGTGTCTTGAACCCATCTAGGATACAGACAACACAAACAAGTCTATTAACCACAGTCTTTCTAAAGTCAATGAGAACCGAACTAGATGGCTCGAGCGGTAACGTCTCTGACTTGTATTCCGGTAGTTCCGGTTACAGTCTCGGCCTGGACGCTATATTAATTTTCTTGTTGTTTTCCTTGGTTCCTCCAGGCAAAATACTGGTGTAATACCATTAATCAGTCCACAATCGCTTTCTTTAAATCCCTTTCAGTTACTTATGTAATATCACAGAATTATCCGACGTTCTTGAATACACTTTACTGACAGCGTCATTAAATAAACTGAAACAAACAGAATTGTCATGTTTCTACTCAAGTTTACAGTAACATCGTCAGCCCAAACGCATCACACTGAAAGAAGAATATCGGCTGGGAGTGTTGGACATTGGCTGCTGAAAGACAACTGGGGCTTATGAGGGAGAAAATTACGAGAAAAAGCAGGCCGAAGAAAAGTAACAGCGAGAAGCTTCTTTATTTGTATTTATCGCCAAAAATTAACAGGGTATAAAAACAAGTAAAACGAGAAGAAAGGAGCACGTTGCACGTACGTGGGAGAAGTCCACAACTACTTAGGTAGGGAAATTTAAAATTAAGAGGCAACTTGGAAGACAGGGCCGTAGTTGGGAAAATGACATTTAAAATGGATGATATAGAAAGAAATAACATCAGAAGGCAAGGATTGGATACGTGCGGCTCAGGATACGGATAATTTATGGGTTGTTGTTAACACGTTAATGAACACATAGGATCTATAAAAAGAGGAAATATTATTGACTTAAATCGGTTAGCTGCCCACGAATGGCGCCTCTCCGTGTTGTCAGGCACTTAAAAGTAAAGCATTCTTGCCTCCACAAGCTCTTCAAAACAACACAAGATGGAATTTATATTTTGAGCGTCGAATGCAGAAAAAAATGATACATTGAAAGAAAACGTACAGTGCCTGCTCTGAAATACACAGCAATTACTTACATCGCCATCTTTCTTGACCTACAACCCATTCTCTAATAAGTTCGCGCAACAGACAAAAGGTAAAGCCATCCCTGTACAGGCCTGAACGGGCCCTTAGGGTAACAGGAGGTTGTGACATGCAGAATTGTTTGACAATCGGCACACGAAGGTGGCAAGGTTGTCAGCCCTACCGGGCGCCATATTTCTGTTAAGAGGCTGAGTCGACACCATGGCCATAGTAGAGTCGGTAGAATTAAGTAAATTAAAAATCCCAATGACTCCATCGGAAGTCGAACCCGCGACCTTCCGGCTTGTAGCGCAGTGCCTCAACCAACTGCACCACCGCGTACTGCTTATGCTGTAGGTCCATGTACAATTTGTAAATTGCTGGTTAAAAAAGATAGAGTGATCCCGTTACAGGCCGGGTGTGGCCCAGAGGGTGGGTAGAGATATAGCTCTACTCTTCCATGACTGCGGCACTAGAAGTGGTTGAGTGGTCAGCAGCACGCCCCGGCCGCAATTTACCCCCGTGAAAGACCCGGTACCCATTTTACAGGAGGCTGGATGGGCCTCAGGGCCGATCTGGACGGGCGGAAAATCTCGTCCCCACCGGGACTTGATCCCGGATCGTCCAGCCCGTAGTCAGTCGCTATACCGACTGAGCTACCCGGCCCACATATTGCTGATATAACCGGGTTTAGATAAAGGTACCTATTGTGCAATAATGGTAAACATGAATATAGCTGACGGATATCCCAGAAGAACGCTTCTTTATTCTCACGCATATCATGCACAGGACCTTCAGCTTCTATGATATATTTCTTTCGGGCCTTCGTATTTTTTAACCTGAAATTTTATTTATGCGAATATATAAAGGAACTGAGTCTATATTTCAAAAGTTTTCCGACCACTCAGGACAGATAAAAGCGAAAGGAGTTATCAGGCGCGATTTGTTCGAGAGCCATTTTGTTCAAAATGAAGTCTTCTTCTACAAACAGATTACATAAGATGGAAGGGGTGAGGTATCCGCCGTCAAAGATGGCAAGCGATGTAATTTATGCCGGACTCTAATGATAAAAATGATTTAGTAGCTTAGTAGCAGCAATACGCAAGCTTTGGAACAGGTACCCGATAAAGAGGTTTTTTTTTTATTTACCGCCTACTGTAAGAACATCTTCAACTGCATATACACTTACTACAGATTTCTAATAGGAAATGTACGTAATAAGTCCGGGACGATGGAAGACAGTGGCCATGATCTACACCAATTAACCGTAAAGGACTAAGAAATTAAAACGAACCTGCTAAAGATAACCACTGCCTTGTTTGAGATTCAAGCATGGCGCACTCCTATTAAAAGTCAGATGCTTCAGAGCTGATTTAATTTTCTGACTATATTTGAACACTCAGTTGGCCTTATCGGAAGTAATAACAGATTACTGTGGTTTAACCCTTTAAACACTAAGCGTAAACTGTTTTATTTAAAGACTCAGTTCGTACCGCGCAGTAAAGACTTTTCACCTCCCTTATAAAACCAGTTAGTTTACGTTACATAAGACGAAGTAGCTTATGTTCTGAAACACATGTAAACACAAAACACATAAATACTGTGCGGGCAGAATGCACAGTTATTAGGTGCACTTGCAAAACTGCAATAAGCGTCTTCATGTCCGTCCGTCTGTTCACACGGAACAACTCGGCTCCCACTGGAAGGGTTCTCATGAAATATAACATTTGAGTATTTTTCGAAAATCCTTCGAGAAATTTCAAATTTAATTCAAATCTGACAACCATAACAGGCACTGTACACGAAAATCAATATATACGTATGATCATACCAAACACTATTCTTCTTAGAATGAGAAATATTCCAGACAAAAGTTGTAAAGAAAATCGAAACACACATTTTGTGTTCAATATTACTTTTTTTTTTCGAAATCTTGCTGTATATGAGGTGATGTGTTATAAATTGTAGAGCCGGACTTGCCATAGACGACAGGAATGCGCATCTGCATTGCATGTTGGATGCCCATGGCCACAGACACACTCACATAACATGAATACCTATTGCTTTTCCATGACAAAAATGGCTGCACGAAAACGCGCCTCAAAGTCACGTTGTACAGCATGTATGCTGCCTGTCTTGTTGAGTACTAGAACTGGTGGTACCTCAAGTAATCAGTAGGCTTTAAAAGTTTAACGCTGGGTTATCGGTAAAGTCCTTATTGGATCGAGACGGTCTCGTAGCAGTTGCCTTTAAACACTATTAAAATCTTATCTTAAATCAATGGCTTCGATATCCAGTGCAGGAAACATAAATTCAGGTCTAAAAGGTTTAATTAATACATATAAATTAAGGAGATACATCTTTAAATACGTTAAACTCAGTACTGAAATGTACTGCAGCCCGGACACTACTTCAGCCTAACCGCACCTAACCTCCAACCTACAGCAAACCAAGAACGAAACAACCAATGTGGTAATCAACATCATAGTCGAGAGCTCCGGATGATGAGCATAGTAGTGTCCGAAACATGTTGAGCTTATAAGAAGTACAATAAAATAATAAGTGGCATCTATTTGGTTTTTTATTCTTCAGTTATCAAAATGATGTACGGTCCAATAAACATCAGAACGACAGTAGCATTTGTTGACAAATATACATCCCGGCATCGCAAATGTGAGTGTAAAGCATTAAATTAGATCAATAAGGAAAGATGATTGGGATTTTCGTCTACAAATTTGATATGGCATTTTAAGACTTCACTCTAGATACCAAAGTACAAAGTGTCATACAACAAAAATACAGTAACACTCCAGTTTACCTTCATTTGCACCAACAGCAATGCATGTGTGCCACCACAGTGCAAATCACGACACAGAAATCAAACTGCTCAACTTATTTAGTCATTTTACCTGGATATTAGTTAAAATACACTCCGTGCGTAACGACACGTGTTCCAAACACTACCACCAATTCCCTGGAGTGAAAAACCAATTGAAAGGTCTCCATTTTTCGTCCGACATGGAGGTCATTGCTGCCGCGGAGACCTGGTTGAAAGGACAACCTTCTGAATTTTTTTTTTCGAGTGGCTTGCACAAGTTAGAACAACGGGCAAAAAAGTATATTGAGCTTCGTGGGGAATATGTTGAATAAATCTCGAGTTTGGTCGCTGCAGTTTGTTTCCTACCTGGTCGGGCTAAGGACTTATCTGCATCCTTTCGTAAATGCTGTGGAGAACACTCCAGTCTAGCTTTTAGGTGACAAACTAACGTTTCGTATGGGAAGCAGTTTTGAGAAATCTGACATATTTCAGTTTGGGTTTCAAACAAAACAAAACGCGATAAAAAAAAAGAAATGTCTAGGTACCAACATAAAACCACCAGACGCCTGCTTGATTGTCACCTCGAGTGCCATATTCAAAAATACAGCACTCTCAAGTTTATGTTCATTTCACGTATGCTGTCAGAAAGAAAAATTATTGATACAAATAAAAACCAGGTAAAATGAATTGCTGTTTGGAGGCACTCCAATCATCTTAACACACTTCCCACACCTTTCGGCCCAACAGGGTCATTATTGTGGAATCGCATAACATACATCGAGAAACATAAGAAATGTAACATTTAAGCAATTACGATTATTCGATAATACGGTTCTACAAATATCACACAGGATTATTTACTACACTCTATGTTTAAAATAACAACAAAATGCATTTTACCATTACAGCAGCATGGCATTGATCAATATCACTGAAGAAAATATTAAGTTAAAGCAATTACTCGCGTATTTTATATATTATTTTGCAATTGTTAACAACGTTAAATCTTTTATGCTTGTCAGTGCAATTTTATTAATTCCTTGAAAATGACACAGCTGGGCCGGAACATGCCAGATGTTCATTAAAGAAGAAGAGACATCTCATAACATCAGTGCAACGTAATTGATTTTTACAGTACGTGTAACTAAGAACTACGCGAATATTACGCTACACTGCAAGACCACAAAATAATATACGATTTTTTTTTCCGGAAACTCTTTGACTCTTCCTTACCCTTTACGTGGAAGGACAATTAAATGTATTTGGTTCAACCTTCTGTGCTAACCATACAAAGAATCAATACGCGTCCGACAACCACATCACATATTTCACATAGGGAACCCACAGACAGACTCCTACATAAATGGTTTTTAAAATCTGGTACAGCCTGAACTCTGCAAAATTAAAAGCCGAAAAATATAGCCGATTTTAGGTCCTGTGTAATAAATATACTGTGTGTTTCACAAATAATTACCGGTTCGTTAGAAAGCATAATAGTGGCTTTACGGGTTGCCATACAGATGGTCAGAGAACAAAGTACAGAAGGATCAGAAATGGGTAACTTTTTACGAGTAGCTTGCAAGGATTCTGCTGATTGTACGTGGTCACAACTTTGAGTAAGATTTCGGACATTATCCACCGTAATGGGTTGAAAGAGAAGAACTTACTCCAATGGATTCGCTACAAAGGGACATTCTCATTACCTGCTGAATGGATTTAGACTAGTCCTTTCTAACGGAGTTCGGTTTCCTCTTTCCTTGTTCCATGTGAAGACAAAAAACAGGATCCGGTCTCTTAGTTCGTGGGTTTTAACCTAGGACGATGGACAACGCACAGCCTTCCGGTTACAGCCACAGGCTATATGCAAGCATGAAGGATAATGTAAACTTATCCCTGGGGTAAATACAAAATATTATCCACGATCGCAAGGCACATTCATTTTATAAAGTAGTGAAGGCATTCATAAACTGAAAGTATTTTTAGAAAAAAAATCTACATCCGACAGCAGTGTGTTTCACTGCTTCCGGCTGTTGAGACAACATCGAAGGTACACAAATCTCTTCAATACCAAAAAATGCACAGTTCTACTGTGATGTATTTCACTCTTATTTAGCTCCTACATGTTTCGGCTTAACTGCCATCACCGGGGAGCTGACACCATACGAGGAATCAAATGTCTATCGTAATTCGTAACAATTATAATCAACATTGTATAACATATTGTACTATGTAAATTTCAATCTGTACATTTGATATGTGCAAGCATTGTCCACTATTTTATCGCTGTAAGTTTTAGTAATATGGTGCGCAGTGGTTGGTACTATGAAGGTTTGTAAATAATTTATATGCACGGAATGAACATTATAAAACTGAAGGCACGTTTGATCACGTGTGGATTTTCAATAACATTTAACATTTTGAGAGATAAATATTTATAAAACTGTGTGCAGGTTGTTGTACATTCAAAACACGCAGAAATTCTTAAGACTGATGCAAAATGAACACCATGAATTTCCACTTTCTTTTACATCGTATTTACACACAAATGCATTCTTTATTACAATAAAACCAACTAGATGCACTAATTTCTCAAATTTATTTTTGGAATAAACCTTTACATGTTTCGGACAGTTTCTCTTTCCATCATCAGGAGTTTTTCACTGTACACACAGCAATGGTATATGTCATACAGGTTTGCTGATAACTTGCACGCAAGCTGTCAGCAAACCTGTATGGCATACACCTATTGCTGTGTGTACAGTACTAGACTCCTGATGATGGACAGAAGAACTGTCCGAAATATGTAGAGGTTTATTCCAAAGATAAATTTGAGAAATTAGTGCATCTAATTGGTTTTATTACAAGAATTTATCACGTTACACGGTCACCTGAACGTCAAATACGCAAAAGCGTATAAAATTTTACTGTCAGATACCGAGATTTTTACTGAACTTGTTAGCCAGTTTGGTACCAGGGAATTTTCTGTTTCGAATTTAGGAAAGGTAAACAGTTGAAGGGTTTAAGTAAGCCCTTTCATATTCTCCAGGCAAGAGCGCGGACAATGTCTAATATAGGTCACGGTCGATTACTGTCATTGTTTCCAAATAACAACTCACTTTCATCAGATCACTTAACTGAGACATGAACATTGCAAAGATCAATGAGCAAATCAAGAACTGACCTTCTCAAAAGCAAAGTCGTAACGTCCGGTTTTCCTCCTTCGGAAAACTTACAAAACGTATGCTGTGGTGTGAGAAGTAAATTAATAAGAGTAACGTGGGAAGTTTTACAGGTTTATAGATCTCAGTGTTGTGAGGCTCAATAGACCTTTGTCTGATTTTTTTTAAAGACATACAACAATTTGCCTTCCAACGGATCAATTATCCGTATAAACAGAAGGTCATATAAGCCTGACATACGCTGTACAATAAAAAGATAATTTTGACGATGAAATAAATTCGAAAAATCTTTTCCCCCTACTTAATAAGACGTCGAATATTACATGTTTTTTCTAAGGGATAACTTAGTTTTTGAAAAGGATGTCATTTACAAACTTTTGAAAACAAAATGTATAAGTGAACGTCTGGATCTATAGTAAGGAGCTTGGTGTATTAATACTTACAGTTGAAGGCAAATATAGCTGTGTTCGACTGTAAGTATTAATACACCAAGCTCCTTACTATTGTACTAACACAACGGGGATGACGCACATCAGAAGTCTGGATCTAAGTATGACGTAATTCAGCACTGTAACATATAATATAAACGGGCAATTCGTTATCCAAGCTACACAGAAAATATTTGGTTTTTAGAGCGGCGAAGTCAAGGAGATTACAATTTAATTGATATAAATTTTAGTATCCCATTATTTGGTATAATACAAAAATTACAAACTTGTATTTTAAGTGTAAAGGAGAAGTCTCTATAAGAGCTCTTTCCTTGTATATAATTTTAGCAGTACCCGATGTTAGCCGTAATTACCAGCCGAAACGTGCCGCAGTGAATGTAGTTAATTAATGGAATACACAATAATTTATAGCGTTGTAATAATCGTAAAATTAATAAACAAAAATTCCAGGAGATTACGATACGCCATGCAAGTGACTGGTTACGTAACCTTCGGAGGGCAAGCCTCTTAGACATGGACTTCATTACGTGTTTACGCACCGAATGAGTCAATTTTCAGTCAGCTGCTATTAAAAGAATCTTGAGTGGTTACCCTACATACCCATCCATCCATCGTTCCTCTGACACTACCACCCGCAGTCGCGCCTCGGCCTTCCGTTATACCCTACATAACATACTGTAAATTGCTTTGGCTTATGCGGAGCAGAAGCGACCAAGTTCTTTTCACGATATATTTTGAGTGTAAAACAGGAAATGTTAACAGCCCAGATAGGCCTAAAGTGTGGAAACAAACGCTTTTATAATTTCCTTGTTAATACAGTTCAACAACTTACCCCTTATTGTTACTGAAGGGTATAGATATGGACTGTCACAACTGCCATAGAAATTAACCCACAAATACGGAGTCTTGCTGGAGAATTTGACATGTGATTGGCATATCTAGGGCATTTCCTGCTTATTATTAAATCCAGATAGTCACTGCCCTATTCACAGATGTCAAATATCGAGCTCTACCTGACCCACTCGAACCCAGGGCACCACGTTAAATCCCATTTCTAAGATCCATTTTTCTACGAAATTTGTGCCTACGTCTGTCAAGTAACCCTTGCGAGATTTGGGGCTGCCACAAATGTGTTCATGTAGGTTTTTAAGTGTTCTTAGGTGTTACGCCGTGTCCAACGGTTGTTATCGACGTTTCGAAATCCAGCCCTGCCTTCATAATCTGAGTCAAGCTGTCCATGAATATTCGTCTCTATTTTACAATTCTTGAAGTACTAATTCGAAACGTCTGTAACAGTTCACAAGTCGACATGGCGTAATATCACAACACATCTGAATCGTCAAGGAATTTCTCTGACATTCTGAGGGCCGTGCATCGTGATATATTTGTATAATACAAGCCAGCAAGATGCACTATTCCTCAATTTTATTTTTTTAACCTTATTTGTTTATCCAAAATAAAGTTTTGATACCAAAAATAAAGTTGAGAAATAGTGCATCTTGTTGGCTTCTATCATACGAAGAAATTTATTCTTTTCCTATTCATATACAAAAGTTTACAGACATTTCTCATTTCTCTCATGTGCTTGCTGCATGTCCCAACCAGAACTTTATCCTTGATGACATCAACCAAATACCAAACGATGAGAAAAACAAATTATGAAGCTAATCGTTACGTAATTCGTGATATCACAGAGTTACTTTCCCTCTCTCATGTCCAAATCTGCCTTTGACACCTTCCCAAACAACCGCAACATAATAGATATAAGTCATAACCATCATGGTTAGACCCATCACCGCCCTTCATTGTTACACATTAAGCCACACATGTTTCGGTACGTGACCCACTCCTGATCCCAAGAGGACGTAATAACTTGGCTTCATATACAGAGATTATTTCTCATGAATTTAAAATTTAGTTTTCGATGATTAATGAATATACCCGTACTTAATTTTGGAATAAAAGTTTTTTCTGTCCGTAGAATGAGGGACCAGGTTTTACACCTTCGCAGACCAACAGACTAACAGTCTCTGCTTGTAAAATAAAGACCATGAATAAAACATCCAATGTCCTTTACCTTCAAAAAACTTTGTTCCCCACTTTACGTCACCGGAAGATCACAAATCGAGTGTTTCCGGACGATCCTAGCGAAGTGTGAGACGGACCGAGGTGTGAAGCTTCCTATTTCGCTGTCGTCACGGCGCAGACTGAAGCGGCGTCCAGCGCCCCACTGTGCTGAGACGCTCAGCGTCCTACGGACGAACCTGCGCATTCCACGGAGTAGCATCAATCTAACCGAGTAGGAAATGTAAATTAAATTATTACAAATGGCGCAACTGCTTTTAGTGTGGTAGTTGTTCCGATAGTTACATAACGGTAAGCTACTAGGAGGCACTTCCAAAAAACAAGTCAGAATTTGGCATGATTACGTACGCCAGTCAGAATAACGTTACGACCACAGAAAGCAAGGAAAATCCAATCATAGTGACGTAAATATCAGAACTTATCTTCATTAACTGGGATGTCAGGATAGAGTAATGTGGCTTTGTGCAAGTTTCTGGTGAACACAGAAAGGAACGTCGCTTGCTCCACAGAAAGTGGGAAAAAAAATTAAGTAATTATCGGATTCTCAAAACCATCTCTGACAAAAAAAAAGCATCTTACCCTTTAAGTATGTCATTTAACGACGCTGCCAACGGCTAGAAACCCCTGTCCCAGTGACATAAGGTCCACCACAAACCCCATCTGCTCTGACCCTATAATGAACCGGGGTTTCAGCGATTAGATGTCGACGAACAATCGTCCGCGCAATAGTACGGCGCAATATGTTAGTTAGTTGGTTAGATTCAGTGTTTATTTCGGGACTTGGACTTATCAGTGACATACTTTCGTCTATGAACATCAATATCATTAATATCAACACGAACGTTGGAAAGGCATCACAAATACTGCATTTGGACGACGTGAATAGTTCTCATACATTTCTTCCCTGCAAGAGACACAAGTTTCATTATCACTGGCCAAGCACTGCGACGACGGCCTTCTTGGGGGGCGATGACTAGCAAATTGATATATAAGAAAGTTCCAGAGAAACGGCATTTCATTCCGCAAGACCGTGATATATAACTTTGTTCAGTAAATGTCACGCACAGAAAATACGCATCCAGAAAATTCATGAAAAGTGTTGTTCAGACTGAGGTTTACCGAAGTAACTAGAAGAAAGTATATTCCCCTACAGCGTCAGAAGTTTCTTCCACTACGCTACAATAAGAATAAATCCACATTACCTCGGATGGCCGGGAATACACAGTACACTACGAACATCCCACTGGCCTTATGAGAATACACAGAGACCTTCTGTAATCGAATAAAATATGGACTGTGTACAACCGATGGCTGACATTACTGTGTCCTGCTGTACACATGACTTTCAATGTATTCGAAAAAAAAAGTGTCGTGCACTTCTGTGCGACGGAGTTTTGTTGCGTGTATTCGATTTTCTACGTAGCTATCAGAAAAGATATATTAGACATACCTGATTTTATGTTATATGAATAATGAACAAGAAAGCCTAGTAAAATAGTTGAATAAAGATAGACCAAGTTGATGTCACTTGCTTTGTTTCATTATTTAATGCTCAACATGTTTCGAATGTTAGTACATCCATCCTCAGGAGCTTGCGACTTATTTGTTGAGTTATTTCGTGGGTTGTATTGCTCTGGTTCGATGTGTGTTGGTGTTACGTTGTGGTTTGGCTGGGGTGGTGTGGTATCCGTATGCA
>Ga0136643_10011184_pt1 | contig 13305 bp, 1 predicted proteins | sample TergutLab28metaG_FD_96883 | JGI IMG/M metagenome (GOLD analysis project Ga0136643, IMG submission 96883) | Labiotermes labralis P1 segment gut microbial communities from Petit-Saut dam, French Guiana - Lab288 P1 (version 3) (version 3) | ecosystem: Host-associated > Arthropoda: Insects >...
CACATATTCCTGCCAGTTTTAATATGTATTTGGTAATCAATAATTGTGTAACAGCTGTCAAAGTTTCAAACTTCTCTGGCCATTATCTCCGTAACCGTTCAACTTTGGATATAGGTGTTTTGGATTATATCGGTATACTTTAACATAAAGAACACTCTCCCGAAGTCTGGCACACTCCTCCTGGGACACTCTGTATATATCAGCACGCTATATATATATATATATCAGCATGGAATAAACTCGCCCTACACCATATCGCATAAATTTGTCAAGACTAAGTGACAGCTATGACGTGTTTGCATGACATGTTCTAGGCGACTGTTCTTTGTAACAGAAATATCGTGTCCTTTTTTGGAGGCAGAAAAGGAAATTTTGAGTATCAACGCTCTTTGATACTGCAAGATTTAAGAGACACCTCATATACAGCCAGGACTAATAACACAAAAACTGCCATAATGACAGGCAGTACATGTGTCTGTTTTTAAAAACAGTATTAACCGTTCGGTCTTTCCAAAGCAACTCGGTTTCTTACTGTGGCGTAGGAAGTGAATCTTATCTACAACTCAAATATAAGTTATTTTTCAAGAAGTAAAATTTTAAATTTCTATTCAACAAATTAGACACCAGTGACGTGTATCTGAATTTCCGACAGGGGTCGTATGTTGCAGTATATTTCTTTATGTCGCCTGCACAATTTTATGCTCACCGTTCTGAAAATGCTCTTCGACACCACATGAGGTTGTGTATATATACTAGAAGATGAATATTCATTTTCCACTTCGGGAGAATTTTCAGTATATGTAATAGAGTTCTGCACAACTGTATCAAGATTTTTACTGTTAAACACATTATGAGTAAACTCTATAATAATCTACAAGCGCGGTACTTTTCACGCCTTTAATGATACTTAAATATGAGAGTAGGTTCCTATAAAATATTAAGTTTATATCGGAGCACATGCTGATATTCTGCAAATCGTTTAAAATGCAAACAGATATTTTTAAAAGGTATAATTTTGAATTTAAATTTTAATCGTCCTTTGACAGAATTGAGTTTAGGAAATTAATTCTACAAATAATATATGACTTCCACATCTTTCAGAATACTTAATTCTACAGACAGAGTTTATCAGAAAATGTAAATTAACAACTGTATGATAAATGAAACATTTTAGGGCGTTGCTTACGCTATTGAGGATTCAGAATGATACGTATTTTACATACAAATTTTCTTCAATATCAGAATTTTCTTAAATTTTGCCAGAAATAATTACGAAATTTACAATGGTTTCAGTAAAATACTTTTAAATACTTGTTCTCTCGCATGCACCTAAATTACAATATTTTATACAAAAAATGGGTCAAATTAATTATGACGAAATTTAGAAAACCATAAGGAGTACGTAGTGACTTAGAACTGCATTTAAAGAGATGTAAATACTTGAAGAATAAAAAACCAATTAGATGTCACTTGTTATATTTACTTTACTTCTTAGATACTCAACATGTTTCGGGCATTAATATGTCCATCTTCAGGAGGTTGCGACTATGTTGTTGAACTACCACATTGTGGTATCCGGGCTGGCGGTTTCAGCCGGCAGCCCGGATACCACTCTAGCCGAACCGCACCCTGACTCCAACACACAGTAATCCAAGAACAATACAGCCAATGTGGTAGTTCAACAACATAGGCGCAAACTCCTCAAGATGGACATATTAATGCCCGAAACAGGTCGAGTATCTAAGAAGTAAAGTAAATATAACAAGTGACATCTAATTGGTTTTTTATTCTTCAGCTATCACAATGACGCACGGTCCAATAAACATCCGATGTAAATACATTAAATTGTGCAGGAATGCACGGAACATTTCAAATACAAAACTCATTAAAACGTGTCTGAAAATCCTGCTTAATATATAGGAAACAGTGTTTAAAGCATAAATGTACGATAATATTTGTGGCCTGCAGCCTATTGCTGAGAAGCGAGGAATAAAGGTGAGCACAGTTCAGGAGGAAGGATCACACCAGAAGTGTGTAAAAAACTATAAAAATAAAGATAATGCTTTTAATTTGACAAGTACTTCACTAACATCGCCCTGGCACATGAAAATAAATCAGTTTGTGTAACTGCATGTAACACAATTACCTGCAATATAAAATGTACAGAACAAGCACTCTGAAAGTGTATGCAATTTAGAAGGTGCAAGCATGTACAGCCAGCCAGCTCGTTCTCATGGCATAGATTGTGGAAGTGGAGGAACGCATTTACAGTCATGTTTCTATGTCAATTTACACTCCTTTGAAATTAAAGAAGTGAAGAAATGAAGAGCCAAGTGAACATATTTGTCTCGCTACATACAAAAAAAAAAAACGTAAAACTTTTCTGCTATATTTCCTGAAAATGTAATCCCAAAGAAAAAAAGTCTCTTCCTGTACATCGTGCTAAGCCAGATGCCAATGAAGTACTGATTTCCAGACCTTCGTTAACATTAAAACCTCTCTCTAATAATAAAATATTGACATAAAATTAAAGAAAGAATCTTGGGAAGGAGGGAACAAATATGGATGCTAATATTTATTAGAATGTCTAATAATGCTCAGAAATTCTGTAAAGTATCAGTTAATCAATCAAGAGGATCCAAGCTTTTTTCTCGGGAAGGGTATTTTGCAAACAGAGTGATGCAGATATAGGTAAGTGGTTCGTAATTTTGAAAGTAAAATGGCCACCTGTCTATGTTATTCCGAAAAGGTTATACCATATATTTGTTTTGTGCAATATAATATTTTCCAATACGTCAGTTAGTATGGAATAGCCTTTACTAATAAGGCGATGATGACGTGGATGGCCATTCAGTCCACTTAAACTGGACACGATTCGTTGCAGTTCAAATAATTTTTTTTCATTAATTTATCTGTCAACATCTAAATCTTGCAGAAGGTTGGGGCTGAAGTGTCTACGTCAGAAAATGAGGAACTGCTACATAAACAACTAGGGCACAAGAAGAAAATATGAATTATATATTAAGAGCAGTGTGCGGAAGAAAGTCTCATTCAGGGAAACCAAGTTCCGTACGAGAACACAGAGATGAGGACAACCAGACCTACAATCAGCGCTCCAGGCGCCCTCAGTCGACGGTCTGGATCTTGCATCGTTGCTTACAGTGGAAATAAAGAGTATCTGAATAATTTAGTGATTACACGAAGACCACAACTTTCATAAAGACGTGACAGTTTACTTTTTCCATATGACATAAATTTTAAGGAACTCTCATCTGCATTACACCTTTCGTGAAATAAAAATGGCAGGATACAGTCGCAACTGAGGAAAAAACACATCGGAATGAATTCGACGAAAATAAATAAAAATATTCCCTTTTAATAAGTGCTATTTTATTCAGGCCTGCCAAAATTAGATTATTCCAGAGGAACAATAAACTACATCTCTGAATATATTTATCTGAGTAATTAACCAACTTGATGCACAAAATTTTTGTTTTACAATAATTTTATTTCATGCCTCTACATGTTTCGAGCACATGTGCTCATCATCAGGAGTTCAAAATTGCATTACATAGCTTCTGGTATCATCACACCTATAGGTGTGATGATACCAGAAGCTGTATTGTAAAACAAAAATGTTGTGCATCAAGTTGGTTAATTACTGAGATAAATATACTGAGATGCACGGTCAGCAAAACGTCAAAATCTCTGAATATATTTGTCGTGCGGGAACGGGGCATTTAATACAGGAGCTGGCGGACAAGCACAAGTGTCCAAAACCTTGTAACTACCGTATGTACCAACTGCCTTGAAATTAAGAAAACACTGCTTGTTAATTAATTAGTACACCACCAACAGCACAACAATATATACATATATAATCGATTATGTTTAAAGATAAGCTGCATGTTCCATGTCCCGGCCCTACCGGAACATTTAAAACTGTTTAAAGTTAAGCGTACGCTAACAAAAAAGAAACACAAAAAAATAAGGAACACATTAAATTCAGCTTCCCCCACAAAACCTAAATACAGTGTAATAAATTCGAGTGGACAAGACAAAAACTAACATAGATAAAACATTCACATAATCGAAAAAATGTAAGCACCTTTATATTTTAAGTGTGAATTGCAGTGAATGAATTATTAAATTTCATGGAGAAGCTCATTATTTTACTTATCCTAATTTCAAGAGTTTAATGGTTATTTCTCAGACGAGACTTAAAACCTTTTAAAATATTTTTTTGCATATAAAATGCGGAACAAGCAACTCTTAGAAACACAACACCTCCATTTTAATATAATAAGGAATGATTTACTGACTACTAAAAATTGTAAACACTGTGTGGGATCCCACAAGACTTGTACATGTAAAATTTACATTTTTATCTTAATTTTAAGTTCTGTAATTGCAGCCTGCTGAAGTTCCTGCAGGATTGAAACACGTAGCTAGCAGTTAAACAATAAATATGTAGTTGTTTTTACTGGTGTACTAATAAATTATTAATTAATATTAAAAACACGTGATATCTCTAACTGTACAAATTTACTCAGATACCTTGAAGTTCGCCACACATTATTTCTATGTATATCATATGATTCTCAGAGCAAACCTTGTTCCCAAGCTATACTAACATATTTGTCTTTGTGACGAAGACGGCTTCTGCTCTCTTTCAGGTAGGCACTGAATTTATGTATATTTTGAGATGAATGGCGAAATTATTACCGAGAGAAAAGCCAAATTGTCCACAGATTTAAGATCCACTGGCCTTTTATTTACGACGGGTAAGCTGTTTGCAAAAAAATCTTGAAATGTTCTCCTCATTTCCAGAGGCACGCACGGGATCAAGTAATTCCCTTTCAGTCCGGGTTTTGTTCTAAGTACAGCAATGCTTTCTAATCGATGAGAATAAACAGACTGGCTACAAAGAGTATAAAGAAAGGAAATTGCTGCTACCAAGTTCTTTGATATTTAAAAGACAAATGTCTTGTGCTTCAACTTATAAAATAGCACTTTCCCGGCTATCTGTTACAACAAACCAGCTACTTCCTTCAGACTGTATTTTTTTAGTTTAGACAGAGGGCAGAATTTCTAACCCTCGAGAAATTAACGCCTGATTGTCCAAAGTAAACTCCTTGCATATAAGCTCCATTCTGATATATGCAGGTTTGATGATGAAATACTTGATGATGAATTGCTTTATGATGAAAGCACCCAGGTGTCTGTCGACGTGAAAGTGGATATAACGATGCTAAAACCACAATGAGCACTAATCAGCATTCAGATCTACTCGAAGTGGAATATCAATATTAACAAGTACAAATTACAGACGATACATTTCTCTAAGAAGTGAAAATCGTACTAATGTTCTCTAATCCTTTTTGTGCACAGGATGGGCCATGAACCAAATGTGGAATACCTTGACGTAAGGACAGATAAATGCTAAGGTTAACACTAACATGAAACTTGCACACCTGGACATCAGGGCGTGTCTTCGGATTTATTTATTTTTTCGAGGTGAGGAAATGTTTGGTAATTTTACCTTTCTTCTACAGGTGTCTCGTCAAGTCAGTCATAACTGGTTCACAAAATCGTCATTAAATGTGTGTGAATTACGGTAGTTTAGAGCCAGGAACTGGCGACATACTAATGACATTTAGGCAAGTAGTGACTTGGGTTCCATGCATCTCAACAAAGGTTAATAAAACCGAGAAATCATCAAACTGAAACGTTAACGTGACTACACTTACGCTTACACATTCTGCACTGTTGTAAGTAAAGTCTGAAATATATGTAATAATAAAATTAATGGAGTAGCAGGAACTAAGTCTTGTGTTGACTCAAGTGAAAGCTCTGTCATCAATTCCGTTTTTTTAATCCAAAAATTATCCCCCCCCAAAAAAAGTATTCACTTCGCAACAGTCATTTCCTATGACATCCAGACGACCGTGCCTCGTGATATATTCTTATAATAAAACCAACGAGATTCATTAATTTCTCGAATTTATTTTAGGAATAGAACTCTACATGTTTCGGACAGTTTCTGTGTCCATCACCAAGAGTATAGTACTGTACACACAACAATAGGTATATGTCATACAGGTTATGGTGACTGTCTGCTAGCGGGATCAGAATGGAACCAATTACATCCTGATCCCGCTAGCAAGCAGTCAGCATAACCTGTATGACATAAAACTTTCACTGTGTGTACAGTACTAGATTCTTGACGATGGACAGAGAAACTGTCCGAAACATGTAGAGTTCTATTCCTAAAATAAATTTGAGAAATTAGTGCATCTCGTTGGTTTTATTATAAGAGTAATTCGTTTCCTTTTCGCAAAAGATCCTGCCACAACAGTAACTTAAATCAGAACTAGGTCGATATAAGGAATTCTTTTGCAGTACAACTGAACTTGTTGCGTTTGAACTGTTTTATTTTCCGCTAGCAACACAGCCACAATTTCTATTTTTTTTTTTGTGTAAGGGCATACAGCAAAATATTACACATATTTTATGAAAGAAACAAGTTTCCGTGTAGCAGGCTGAAGCCTGCAACACGGATACCACTCCAACCCAACCACACCGAAACTCCAACACACATCGAACCAAGAACAATACGACCAATGTGGTAATCCAACAGAATAGTCGCAAGCTCCTGATGATGGATATATTAATGTCCGAAACATGTTGAGCACATAAGAAGTGAAATAAAATAGCAAGTGACATCAAGTTGGTCTTTTATTCTTCAAGTAAGGTTGTGAATTTAGCCCAATGAGCAGAAATGAGAAATTTTTTCAACGATATCTAGTCTCAATCCTCCGTTCTACCATATTATGTCTATATTTTCCAGTAATTTCGAAGATCTAGTATGCCTATTAATAGAAAAATACTCCCTCCATAGAGCGCGCTATTTGTTTGCAGGCAACAATTCGAAAAGACCGACACGATCTTTACTCCGTGTGACGTTCCCGTGCTGCAAGTCTCTAAGCAACATTCAAGATCTGCCTCTTAAGTAGACAAACGAAGTGGGAAGGAATACTACAGACTTCAGTAAAGGTTATTTTTAGTGGAAGTGAACGCCATGCGATGTCAGGGTTCTAAAGGAGCAGAAATTATAAATAATGGAGAACACAGCAATGTGACCGTTACGGTGTTTATATAAGGCAGTAAGATGTATTTGAGGGATTTGGTTTCTTCCTGCCGAGACCTGCGTAGCATTACGTCAGGGAGAACAAGGGGTGGTAATTTTACACCCCTTGACACAGCGGCTTCCCAGCAGAAGAGAAAATAAAAGGCGCAGACCGATGAGCAATCGATTGCATTTGTCTCTTCAAGCGTGGAACTTCATTGTACCCGTTTACTTTCAGAATCTTTTTCATTTTCCATAAAGCATCTGAGTACATCTGAGTGAAAGCAAAAAGGACTTAATACAAACTGTCTTTCTCACATAACGAACAAAACTATCATATTTTACTCTGAAGTGGATTTCAGTCTTCGAATACTGGGACATGTAATGTTGCAGTGGCTGCTGATTTTTTAATATTTACTGCCTGATAGCAGTTAAGAAATTTGTACACATTATAACCGGACATTCATTGTAAGGACTGGTTAGAGTCCATCCTGGGGAAATTTTGGAAATATGTGATAACAATGTGCGTGGATGTAGGTTTGAATCCCTCTCCCACTAGAGAGAAAATTGAACCCAACGTGTGAGACTAAATAACGAAGGAAGGCTTAGGCCTTCAAAATACCATAAGATTAGAAAGAGAGAAAGTGTTATGGCGGCAAGGAGGAGATTTGGATGTTGGGGGGGGGGGGGAGCTGAAGTCTGGCCGTGAGTGAAGAGGACGTATGGAAAACGATATTTGCCTTCGCCTGTGCAGCGGCGACTTCAGGAAGAAATTTGCTCCCAAAACTGGAAACTGTGCGTAATGCTATTTATTATAGACTTCTGTTAAACAACAATTTGATTCGGTGAACACATCCGTGTGATTCCTGAGACTGGCTTAAAACCACAGCCTATGGCCCGTAATAATAATAATAATACATATTTAGCTGTTAGTACAATAAATGAATATGTACACTATTATTCGTACAATATGAACCAACAGGATGCACTATTTACTTTCAGTTTATTTCAGTAATTAACCTCTTCATGTTTCGAGCAGGCTTACTGGTCATTATTAGGAGGTACTAATCTGTATATACAGCAATTGGGATATGTCATGCGTTTATGTTGAATGGCTGTTGGCAGGATCGTGATGGGATCCTGCCAACAGCCAGTGCATCCTGTTGTTTCTTATTGTACGGATATATCATGATGCACGGTCAACAAAACGTTAAACTTTTGACGTTTTGCTGATCGTGCATCTCAGTATATTTATCTCAGTATTTAACCAACTTTATGCACAAAATTTGTTTCACAGTAAGTTTTATTTCATGCCTCTACATGTTTCGAGCACATGTGATCATCATCAGGAGGTCAAAATTTCACTACACAGCCTCTGGTATCATCAAACCTATAGGTGTGATGATACCAGAGGCTGTGTAGTGAAATTTTGACCTCCTGATGATGATCACGTGTTCTCGAAACATGTAGAGGCATGAAATAAAACTTACTGTGAAACAAATTTTGTGCATCAAGTTGGTTAAATACTGAGATAAATGCATATATTAATAATATTTCATATATCGTAAGCATTCCTACATGTTTCGATGCATCTGCATCATCTTCTGGGAGTCTTATCCTTCTACTTTGCTAAAGTTACAAAATTATTAAAATTGCAACTAAATAATATTTTTGGATTAAAATGTTCACGTGATCTTTGTTGAATGGCAAAATAAAATCTGTAAAACGCTAATAATTATAACATGTGGAAATTGTTTGTTTAGTGGCCGTATATACAATATGGATATTTTTGTGGATGTAAGCGCTGTGTTAGTGTTTCTTGTATGCTGGTGTGATGTAAACATTAAAATAAAATTGTTTCAAACAGGTTTTTATTCCAGCACTTCGGTCTTATTCCACCAAGGGTCCACACTCATTTCTTCATTGGTGCTGCACAATCTTAGCAAGTGCCAGCGTCTTTCTGAGGAACACTAATAGTAATTTAGAACTATGGTTATGACGTCTGAAACCAGAGAACTATTAAGTTCATTAGTTAAATGACGGAACATTTTGGAATACAGGATAATCATGGTAATTGTAATAAATTTTGTCTTGAAATTGGTGAAGTAATTTGGTATAAATAAATCATAGGCATCAGTTCTTATTTTCCCTCGCTGGGGCTAAGAGTCTCAGACTCATAACTAGACTGGACACATTTACGCCTACACTGTTAGTATTCTCATGTGTTATAGTTAAATATTGTGATCTCTTTATCAAGGAGATCTTTTCGGTATAGAGAACTGCACATAACGTCAAAGTTCATATCAGGTTTTTGATATTCAGAGGACCGTGCATCGTGATATATTCTTATAATAGAACCAACGAGATACACTAATATCTCAAATTTATTTTTGGAATAGGACTCTACCTGTTTCGGACAGTCATACAGGTTTGCTGACTGCTTGCTAGCAAGCAGTCAGCAAAACCTGTGTGACATACACCTATTGCTGTGTGTACAGTGCTACACTCCTGATGATGGACAGAGAAACTGTCCGAAACATGTAGAGTCCTATTCCAAAAATAAATCTGAGGTATTAGTGCATCTCTTTGGTATTATTATAAGAATAATTCATATCAGGTCTCTATTCATGTGTTCCGTATATGTTGTTTAGATATTGAAAGCTTCGTGGAACTTGATAATGTTCATTTTTCAGAACGTGATCGCCCCGAGTCTAGGGCTCAACCACCATCTTGGGACTATTTATTCCAGGTTAAAGTGAACGAGTAATACAGCTAACCACCCAACTCCATCTAATGCATAAGACAAAATAGAGTGGTGTTTTACCTTCAGTCCTACGTATTACTTTATTTTATGGCATAATGAATCACCGGGATAAATTAATGTTTCTTTCGTTAATCGAAACATGCTTCAAGTTACGCCAGATCTATATTTAATATTCTGTTGTGATATTCTACATTCCGTAGGCTTATTTGGAGAAGGGTGGCCATATTCAATGCAAGGTTCTTGCAGCTAGATGTTTCAATAATCCGACATACGAGGCTAGCAGCATTTGTATTAGCATTCTCTTTGAAAGAAGTACGCTGTAAATTTGCAACTGTGGTGTGGGAAATAGATATCATGACCTAGAAAATCATCTGTACCGCTTCTTATTCCGACTGTCTCTGTAATTGATCTGGCGTGCTAAAATCCTACTTCGTTTGCGGCCATTTGAAACTATTCTCGTTTCTCTTCTTTAGAATGTCAGGAAAATGGTTACGTAATGATACAATCCAAGTAGTTCAGAGTATTGGAAGAGTTCCGCAGGGAGGGAAATAGAGTTATATTGTCTGACATAAATTTCCCTAATTACAGCAATCACATTATCCCCATAACTTCTGAGGGCCTGTGATCTTCCCCTTACGTATCCACAGCTTGCTACCCACTTTTCGTTCCAGGAGTTGTCTTTGGGCTCATGTCATATATCCATGATTGGCCAGCAGCTGTGTTAATCTATATAACTAATTTCTGAATTAAATATAGGGTACTTTGTGTCCTTTGGGCGGGTAAATTAAGTGTCGTCAGATATTTCTGTGCCCCGTGAAAGTAACTGTTATGTCGCTCTTCTACATTTAACATTTCTTTCTGTCCGTAAAACAAAACTGCCATATTGCTTACAAAAGAAGCCTGAACATTTATTGAAGAGGACTACATTGTTTTGAATAGGCAAAATAAGATTATACACAAGCATGATATTTTTAACCTGTATAAAAGTTTGTTCATAAAATGTTACGCTCCAATTCATTTTTAACTGTACAAGCTCGAGCTACAGACAGAAAATCATGTACAACTTCATATGCAGTGTTTTTTTTTTAAATTTTACGGTACTATTGAAAGTCAAAGGGTCTCTAAAAATGTTCGTAAAACTGTCGGATACAAAGTTTCTGGAGGAATAATCAGGCTTATCAGAACATCCTGCTCTGTATGTGTCCCCATTTTAATTTTTTGAACAATTTCACAGAAATTAACAAAATTTGATATTACGTTTCGTATATTTCGAGGCCACCGAAAGGTCGTGTGTCTAAATAACAGAATGTCACTGATGACACTATAACAAAGGCTCGAATTCGCCACATTGTTGCCACTTACTTTAAATGTGAAACGAATCATGTCGTCGATCTGGAGCACAGAATTTTTAAGGTGACTGCTTGGTATTTGGAGAATATGTGTACGCGTGGTGGTTTGTAATATACTTTCAAAATAAGAAATATTGCCAGAGCTGTTTGAATAGAATATAATGAAACTAAAGGTCGGCGATGCGACGGAGTGTCTTATCATCGGTTTAGCTGCGATTACTACAGAAACAAGGCAGTTAAAATTGCGAAATTTCATCTGTAACTATATGTATCATAACATACCTGTAGGCTGACCTGTGTATGAAGCATCACAAATATGGTGAAAATGCGCAACTTTGAGTCGATATCCGACTTAAATAATAAATCCTCACGGAAGTTGTAATAACAATCGTCACTATTACTAACTAAATAATAATGACTGTTTTTGTTGTTATTTAGTTCTGTTCTTTAACGTGCCGAATCAACAGAAATTGGGCCAGAAACAGCACAATTACAAACAAAAATAATAAGGGAAAGATACAAGACAAATACACACAGAGACAGCACAGCAACCTTATAACAGTGGTGGTGGTGGTGGTGATAATGTTAGTGACTGTGGTGGTAATAATAATAATAATAATAATAATAATAATAATAATCCAGGAATAGTTCTGCGGTACTGCGGGCCTCTACAGTACGCCTCATTGCTGGGGATTACCTGTTTGCCTTTTCTTAACTTATTCTTTCTTGCGTTTTTTATTACTGTTCACTGCGTTTGTCCTATGCCTTTTTTTTTAAATATCAAAGCCACCCATCTAAATATAAAGTAGGTCATTTTATTTAGACCCACCTTCTTAAATGGCACACAATTTTTCCTCTATACATTTACAATAATTCTGGCTGTGAAGGTGTTAAGACTCCCATTAGAGAAACACTTCGAGTGGCTGCAGCCTTACAAGATCTGAAACACTCTGCGTTATGATTGTGATAAATCCCACCATTGTTAATATACGCCATAGGACATAAATGTTGACAGCTGCACCAGATGCGAGACGTGACCTTAATGAGGGAACACAAATTGTGGACTGAACAAAGCAAGCGAGCGACATTTAAGAAATGGGAAAGAAAGAAAATGAAATGAAGTTTGTGTTACATAACAGAGAAACGTAGGCTTCAGATGGAGTAGGTACGTAACAGAGAAGCAGAAATAATCTTAGTTGCGTCAAATTAGACTCATATCTTTCAGAGAATTCTGAAGACTGCATGAAAAGAAGTACTGTGTTCCCCTTGGGAGGTTAGAAGAGAGCTTTCGACATAATGGGACAGATGTAACTCACTGGGCAGACTGTGTAGATTTTGTGTGACAAGACAAGCAGTGTAACATAACATAACATTGAGGCGCATTCGTGAAATAAAAACCATTGTTGCAATGGAAAAGCAGCAGTTACTACGTATTATGAGTGTGCATTTTTAGCCTTTGATATCATGCATGCAATACACATGTGTCGTACGAGGCTTATTCATAAAGTAAGTACCGTTTCGCTGTAAAAAAAATCGATTTAAGTTTCGTATAAAATTTTATTGTTATCAGATTCTACATTTTTCAAGCTAGTTTTCCACATATTCGCCGCCATTATTCAGGCATTTATCGTACCGGAGCACAAGGTTTTTGTATACCCTCCTCATAGAATTCGGCCGTCTGCGATGTTAGCCACTACTAACAATGTCATAGAATAGAGTCCTTGAAATCTGAGGGAAGTGCAGGGACAGATCAGAAGTTGTGAAACGTCTGTCGTCACGCACTGTTTCGTTGACCTTACGCACCAAATCATCATTCACCAAAGATGGACGCCCACTTCGCGACTCATCGTGCACGTTCTCTCGTCCTTCACTGAACATCCGAACCCATTTCCTAACCATGCCATCACTCATCGCATTGCCACAATACACTTGACAGATCTGATGATGAATCTCAGTTGGTAGCACATTCCTAGCGTTCAAAAAACGAATTACAGACCGTATTTCACAGTCGGTGGCCCCTTCAATTGTCTTAAACATGTTTAACGCACAGGAACAAACATAAA
>Ga0136643_10011190_pt1 | contig 13302 bp, 12 predicted proteins | sample TergutLab28metaG_FD_96883 | JGI IMG/M metagenome (GOLD analysis project Ga0136643, IMG submission 96883) | Labiotermes labralis P1 segment gut microbial communities from Petit-Saut dam, French Guiana - Lab288 P1 (version 3) (version 3) | ecosystem: Host-associated > Arthropoda: Insects >...
GCACCAGATATAATATTACAAGAAAAAGTCCCTTTTATTAAGGTCAAGGCCTTTCAGAGTATTGAGAGTGCAGGAATTGCCAAATATATGTTGGATTATATCAAGGACAATACTCGCTATTCAAAAACGCTGATTACTAAGCATCTCTCAACCATTGACTATCCTGACGCCAATTATCTATTGGTAGATAAATATCTGGAGACAGTGGAGGTAACAAGTCCAATTACTCAAAAAATTGCTGTTCATTTACACGTCTTTTACACTGAGCTATTGGATGAGTTCTTAGATCAATTTGCTTTTTTCGCCTTTGATTATGACCTTTATCTTACAACTAATACAGATGAGAAAGAGGTAATGATTAGAGAGACATTAAGCAACCGACAAGTACAGGCTCATGTCATTTGCACAGAGAACTATGGGCGTGATATCATGCCTTTCCTAGCTTTGAAAGACAAGTTACGACAGTATGATATTGTGGGACATTTCCATACCAAGCGTTCATTGGAAGCGGCTTTTTTTGCAGGGGAATCATGGCGTAAAGAGTTGATAGATATGCTTATAAAACCTGCAAATAATATTATGCAGAATTTCCAAACCAATGAAAAATTAGGGATTGTTATTGCAGATATTCCGTCATTTTTCCGTTTTAACCGTGTGGTTGACGCAGATAATGAAAACAAGATGATTGCTCCTATCATGAATGATATCTGGAAACGCATGAAAATGCGGAAGAAAGTTAATTTCCACGATTTCAGGACATTTACCATGTCCTATGGGACTTACTTTTGGGCAAAAACTCAGATATTAGAGCCGCTTTTTGACTTAGAAATCATGAAAAAAGAAGTGCCTGATGAGCCACTACCACAAAATACAATCTTACATGCCATTGAGCGTGTTATGATATATCTAGCGTGGGATAAGGATATGGACTATCGTATCAGCAAATCTCAGGAAAATCTATCGCCTTTTATTGATGCTCGAACATTTAATCAACGTTTTGGTATTACAGAAGATAACGCAAAAGATATTCGATTGAGATTCGTACTTAAACTAGCAGTGAAAAAATCTTTACGTTTAGTTAAATATAGGACATATCAGCTATTAGGAAAAGATACTAAAAATATATAAATATAAGAAATTTTGTAATAAAGAGGAATAGATATGAGAGAAAACAAACAAGAGTATTCATTAAAAAAACGAATAATTTTAATCATTATTGGTATTTTCATATTATTTATGAGCCAAGTTATTGTTAGTTTTATTCCATTTACTATTCCAAGTAAAACAAGACTCTTTATTTCAGCAATTGCGATTACTCTTTATTTTCTTTTTGCAAAATATGGAAAAAAAGAAAATATCACAAGGAATGTAGCTCTTCTTATTGTGTTATTTGGAGGCGCAGCTTGTATTGTAAAACCCATACAATTTGGACTAGATGAAGAAACACATCTTTCAAATACAATTCAATTAGCAGATGGAAATCTAATATCACAATCTATTAAAAATAAAGATGTTACAAATACAAATCAACCTGATTATTTGGCAGTTTATAAATATGATGCATTAAGAAATCCTAATGCAAAAGAAACTGGAAAAAATATAGACCCTCAATTCTTTAGTGAAAAACATTATCCATCTCAATATACGAGCAAATTCTCAGGAATCAGCAATTTTGCATACATTCCTAATGCATTAGGATGGGATATTGGAAGACTAATTTCTAATAAGATTTTTGTTTCATATTATTTAGGACGTTTTTTTAACGTTCTAGCTTATGCGTTGCTTGTTCTCATTGCATTCAGAATAAGTCGATATTATAAGGGAGCATTATATATTATTGCAGCTTTTCCTGCAACTCTTTGGATAGTAGCAGGATACAGCTATGACTATCTCTATTATGGATTGTCTCTTATTTTAATTGCGATGTTTACAAATTTTATTGCGGAAAGAAAGATTACTCGCAAACAAATTGTGCAATTTATTGGGACTTCTACACTGTTTATTTTTCCTAAATTTCCCTTTGTATTAGTTGGAATATTAGCCCTACTACTACCAAAATCTTATTATAAAGATAAAAAAGATAGGATTTATGGCTTAATTCTTTATACCGTAAGTGGGTTTCTTTCTCTTCTTTGGTATATGAATAGTACTATTATTGGAAAAATTTTCCATAGTGTCAATTCAAGTAATAGTTCAAGTACAGAAAATACATTTGGGATAACATATTTTATCCATCATCCACTTCCAATGATACGAACATTTTTTTCTTTTTCGTTAACTTCTTTGGGTAGCTATTTCGGAATAAATATTAGCCATCCTAGCCCTCCCTCTCCGTTGCAATATACTACAAATGGATCAGATTTTTTGATTACAACCATACCTGTTTTAATGGTCTTTCTAATGGTTATTTTGACATTTAATTTAGAGTTTTCCATACCAAAATATTTCAATTGGATATTTCTTGTTCTATTGATAATTATCAGCTGTTTAATTATTTACGCAGTATCAGGAGATTCACGATTGGCATTCGATGCCAATAGTTTATTTGTTCGGGGATCACAATCAAGATATTTCTATTTCTTCTTTTTAATAGTCCCTTTATTGCTATCTGGACCAATAAAGTCACTTTTAAAAATGAAATCTTTAGAAATAAGTGAAAATGAAATAGTGTCGAATAGAATAAGTAACTTGATTCAATATATAATTGTTTTTCTCAATATTCTTGTTCTTGGGGTTGCGTTATATACTTTGCTAGTTTACCACCTTTAATGAGTTCTCAAATTCCATTTAACACAGAAAATTCTTCCATTGCATTTGATGTAGAGTTAAGATATAATTTAAAGGTATAGTTTATTATGAAAAAGGATTAAAATGATAGAAAAATCTAAAGTAAAAATCTTACTCATCATTCCTGCTTACAATGAATCAGAAGGAATAGTAGATGTCATAAAGAAAGTAGATGATTATCGATTTAAGTTGGATTATCAACTGGATTACGTTGTCATCAATGATGGATCTACAGATGATGAAGAGGACGTCTTACAGAAACATGACATCAATCATGTAGAACTCATTCAAAATCTGGGAATAGGTGGTGCCGTACAGACAGGATATATATACGCTCAAGAAAATGGTTATGATATTGCCGTGCAGTACGATGGAGACGGGCAGCATGATATTGAGAGTTTGTCACATCTTTTAGAACCAATCATTAATGATGAAGCAGACTTCACAGTAGGTTCTCGCTTTCTTGATGAGAGTAATTCAGAATTCAAATCTTCAAGTTCTCGTCAGTTAGGGATAAAGATACTCTCCGCTCTCATTTACATGACTTCAAAAATCAGAATCAAAGATGTTACCAGTGGCTATCGAGCAGGGAACCGCAAAGTTATCACACAGTTTGTGGAGCGTTACCCTAGACAGTATCCAGAGCCTGAGAGCTATATGCATCTTTTTTCAAAAAATATCCGTGTTAAAGAAGTAGGTGTCCGTATGTTTGAGCGAACTACAGGAATATCTAGTATCAACCTCATCAAAGGAATGAACTATATGATCAGTGTTTCACTCGCTGTTTTAATTTCAGCAGTGATTGGAAAGGACAAGGTATCATAAAATGCCTATACAATTAAGAATCCTTGCAATTATCTTTGCCCTTGCTTTCTTTGTTTATATTATACGATTGATTCGCAAAGATGATGCAGAAGTCAGACATATGCTTAAATGGCTGATATTAGCAACCATTATCCTAATAGGTGCAGTGTTCTCAGACTTCTCAACTCAAGTGGCACATTATTTTGGGGTGAAGACTTTAACTTCTTTTGCACTATTCATCCTTGTCGCTTCACTCTTGCTTATCTGCCTCAAATATCAGATGTCTTTAATATCAGCAGAGAAGCAGATAAAGAACTTGGTGCAAGAAGTATCACTTTTGAAAAAAGAAGCAGAAGAAAATAAATATAATAAATAGAGGAGGAAAATGATGAAAATATCTATTTTTGGATTAGGTTATGTAGGTTTATCAAATGCCCTTCTTCTTGGTCAACATGAGGATGTGGTTGCCTATGATATTATTGAAGATAAAGTTAATCAATTAAATCAGGGATATTCAACTTTAGATGATAGAGAAATTGAAGAGTTTCTTGTTTCAGATGATATTCATGTGAAGTTTACTAATAATTTTGAATCAGTTGTTAAACATGGAGATTATTTGATTATTGCTACACCAACTGACTACGATGAAAAAACGCAAAAATTTGACACATCAAGTATTGAGGATGTTATAGAAAAGGCATTAGCTATTTGTCCAGAATCAATTTTTCTTATTAAATCAACTATTCCAGTTAATTATGTACAAAGCTTAAAAGAAAAATATCAAACGCAAAATATCATATTTTCACCAGAATTTTTACGTGAGGGTCGTGCTCTGTATGACAATCTTTACCCAAGTCGTATTGTTATTGGAGAGGTAAGTGAACGTGGAAAAGAATTAGCAGAAATGTTTAAGCGTGGTGCGTATAAAAAAGATGTAGCGACACTCTTAATGAATGAAACAGAAGCTGAGGCTGTAAAACTTTTCTCTAATACATATCTTGCCCTTCGAGTTGCTTATTTTAATGAAATTGACACCTATGCAGAAACCAATCGCCTTGACTCAAAAAAGATTATCGAAGGAATGGGGTTAGACCCACGTATTGGTGACTATTATAATAACCCATCATTTGGTTATGGGGGATATTGTTTACCTAAGGACACAAAACAGGTAAGAGCAGAATTTTATGGTGTTCCTCAGGAAATGATGACAGCCATTATAGGTGCAAACAATACACGTAAAGAGTATATTGCTCAACAAATATTATCCAAAATTCCAAAGACTGTTGGAATTTATCGTTTGACAATGAAAGCAGGATCGGATAATTTCAGATATTCCGCTATTCATGATATTATTCGTATTTTAGAAGTATCAGGGACAAAAGTATGTATCTTTGAACCTGCACTAACAGAAAAAATATATCATAATATCGAAGTAGAAAAAGATTTTGAAAAATTCAAAGAAAAAGTGGATATCATAGTTGCAAATCGCATGGATGAGGTTTTGCATTCAGTTCAAGAAAAAGTGTACACACGGGATTTATATGAAAGAGATTAACAAAATACATACATTTGTTATATGTGCATACAAAGAATCTCCTTATTTAGAAAATTGCATTTTATCATTAATATCACAAAAGTCAGTGTTAAAAGGACAATCTATGGTTGTTTTGTATACATCAACTCCCAATAACTTTATCACCAGTCTATGTGAGAAATATGAGATAGAGCAATTCACAGGGCAAGGTGGTAGTATCGGAGCGGACTGGAATTCTTCTTTGTCTTTTGTTGAAACAAAATATGCAACGATTGCTCATCAAGATGACATATACCGGTCTTCTTATGGAAGTGAAGTACTTCAAATGTTTATAGATGATTCTGAATTAAATATTGCTTTTTCAGATTACTATGAAATAGATGAGTATGAGGAAATACGTATTAGAAATACCAATCTTAAAGTGAAAACATTTGCTCTTAAATTAATGAATTTATGGAAGAATAAACATTATCAAAGGCGAATTTATGCTTTTGGAAATTTCATTTGTTGTCCTGCAGTTTCTTATAATATGGAACGTCTAAAGAAATTTAAATTTAATGAACAAATGAAAATGGTATTAGATTGGGATATGTGGGAACGTATTATGAAGTTTTCTGGTACTATTGCTTATACTTCTAAAAGATTGATGGCTCATCGAATACATAATGAATCAGAAACTACAAATAATACAGTGGATAAAAACAGAGAGAAAGAGGAGTATCAGATGTTCCGAAGATACTGGGGACGAGGTATGTCTTCTTTCCTTATGAAATTTTATGTAAAAAATCAAAAAAATAATATAAAATAAATGAAGAAGAAATTTTGTGAATTTGGAGAAGATATATAAATGAAAGGTATTTATTTAACTCAAGATTTGTCTCATGCTGATGGAATTAATGACAAAATTAAAAAGCAAGTTGAACAGTTTCTTGAAGCTAATATACAAATTGAACTTAGATCGAATACAATTCGGACAGGATTAACTCTTGTTCGTAATCTGATTCCTTTTTTCTCTAAACAGTACTTTAATGTTAATCTTCATTGGAAGGAGTATGACTTTGTTTATATTCGTAAGGGAGCTGTTCTTGATTTAAGTGTAGTTCATTTGGTGAAAGTTATCAAAAATCAAAATCCTAGTATAAAAATTATATTGGAGATACCAACGTATCCCTATATGGATGAATTTCCATTATCTATTAAATGGGATGTTGTGTATAAAGAAAAGCTGGCTACTCCTTATTTATCAAAATATATTGATAGAGTTGTTACTTATTCTGATGATAAAGAAATTTTTAATATACCATGTATAAATATTTCAAATGCTTATGAATTTAAGGGTAAGCCACAGTTTAAAACAAAGACAGATGATACAATAAATTTTATTGCAGTAGCTTCACTAATGTATTATCATGGATATGATCGTATAATTAATGGTTTAATTCAATATTATCAAAAAAATCAAAATTCACAGAAGGTAATATTTACTTTGATTGGGGATGGTCCGGTTTTAAAAGATTATAAAAAAATAGTAGAAAAAAATGGAGCATCATCTTATATTTTTTTAGTGGGAAGAAAGTCTGGTGTTGAGTTATTCCCCTATTATTTAGATGCAGATATTGCTGTTGATTCTCTTGGACGTCATCGTTCAAAAATTTATTATAATTCAACTTTGAAAGGTAAGGAATATTTAGCCAAGGGTCTCCCAATCATTTCTGGAGTAAAAACAGATTTGGATGAGAGAAAAGATTTTCCATACTATTATCGTGTTCTAGCAAACGATACGGAAATAAATATTTCTGACATTGTTGATTTTTATAATAAAGTTATGTGTGGAAAAGATAAAAAAGAAGTTGCTTCTGAAATCTATAATTATGGAAAAAATAATTTTAGTTTTGGGGTGACTTTTAGACCAATTATAAATTATTTGAAGGAGAGCGTTAAATGATTGAACAAAAGTTGTCAGTTATAGTTGGTATTTATAATCCTCCCCTCGATCTTTTCGAGCGTTGTGTGGAGAGTATTATCCAACAAACATATAAAAATTTGGAAATAATACTTTTAGACGATGGTTCTACGAATGGTGCGGGAATAATTTGTGATAATTTTGCTCAGGAAGATAAACGAATTCGAGTAATCCATCAAGAAAATTATGGTGCGCATGCAAAATTTGAAGTTGGCTATAATTTGGTTACTGGAGATTACGCTACGATTGTGGATAATGATGATTTTCTAGAGTTGAACTATTATGAACAAATGATGAGAGTTGCTAATGAGAAACATGTAGATGTTGTTGATTCTGGCTTTATTCATCATGATTTTAGGACTAATAAAATTACAACACGTTTTGTGGGGGAATATTTTGAATATAACAATATGGAAGATATTTTACTCAATCTTCAAAAAAAAAGTTGGGTTGATGCTTGGTGCCGAATTGTTAAAAAAGAGTGTTTGAAGCAAAAAGAAGATTTTGAGTTATTAGATCGTATTGAGTTTATTAATGCAAAATCTTTTGTTCATATTCCTTATGCAGGATATCACTGGTGTGAGCGAAAAGGATCAACATCAACAAGTCGCTTAAATCAATGGAATTTTGATATTTTAGAGAAAAAACAAAATCCTGAAAATAATAGACTAACACTTGAAAAATATCCATTTTTGAAAGAACAATTATTACGTTCAAAAATAAATTCTCTTATAGGTGCTTATGATAAGGCAATAAACACCTCAAAACCTCGTACAAAATATGAAGAGAAAATTTTACAAAAATTCAAAACATATTTGGAGTATGATAAAAATTTTGCAAAGTCTTTAAATGGTATGAATTTTATAAAATATTATTTAGTCACTCATAAGATGTTATATCTTCTAAGTTACATAAATAAAAAATTGAATTTGGTTAAAAGATAGGAATTGAAACTATGAACAAGTATTATTTTGATTTTGACAATAGTATGGGAAATTTTAGAGGAATCAAAGCTCGAAGAGATACTTCTGAAATGTTTCAAGATCATGGTGACTAGAAAATTAAAAGGAGTAAAAGTTATTGCATTAATTCATGATATTCCGCAATAGCAACATAGTGCCAATTTCTCTAAATTTATCATAAAGTATCATTCATTAAAGATTGTGATATAATTATTGCTTATAATGAGTTGATGAAGATGAAATTAATTTAAGATTTTGAAATTTCTGCCGAATAAAGTTTCTCTGTATCTGATGGTAGGCTTTTTGTTATTATTTGGGAGGAGACAGCATTATCTTTGTCATTTATACTTGATTATAAAACAAACAAGGGAGAATGGAATGAATAATGATTTTAAATCGGGAATAATATTTACTGCATTGGGACAATATGGAAATGTAGTTATACAGTTTATTCTTAATATGATTCTCTCACGTATGCTTACACCAAGGGAATTTGGTGTAGTAGCAATTATTCAAGTTTTTGCTTTGTTCTTTCAAGTTCTCTCAAGTCTTTCAATTGTTCCAGCAATTGTTCAAAATAAATTTCTAGAAGAGAAAGATTATGGCGTAATTTTTAATTATACTATAATCTTTGGATTACTAATGGCTGTGCTATTTGGATTTTCAGGAGAATTACTAGCAATAATTTTTAGAGATAAGATTTATATTTCATTGAGTTGGATAATGGCAATTTTGATAATGGCAGATTTTATTGGTAGTGTGCCTACTGCAATTTTGTCAAAGAAAAAAGAATTCAAAGTGATAAACATCCGTCTTTTGATTGGCTCGGTTATAGGAGCAATTATTGGGATTATTGTTGCATTTTTTCATATAGGAATTTATGCTTTGCTTATTGTTTTGATTGTACCGGCATTAGTTTCACTTATATTTAATTTATTCTTTGTAAGAATAAGTTACACTAAATCTTTAAGTTCAGAACCAGTGAAAAAAATTATTTTTTTTGTAAAATATCAAGCAGCTTTTTCATTCATTAACTATATTTATCGAAATTTAGATAACTTATTGATTGGCCGATATCTAGGTGCGACAAATTTGGGGGATTATTCTAAAAGCTATCAACTGATTTCATTTCCTATCACAGTTTTTCTTGGTGTAATCAGCCCAGTTATACAGCCTATATTATCAGAACATGAGAAAAATAAACAGCTCATTAAAGAGACTTATCTGAATATAAGTAAATTACTGGCTTTAATGGCTATTCCCCTTTCTGTTTTTCTTTGTCTTAATTCAGACAAGATTATTTACTTATTATTTGGTCCTCAGTGGCAAGGTGCAGTTCTTCCCTTCTCTATATTGTGTCTAAGTATTTGGGCTCAAATGCTAGCTCAATTAGTTTCAGTAATATGGCAATCACGAAATCTCCCACGAATTCAAATGATAAATGGATTGATATCATTAGTCATCATTGGTGGTGCAATTATTACTGGTATTATATTTGGAAATCTAGAATCAGTAGCTCTTGCAGTAGCAATTTCTTATGTAATAAACTTCATTGTTTCTTCGGGAATGCTACTAAAGTTTGGACTTGATGGAAGTTTTTGGCAAATGCTAAAAGCCATCAGCAAACCATTAATTTCAGGAATAATAATATTTATTATCTTATTTATTGTTCAACCTTACATTAATTTCGCAAGTTTATTTTTAACTTTATTTGCTAGAGGAGTAATTTGGTTGATAATTGTGTTTGTTTTGTTGATTTTAATGAACGATTTGCAAACACTTAGGAAGTTGACGAGAGCAGGAAATTAATTATGATTGAAAAAAAATTATCAGTAATTGTTGGAGTATACAATCCTGATCTATTAAAATTTAAAAAGTGCATTCAAAGTATTGTAAATCAAACGTATAGGAATTTAGAAGTTATTTTACTAGATGATGGATCTAGTAATGGTTCTGAAAAAATATGTGATGATTTTGCTTCTCAAGATGAGCGAATTAGAGTTATACATCAGGAAAATTATGGAACTCATGCAAAATTTGAAGTGGGCTATCTTGAAGCTTCTGGAGACTACATAACCAACGTTGACCATGATGATTACTTGGAATTGGATTATTATGAACAACTGATGAAAGTAGCAAATGAGAAAAGCATAGATGTAATTGATTCAGGTTATTATCATCATGATTGGCGTTCTGGGACTATTACTTTAAAATATGCGAAAGAATATATAGAAATTGTAGGAGAATATGAAATTGTTGATTTTGCTTCACGTGCAGAGGTAGCTATAGACACTTGGTGTTATATTTTTAAGCGCGAACTGGCTAAAAAAGGTGAAGATTGGAATTTAATTAATGATTTATCATTTGTAGGTGCTACGACATTGGTTCATCTTCCATATGCAGGCTATCACTTTGTGAATGTAGTAGGTACTACAAGTAGTGGAAGGTTAAATAAATGGTATATTGATCAAGTTAAAAAGTTTTTTTCTACCAAACATATAGATTATACTTTAAAAAAATACCCTTTTTTAGTGAATTATATTGATGATAACGCAATTGCTTGGCTAAAACGTGGTTATTTCTACATGATAAAAACAACAAACCCTACAGATCTAGAAAAACAATTGATTCAGAAGATGAAAGTATATCTAAAATATGATAAAAAAATAGCAAGAAGATTTAGAGGGATAAGCAAATTAAATTATTTTTTGATAACCCATAAGTTTATGTATGTCATATACAAACTGTATTCAATAAAAATTAGGAAAAATTAAATTTTAATTTTACCGTAAATTGTAAAATTAGTTTACCCAGTCTGAAGTAAGCAAAAAACATCTGAATTTCTTATACTTGAATTGCAATAGAAAAGAGGTTCAGATGCAAGACCAGTATAACACAAGAAATAAGGAATTGACATACTCAGAGCGACAATGTATAGATCGTTGGCATAATAAAGACAAGTTGAGTAACTTGCTAGGGAAAGCTGCGCAGACCATCAATAACGAACTGAAATTGGGCTTCATTCAGATTAAAACAAAAACTAAGTATTCTGCCAAGTTGGCTCAAGAACATCATGAGGTGAATAAGAAATGGTGTGGACAACCTTCGAAGTTGACTGCGACATTCAATCCAATCATCTTAGAGGGGTGTGAGAGACAAACAAACAAACAAACAATCACTAGAAGTCATTCTTCAATAGTTTCTAGGCGTCGTCTGTCTCGAAGCGTATACAACTGGATTGAAAATGGTTGGCTTGATGTAAAATATTATGACTTGCTTTATCCCCATTACAAGAAAGCCAAAAAGCTAAGAAAGCCACAACCTAAACGCCCATTCGGTTTATCCATTGAGGAGCGCCCAGAGAAGATAAATAATCGTTCTGAATTTGGACATTGGGAAATTGATACTGTGAAGAAGATAAAAGTGCAGATAAAGTCATCTTTGGTGAACATCTAGGAAACTATCAATATTGTGACATAGTTCAGGTTTTTGGAGCAGCACTAAAAGCTGTAGAGAAAGAATTTAGAGATAAAGGATAACATTTGAAAGTATTAAGGATTAGAGAAGAGTTCCGTAATAGATTTTCTCATTTCTATATAAGGTTGAAATATGGTAGAATAGTGAAGTTATGAGAAAAAGTAAAATAATTATTATATTAGGCTTAATATCTATCTTTAGCGTAACTTCTACTTATTATTTAGTAAAACCAGTTAATGCAGATACTAAAAATGGACAACCTGTCTATCGTCTCTATAATAAAAATAACAAGGAGCATTTGTATAGTACGGATCTCAATGAAGCAGTTCATCTTCCAGAACTGGCACATGATTGGCAGTATGAAAGTCAGGCTTGGGATTCTCCTGATTCTGGGGACACAGTCTATCGTGTCTATAATCCACAATCAGGAGAACATCTTAACACCAAAGATGCTAATGAAGTCAAAGTGTTGACTACTAAGTATAAGTGGAAAAATGAAGGTAGAAATTTTTATTCAGGAAATGCAAGTACAGGGAAGCCAGTTTATCGTCTTTTCAACCCTGCTGCTGGTGTGGGAGCTCATTTTGTTACCATGGATGCTCATGAAAAATCAGTCCTTGTGACAAGGGGGTGGAAATATGAAGGAATATCTTTTTATGAACTTCCAAGAATTGATAACTCACCTTCTGGAACCCTTCCGTTATTAGGGTTTAAGACTGTTTCTATATCAGGAAATATAGATTTGACAGGCTCGGGGACAGGTTATCAAGCAAAATTTACCGTTAATGGGACTGGTGAACATGCAGTAAGCTTTGGAATTCAGGTAGATACTGCATCAAGTTTCTATGGGGGTGTAGCAAGAGGGAAAGCTGTTTATATGAGTGAAAACATCAATAATGCTTCTCATGTATATACAGCTTATGGGTACGCTAGTACTGGAATATACCAACATATAGAAATTGCCTACTACGCACAATCAGATACCATTGGATTCTATGTTAATAATAAATTAGTGGGTACAGCTGTTTCTCCTAACTTCAGGGGGAGTTATATAAATACATCGTGGGGTAAATTCTTAATTGCTAATGTCGGAGGATCTGCACGTGTGCGTGGAGATAAAGTCAATGCTCAATTCCAGAATGTAGAAACAACTCTTAAAGGAATGACAGCTTGGAATGATACTTCGAATGACTGGGCAGGATTGAATGCAACGTGGACAAATAGAAATTTAGATCTATCAGATTTCACAGTAATTGGAACCTCAACTTTACCTTTGAATCTCAATTGGGATACTTACGGAAAAGCAGGATTGCCAACTGCAGATGGTGTAGCTCAAATCTCACTATGGATTAATTAAGATAAAAAAGAAGCTGTTCAGCTTCTTTTTTAACGATGCAATTTATTTCTTTCCATACCAAGCGACACCTTCGTATTTCCAGCCTTTAGTCATAAGGACTGATTTCTCGTGAGCATCCATGGTAACAAAATGAGCTCCCACACCAGCAGCAGGGTTAAAAAGACGATAAGCTGTCCGTGCGCCTGAAGCTGTATCTGAGAAGAAGGATGTCCCTTCATTTCTCCAACCGTATTTGGAAGTAAGGACCTTAACTTCATTAGAGTCTTTGGTATTAAGGTGTTCTCCCGATTTAGGATTATAGACACGATAAACAGGAGTTGAGGAAGATACAGGTGCTTGCCAAGCAATGCCTTCATATCTCCAATCTGTGTGAGGAAGAGAAGTTAGGTTGTCAGACTCCACTTTATTTGTTGTATAA
>Ga0136643_10011191_pt1 | contig 13302 bp, 6 predicted proteins | sample TergutLab28metaG_FD_96883 | JGI IMG/M metagenome (GOLD analysis project Ga0136643, IMG submission 96883) | Labiotermes labralis P1 segment gut microbial communities from Petit-Saut dam, French Guiana - Lab288 P1 (version 3) (version 3) | ecosystem: Host-associated > Arthropoda: Insects >...
ATATATATATATATATATATATATATATATATATATATAATGAAACTAAGAACTGCACACACACTCCCATGTACGCTACAAGACCTGTCCTACAAGAACAGGGGCCTGAACTGGATCCACCATACGATAGATGTGTATACGCAGGTAATATTGCCCATGACCTCTCAAGAAAGCACTTTTTTCAACTAGGATAACATTTAATTGCTTTACACTAACTGCGAAGATAATAGAATTGACATATTTTAATATATTAATAACAGTACAGGCCTTTATGTATAAACTTGAACATGTGTTCTACCTACAAGATTGCTTAGCCTGATGCAAGTAAATACACACTCTACCACACCTGTACACACAACCGACTTCCTGAAGATGAACCCTCGGGCTCGAGAAATTTAGAAGACGAAATAAATTTAAATATTAATTGCGAAAATGTACATATTGTTGGTTTATAATGTATAATTATATTATAATGCACGGTGCAAAAACCATAAAATTCGTATACCAAACTTTTGATATATTATTAATCACATAGAAGGTTTTGATATATTATTGATCACATAAAAGTTTTTGATATATTATTGATCACATAAAACTATTAGCCTTCAGACTGAACTTCTCCGGGGCAAGCTATATACAAACATTACGATTGTACCAGTAATTTGTAAATTTTGCACGCCTTTTAGAGTACTTGGTGCATTGGCTTCCTGAGGATTGTGCTACAGCAGCGAAACGTGTCGGAGGATTACAAAAACTGCCCAATGAACTATATGTTGTTGAATTTGTCCGTTAAATAAAAGTATAAGCTGGATTAAAATGCACCAAGCAATTTGAAAGTAGTGCAAAACGAATAATCGTCTTTATAGACCTAATGTGGAATGTGGGGATTGATCACCTGAAGGCATACTGCTGAGTGAAAGTATGTTCATTGCGTTATGTTTCTATTAATACAGATTGACGAAACAATATAACGTCAGCTAAAAACGGAGAATCTGGGGATTCCCTACGTCAGGAATATGACACAGCGTCGCTGGGAAATTGTTTCCCGAATTTTGAAAGAAATGTTATGGTACGTTGACTCGAATCCGATTATCACAGTACAGCGGCGTCATATTGTAGAAGTAGGGAATGTTCAGCAACATGCCAAAAGCAGGAACTTGTAAGAAGCACACTGCACATTTGACGGTAATATCAGAACTATCAAGACCCGTTGTTTATTCAAACATTTAAGAAGAAGTACGTGTAGACAGAGAATTAAGTTCAGGGAGATTTGCTGTGATTCTATTGCCTTCCTGAATACCATGTAAAACGGTATGTTTTATTTTCTATGATAATGTAAGTTTGTCTGCTGTTTTGTATGAGTGCGAATATTGGTTCCTGATCGTAAGAGAAAAATACAGTTTCAGAATGACTGCAAGAAGTTTACAGAGAGAAATATGTGTATCAAGTCTGAGGGAAGCAACCAAAGATTCCATGAAACGGTGCATGGAGAAGCCTAAGAACGTCACAGTTTGTCGTTCCCCGGAAATCCTTTAGCTGTCTCCAGTCTGTTTTATCTCTCCATTAGATAAACTCCCGTCTTGAGACGCCGTCCCATATACTGCCCTAGTTTATACAAAAGCACAATCAATTACAACATTCAATCTACGCTTGAAAACTTAAAATTAAGCTAAATTACAAACTTACTGTAAACTCTGGAATAAACATATGCACTCTCTGTTTTATGTACATTTCATTAAACATGCGTAGGCATACTTCTGTGGACAGAGGTTTTATTGATTAACTCATAGCCACTCAGAAGATAAGGAAATCTTCGGCCTTTTAAGAACACGCAAGTGTAATCTATCCTAGGTAAAAAAAATTACTTGGTACTTTATAAATATGCTAGCCAGGACGACATGTAACGCATAAGACCGCATCACGACAGTGTTCTACATAAGTCGCTATATCTGTCTATATTGTTGTTGTTGTTTCTGTCCAATTCCACCACATGTCCTTGTGGACTTCGTGGTCCTCCCTCCTGGGCATGGTAGGAATGTAACCGACTTCTGAGTCTGGGACGCCCATGAAGCTCAGTTACGTTGTCCCTATGATGTGAGTGGTGATATAGGAGGACGTAGTGCCAGGAGGGCCCTTAAACCTAAATTCTACTAACCTACACAGACCATGGTCACCACGGGAATCCTCCCCTTCAAGGAAAATTCCCACGGCATAGCCGGGAATCGAACCCGGAACCTCATGATTAGTAGTCAGAGAGAGAGAGTGACCACTAGACCACGAGGCTGGTCATATCTGTCTATGTTAAAATCACAAACACTCGAACCGTGAAATTAAGTAAAATGTACTTGGACTGTATTTGGAGAAAAGTGTGTCATTCCAGATCATTAATCGAAGCAAAATACTGTGTCTTCAAAACGTTTAGCTTGTCACGAGAGGTTTTTTGATTCATTCAACACTTTGCACTTTATTAGAAATAAGACAAAAAATGTTGATGGTCAAAGTGTCGCGTCGACTACGCGGAAAATTTCAGTGTGCTTATACTACAGACACTCACCAGATAACTTTATAAGAGAAACTCAGTGCCCACAAATAGAGTGCATACAAACTTTTAGAAATTAAACTTGAGGTGTAGGAACTACATGAAATATACACTCATAGATGAAAGCACAGTAACAAAATAAATTATACATGAATAAAATGTGGTTATTTGGGCTAGAAATGCGTAAATTTCATGACAAACGGAGACATCACTGGCTCGTCAGAAAGTCATTTGCCATTTGGAGCTAATCAGGTGATTCATTAACAGCCAGAATAATCTGAAGAGATTTAATACAATGCTATAAGGCTGTATTTGTACAATTTCGCACTCATTAGTTTAATACGCCTAGAAAGAGACGAAGAAATGTAATTGGGAATTTCAAATGCACTAGTCCCAAACGATAAAGAGGACGGTCGATAAGCAACGGCCATTGACTGAAGGACAGCTGACAGGTTAAGACCGAAGTAATCGGAGAAAATCTCGCCCCCTCTCCAAAACAGAACGCGAACAGCCCTGAGACATATAATGCCTTAGAGTTGAGAAAAAAGTGGTTAATAAATTTGCGCATCGGACAGCCTCATGAAATAACTTATTCTTTCCTTATTGGAAGACCTATTTTATTTGCTCCTTCAGACCGTGCAAATTTTATATCCTCATATGAAATTCATACACTGAAAATTTTGAAATATGGAGCTGGGAAAGGAAGGAGTTCAGACGGACCGATCGCGTGAACAATGCGTAATTAATACATAGGGTCAAGAAGGAAAAGTTCATCCTACATACAACGAAAATAAGCATAATTGGATTGGTCATAGATTAAATAGGAACTGCTTTCTGAAACACGTTACTGAAAGAAAGATAGAGGAAAGGGTATAAGTTACTGGAAGGCGAGGAAGAAGACATAAGCAGCTACTGAACAACGTTAGGGAAACGAGAAGTTACTGGAAATCAAAATAGGAAGCACTAGATCGCGCTCTGAGAAGAATTCGATTTGGGAGAGGCTAAGCACCAGTCGTAAGACAGACTACGAAATGAATGGGTGACGAAATTAATTTTTTGACGTTTTGCTGACCGTGCATCTCAGTATATTTATCTCGGTATTTAACCAACTTGATGCAAAAACATTTGTTTCCAAATAAGTTTCATTTCATGCCTGTACATGTTTCGAGCACATGTGCTCGAAACATGTACAGGCATGAAATGAAACTTATTTGGAAACAAATTTTTTTGCATCAATTTGGTTAAATACCAAGACGAAATTCATGTTTCGTTTTTCGAGCAATCAGCACCTGACGCAGGCACATGACAGTATAATCACTAAACAGAACAGTAAAGGACCTGAAAGGAAGCCACAAAGGGGTTTTTTTTCCTGCTTGACCCTAAAGTGCCGGTCCAACTCTCTGCCTGACGTTCTGCCAGCGATGAGCCGTACGCCGCGTGTCGGGGAAGTTTAACAGTCGATGACTGGAGCTAGACAAAAGATCACAGTGATAACGACCTTCAGAAAGTACAATAAAAACTCAGTAGAACGTCGGGCCGGATCTCACCGACCAAGCAGAGAAACAAACAACCCTATACATCAGAGTTTCTCTGCAGAGGCAGACTAAATACCGCCTATGGTCCGAGAATTGATCCCGGAACGTAAGGCATACCATTTACGAGCGCGCTAAACTCGACGGTAATGTTCCGTGCATTTCTCTGTAGACACAAATTTCCTTACATGATCGATTCTATTAATGACACTTTAGTGAAAACTCTTGCTGACACTATGAACAATCATCATTAGGGTGGAATGGAGCTAATTAAACTGTCCAATACGGTGGTTAATGGGGCGGGGTACTAACGGTCAGCACCATCACCAGCCTGCAAGGAGGTCATTATGAATTACACTGCAAGCCGGTGAACCTCAAGAGAAACTGATGGCAGAGAAGAGAGAGACAGTCAGGAATACCAGGTTGTTCACAGAACCAAATAATCTCTCCGAATCCAGGGTAACTGCGTCATGAAAACGTTATTGGACTACTGTTGTCGTTACTACTGCTTCTGGGTTACGACTGGAAAGGACGAGAGTCGTGTAAAGTAAGTTTTAACAAACTCAGAGGATGTAATCACGTATTGTGCGTATTCTTTTTTACTTTTACGGAACCAGTGTGTTCCCCTGTCAAGAAGTAGGCCTACTGTCGGAATGAGAGTTCTTTTACTTCCATGTTTGTGGGTGATTTTCATTTAAAGTTCGAGGTGCATGAACACTGTGTAAAAGTGTGCAAGAAGAATTTGACAATTATCATCCCTACTTACAGCTTCAACAGAACACATTCCCTTCGATGCAGGGTACATATAATTACTCATTATAGTCTTCGAGGAACACTTTAGAATCATGATTTAATTGAATGTCTTGCTAGGAAATTTAGGTTAAATTTCTCTCGTTAAATACCGGATAAAACTTAAGTATTTCTAATTGTTGATTATTGGTACCATTCCTGATTATATTCCTTATTATTATTATTATTATTATTATACGATATGGGTGTCCCTTGTCATAGGCCTTTTCTTCCTGGTAGTTCTATTGAACCAGAGGTGATCCCCACCGCTCAGGCTTCAAGCTCCACACTGCAGTACTTTCCGCATAATGTGTGATGTTCCGAGTATAGCTGTCTTTTGTAGTAAATCTATCGAATGTTTTCCGGGTACAGCTTCCAAATTTTTCCTTAAGCTTCTCGTTACTATTCCAGTGGCCCCAATTATTATTGGTACAATCGTACATTTCAGGTTCCACATTCGCTGTATCTCTATACATAAACTCTTGTATTTTAACTTATTTTCCGCTTCCTTTTGCACAATATTTATTATTATTATTATTATCATCATAATCATCAACATAATAATAATAATATCCTTTATGGAGGGTATTTATACTTATATTCCTGAGACAAATCATGTCCCTAGGGATAACAGTGTTGCAGTTATTCTCTTGTTACTATTCATGGTGCTTATATCGTTAGTTCCAGTGTTGAATCTATTGTATTTTTACATTAGTACTTTCCGAAGTATGTGTGCAGTGCCCAATATGGCTGTTTTCTGTAGTTCCTTGACTTGATGTTTTCCCGGTATGTTGCTCACGTATTTTCTGAATGAATTTGAAATAGTCCCAGTCGTCCCTATTATTACTGGTATCACCTTTGTTTTTACATTCCACATGCGCTGTATTTCAATTGTAAGGTCTTTATATTTTAGAATCTTCTCGGCTTCTTTTTTAATCACATTTCTGTCTCCTGAGATTTCAGCGTCTATTAACTTACATGTTCCCTTTCATTATCACGAATTATAATGTCTGTTTTGTTGTTGGGGATAGTTCTGTCAGTTTGTATTTGTTGGTTCCACAATATGGTTACCTTGCCTCCTTGACTTGTTTCTACTGATTTTGGCACATGTTCATACCAGTGTTTGTTGTCCAATTGTACCCCTGTTTCCGTTAATATTTATTATTATTATTATTATTATTATTATTACCAGAATGATCAGCATCACAATCTGCCTTTTGTCAGAGATTGATTGATTGATTGATTGATTGACTGAGTGATTGAGTCACACCCCGATGGCCACGGTTGTTGTCTGTTTAAGGGACGTAATCTGTGTGAAGGAGAACGTGAAGCTTCAGCAACAGATGAAGAGAGAACAAGAGTACAATGCAGAGAAACCATATGGCAGCATTCCGATAGACGGAAATAAGACTGGGCTTTTGATCTAGCAATAACGAAACGATTCATGAAAAAGGTTGTGGATTAGCGGTTAGATACTATTCCAGCATATCATACGACAGGCACGTGGCTGATTGTCGCATTACAAACGAACGCTTAATTACAAATGATATCTTATAAATGTACGTACTTGTATATATACGCACATGTATATGTCAACATTATTTCTCAATAATTTACCTCTTTTAAAACGCCAGATACGAGTTAAAACAGTCCACTGCCGTACTTCGACGTCTAAGAACTTCTGCCGAACGGAGGACTTCAAATTTGAACTAATTTTAGTTATTTGGTGCTGTGGCAGCATGCTGCCACAGCACCAAATTAACACAACGAAGTAAATCACTGAGTGTTTTAAACTGTAACTTTAGTAAGGGACAAAGTATGCTTCCTGAGGATGATCGTATGATCGAAACATGTAGGAGCGTTTTAAGTGTTTTAATGTAAAATTTAAATTATTAAAAATTATATATATGCACTTGTTGGTGTGTTACTTAAATAAGGTGCAGTGTGGTTGCACAGTGTCTTGTTTGACATTGTACTAATGCTACTGGAGCGAAATTCACAAGTTTTAACACAAATAGTACAAAACCTCACCACTGAAAGAAATCCAGAAATATTTATATCCACCGGAAATATTCTTCATCGTTACGTTCTTTACGAAGTTTTCCCAAAGAAACTCTATAATTTCTTACTTTTCATATACTAGGCCATTATATTGATTTTTATCTTTAACTTTGTATACAGATATATTTACAAGTATAAGTCAATTGTCACTGGGGTAAGACATAAATGTGCAGATGATAACCATACTTTACACAGTCAGGACTGTCATTTATCTTCTGTATCTGGCTCAAATTTTGTACAGATGTGTAACTGCGGTAAATTCAACGGAAATCATAGGAGTACACTCGGGTTCCAAAGGATCTGACACAAATATTTCGACATAATGTACTTTAGCTGTCAGAATACGGATCGTCGAATCTTAGTGTGCCAGTCCTTGCCCCCTTTTTTTTTTGTTCGGGAGGACCTGGTTTCAAATTTCGGCTCTGAGTACAGACTGATTCAGAATTTTAACTGCACTAATTTATTGTCATTTACCTCAAATTTAATTTTAGAATAAGGTAATTTAATTTTTTCCTTAATTAATTAATTAATTAATTGTAAAATGAGTAAAAACATTAATATTGTCTTTAGTTACAAAATTTAAAATTATTGTCAAGGTTTCAAAGAAACGAATGAATGAATGAATGAATGAATGAATGAAGTATTTCCTTCTGGGCTTAAAACTTAAGAAGTTACTTTTAATTCGTTAGTAGTTACTTTCATCAAATATTGAAGAAAACGTCTTTACTGAATAATATTTAAAATTCTCTTCTGACCTCCAAGAAAATACACATCATTGTTTATTGTACACCAACATATGCACAAAAACGTAGTGTAAATCTATATTAAAATTACTCCGACATGTTTCGGTGTTAATACACCATTTTCAGGGAGCTTACAGTTGTGTTAGCTAAAGTTATGAATTATTAAAATGATAAAATGAAATATAGTATTGAGTCGTTATGATAAAATGTTGGTAAATGTGGCCGCATATGTAATTCCTGGTTAGGTTTGTGTGGTTCGCTGGTCAGGAGTAAACACAACTTGTAAACTCCCTGAAGATGGTGTATTAACACCAAAACACGTCAGAGTAATTTTCATGTAAATTTACACTACTTATTTGTGCATATGTTGGTATATAATAAACATTTATTAATCAATATGCACGGTATGAACATAAACACATAAAAACACATCAATGTGTTTAGCATATATCTTTGCTTATTCCGAGAACAGTGTCTTAACAATAACTAATCCTTAGGAAAACGTATGGCATTAGTATGGTTTAACCCTTTAAAGACGAAGCGCAGACTGCTTTATTTAAAGACCCATTTCGTACTGCGCAGTAAACACTTTTCATCTCGGTTATAAAAACCAATTAGTTTACGATGTAAGTGGCACAAGTCGCTGTTTGTTCTCAGATAAATATAAAAAATTGTAAATACTGTGTCGGCAGAGCGTACAGTTGTTGACTGTCAAATATGTTGGTGCATAATGTAACAATTAGGCTTTAAAAGGTTAATGTATTATTAATCTATTTGTAATTTACTATTTCACAAGAAAGAAAGGAAATGTGTAATTGCCAACGTATGTGTAGACATTAATTTTGTAGGAAAAATTCTTAAGAAGTCGTCTTCCTCTGTGTCAAGGATCGGCAATCATTTCGTAATGGCGAACCACACTGTCGAGAAACGCAGCATAAGTGGGCCATACAGGCCTTACAGTTAACTGAAAGCGGCAATATTACTCAAATACGTTTGTTCTCATTTATCTCTTATTTATTACACATAATACTAAAATTCTCACAAAGGTTTGTTTTAATAAAATTCTAACATCTACAAAATTTGCAACGTTGCTGTAGATAAAATTATCTGTAGATGTACAAAACTTTTTAAATGCCAGACTTTTGTCTCTCATCGCACAATGGCAGAGAAGGCCATCATAAATACGCTTGGCTTTAGCTTTTTATTGTGACAGTACAAAAATACATACAGCTTAAAAATTCAAACACATAAAACAATCTGTACGGTTAACAAATTTAAAACGTCGATATTTCACGTTAATGTAATGATAGGACTGTGGCTTAACTGTAGAAGCAAGACAGTTTTCACCTGTTGAAACATTTGTGAAAAAGAGTGGAGTTAGTGGAAACGGAGAAAGAAAAAAATTGAATTTGAAGGAAAATACCGCAAGAAATGCGATAATTCTTTGCGATGTTGTAAGAAGAACAGATCACTGAAACATTATCTCATGGCAAGGTGGGCCGGTGTACCGGATGAAACTACAACGTAGGTTTATGTTTCATAATTTTATGTTGTTGTAGAAGAAAACTGCTTTAAAATATCAGGAAAGTTAAGAGCAAACATTAAAACTATATGAACATAATTTTAAGAGTGACCCCCCCCCCAAATTATAGGATTTGTCTGAAAATGTTAATATTAATCATAAGGTTTGTAGAAATTGAAATCTTTTACAAAAAGCCTAAGGAATCCTATTATGAGCCAGTTTCATCCAATCTAGACCTTAAAGCTGCTTCTCTAAACTGCACGATAATATCACCGTCTCACCTACTCCTATGTTTTGAAATGGTGCTTTCTTTTGGGTTTCACTGATCAAAGACTTTTTATGCATATCTGATCAAAGACGCGCTACATGTTTCGGCCACATTAGCAAATAATATATGCAATCAGAATAGCCACACTGCGGGCCAAGATTTGAAAACATCACGAATTCTACTGACCAAACCGCGAATTGGTGGTTGTAATTTTTAAATACATGACCGTGACAACATTAGGTGAATGGTGGCTGTTATGAAGTTCCTCGTTATGCAAATTTCTATTTCTTGTTTTTGACATTCATGAATCCTGCTGTGTCGAATCGTTTTTATTAGCATTAATTCTATGATAGGACCAAATTCTGTTCTTCCTTTAACATTACAAACCAAGTCGCACAAAATACACAACACAGGTAAGAGAGAAAAAAATAAAATGTCAATTATTTTCTTCATGAAGAGACATCAAGTCACGAAATCGGATGATTAGCTGCAATGAACCTGTGATGTCGAATTAATGACATCTCATTCCTTTACTACTGTTGAAATCCGTAGACATGAAAAAATATTTTACAATCCTGTGACTATATGCCAGAAACGCAGTAATTCGATCATACGGTTTCAGAAGGAAAGAGATTAAATGAATCCAGTCATCAATCTTGGCTCTAGCTGCTGCTGGAGTATTCTCACTCCACTCTTCCACGTGCTTTACTCCTGCCATCTGGCACACGTCGTAAAAACTACGCAGCCCGTGCAGAGTTATAGCGCCTAAGAGCTAGGCTACCAGCGTGCTGAATCCGAGCTGATCCTGTCCAAGGAAGGAAGGCAACCCGCCATGCAGTCAGGCGCGGAAAAGGAGGGATGGAGAGAGAAAAAAAAGGAAGGTATGGTAGAATACGAAACTAAAGGATACACGAAATCGCAGTTAATAGAAACCGCTAGAACATATCTTTGCCATTTAATGATTACATAGAACACCGGTTCCTTTCAGTATTTCCATATATACCTCGAATCTGTGACTCTGTGTTTTAAGGCGTTGAATGGCGTACACCAGCACCAGTCTCCGATTCGAATTTGCTGAATTCATGAATATGTGTGTTCTTTATCGCCAGTCATTTTACGAGCATATTTCTGTCCAATCCCCAAATTTCAAGCTTTTTTCCTTAGGCTAGGGACCGAGCCTGCTTCTTGCTTCGATTTAACACAGTTTGTGAGTCGTAACTAGCATACAAACTAACTCCATCGAGCGGAGTCTCTCGTGGGAGGCTAACACTTCCTCACACAGACGAGAAAACTCCGGGTTTATGAAACCGGAAGATTCATTCCTCTGTTAGGAACAACCTAACACCGGTCTCCATCCTTAACCTAATGTACCCAATCCTACACTCAAGCACTTCCACCAGACAAGGCCTTTGCTCTTCTCAGGTGTTACGCTGCGTAAGTTGGTAGTTGGTTACCGAAGGTTCTGAATAACATATCTGTCCACTCTTCAGTGGTCAAGCAGTTTGCACTGGACTGCTTGAACCTTGAAGATGGGACCGATATGTTTTGTCGAAACATCAGAAACTTAAATAGCAATCCACCTCACGTTAACACAACAGCACACGAAGGCCGAAACTACAGCTCCACATAACCCTGTAATCTAACACTGCCAGTCTATGTATCTCTCTTAGCGTTGGAGACCAAGTATCACACATGTAAATTTATAACCCAAGGAACTGAAATTTGTAAGTAGAGTTGGTACTCAATTATCGCCTCTCAAATTCGCTGTTTTATTCAATCATTCCAGGCATATACTCAGGTCATATTAGTAAAAGAAAACAAATTATTGTAAAACTTTCCAACCACAAGACAGAGGACACTCTACGCACATGAGTAAGAGTCGATAAGAACAGAGAAAAGAAATACTCTAGTATGGCAAGGGGGCTATAATTTTTAATATTATCACCCCAAAAACAAACACCATCCGCAAACAACACAGTTAATTTTCTCCGTTAAAATCTAATCCGTCCTGATATTTAGTCTTCCCACAATATTTTAGAAGCGGTGGAGAAATTTTCTTTATACTGCATCCTTAAATGGGTCGATCTTATCTAGTCAATGACGGGAGATTATTATGGCTTATAGAAGGAATGGAAAGTGGCCTTCAGTTGCGAAGTACTGTACTATAATTCTGTACTGAATCCACATTTTCATCACACGTTACAAAAGCAGTGATGTGGGAATGATCCCAGGCTCTTAGGTGCCAATTCGGCCACTAACCGTTTCGAACTGGGACACGGATTAATGGGGGAGTCAAAGTTAAGTGTGAAACAAAAACGCCTATCACTTATTGTTTCGTATCGTGATGAATTCCTGCATCTCTCGAGAACCAATTTCCGGTTGTGCAAACTATACCTATTAACAATACTGACCGATTTATAAGCTAACTTTAAAGATATAGGTAAAGCAGTCCCGTTAGAGACCTGGAGTGGCCCAGAGGGTTCCAGTAAGTTAAGGTTCCCAGATTTCGTGACAACGGCACAGAATGGGGGTAGGTTGTTAGCCTTACGCAGCGGCCGCCTTTACCCCCAGGAAATGCTCCTGGTACTCATTTCTGTTAGAGGCTGAGTCGACCCCAGGGCCATAGTGCGATCAGAAGGATTTTATGTCAATGAAAAATTCCAAGGACACCAGCTGGGATCGAGCCATCGACCTTCTGATTTGTAGCACAGCACCTTAACCACTGTGTCACCGCGGTCCCCCAAATTTAAAGGTATCTGACAATAAATTTGAAAATCAGTATATACACAAAACTTTACTGAGATAAAAAATCGACATGTTTCGGTTGTGTGCAACAACCATAATCATGCTTAGTATTTCTGATGTGTGTACGAAAGGAAATCATATACCTACAGCCACAGGATTTCCTTCTTTACAAACTTCAGAAATATGAATCCTGATGATGGTTGTTTTACATATCCGAAAAATGTAGCATTTTTTATCACCTTAATAAAGTGTTGTGTATGCATTATCTTATTTGTTGTCACATATCGATATTGACACAACAGGGATGACACACATTAACGAAAATATTAATTTTTAACTGAAATGTTCAATTTGACAAAGACGTAAAGCCTTTTCGAAGAACATGAGAAGACGCTACAGTACCAATTAGAAGGACGGAGGTAAGCGTTCCTCAGTCCGGTTTTCGGATATCATCTGCCCAGCAACTGCCGTGCCAATGGCCCATAAATATTTTTATTTCCCAGGTAATTTTCTAAATGGGCTCTTTCATTCCATTCAAAGCCAGGCTTTGCCAAGTTGCAGAGGTCACTGATACACGGGCGTAGATACGATCCTGTACCTCGTATTTATTTAAGATATGCAAGTGCGTTTATAAAATTCGTGTGGAAAACTCACCATCACTAACTTGGCAATTCAGTAAGGAACTAAAACCTAGCAGACGGGACCTTCTTCAGAAGTTAATGGTTATTACCCATTCATGAAAAGTCAGGCATTTTTGAACCCGTATTACGTTACATTTACAAGACAGATGGTCACCGGTACTTAAACTAGGCCAAAATAATGGAGTCTATACATGCTCCCAGGTTACTTACTTTGGATTGACAGTAATATTACTTTCCCCTTTCGTGTCAGTGCTTACAAAGGCGTTTATATCCTTGAAGACCGTTAGGCCAAAATAATGGAGTCTATACATGCTCCCAGGTTACTTATTTTGGATTGACAGTAATATTACTTTCCCCTTTCGTGTCAGTGCTTACAAAGGCGTTTATATCCTTGAAGACCGTTAGGCCAAAATAATAGAGTCTATATATGCTCCCAGGTTACTTACTTTGTATTGACAGTAA
>Ga0136643_10011195_pt1 | contig 13299 bp, 10 predicted proteins | sample TergutLab28metaG_FD_96883 | JGI IMG/M metagenome (GOLD analysis project Ga0136643, IMG submission 96883) | Labiotermes labralis P1 segment gut microbial communities from Petit-Saut dam, French Guiana - Lab288 P1 (version 3) (version 3) | ecosystem: Host-associated > Arthropoda: Insects >...
CTGAGTGGACCCCGTTCCAGACCCACTACTACTCAGAAAATCTGGTAGCGCCGGGGATCGAACCCGGGACCTCTGTATCTGTAGCCAGAAACTCTGACCACTAGACCACAGAGGCGGTCTCCTGTGTAATAACGAACCTTAATTTGTAATACTTGTTTTGAAGAATTTGTGAGTGCATGTTGTATTACTGCTAAGTTGATGTTCTGTTTACTCTGTTTGAAGTCCTTTCCGTACCTGGAAATGTAATATACACATATGAGTCACATACTATTTATGTACATATGGAGGCGTCATTAAATTTGCCTAACAACTTGCAGAAGTTTGAGCGAAGTCTTCCCCCCTTGTCTTTTTTTTTTTTTCGATTCTTGGGAATCCCATGGACTAGTTTCTTGCGTCAGCTGATGTGCTTTCCAAAACACTGCATATTAAAATACGAAAGTAATTGTTTTTCCCATTGTATGGTTATGAGACGTGCTCCTTTATCGTGACAGACGCGTGAATGAAGTCAGTACTTTAGAAGAAAGTTAAGGAAATTATACACCGCTAGAGAGCTGGAGCAGATATGGATTTGTGGCAGTTCCATGATCAAATGTATTCTTGCGTTGGTTGAATTAAGTAGGGGGTGATGGGCTGGTTAAGTAGATAAATAACAAGCGTGCAAGTTTAAGTTGAGAAATCTTTTGGAAACACCTCTTTAGGGACCGAGACTGTAATTGGAGGATAATTTTCAGTAACAAGTTTGATTTATGGAAATATATGTTTGCCTTCCGTGTACAGAATGCACAAGCATGCTTTCGTCATTTGTTATAAAAACCAATTAATTCTTGCTGTACGGGTAAATAATTACGGAGAATCATGAACAAGAAATAAATGCATTGTGCTGAACTTAAGACGTCTTAAAAGGTATATTAAGTTACCGCGAAGCTGTAAATGTGAATTATCTGATGGATTATGATGAAATTTAACAGTTTGGGTCTGCATTGAAGGTTTTTCAGCTGAACTTCAGTTTAGTCAGTATCGGCTCGGCATAAACCTTGCTTCATTCAGATTTTGCCATCTTATTAAGAAAGGAAGTCGTCAGGATACCAGTTTATTTTTGGCACATTTTGGATTTTTTTTTCTTTTGTTTTTGCGTCTGTAAGGGGCACTTTAGGATTAGCATGTCAGCTCTGTCATGTTTGTTTGTCAGGGACATATCATAATTGTAGGAAGTTTGCTGTGAAAACTAAGACCAGATACCCGCGTGTTACACACGTGTTGTGCTCTCGTACTGTATTTTGTATGTGTGCTACGTGACGGCGTTGTGATCTGCTATAATGATATTGCGTCAGTGATGAGGTGAGTCACTGAGTGTGCAGAACTGGCGGAATGGTACTGAATATCCCAGTGCCACTTTGTCTGTCACAGATCCCACACGGGCTGGCTTGTGACTGAACCCGGCCCTCTGTGGTGCGACCCTGAGCCTTGGCATGGCTGTTACCGCTTTAGAAGTAAGTCTAAGACCCAGAGAAGACCTTTAAAGTGCCCCCTGTAATAGAGTGACAGGCACATCCAGATTTTAACTTTCGTCAAGTTACATTTTACTTTTTTCTTCGCGACCTAAATAAATTCAGTAAATAAGTGTTCTTGTGCCATTTTGCCCTCCATAATTGAAATTGGGTACCTATAGTTTTGGAATGTGAACATGTCGTTTTTACGTAAAGCTGAATGTGGCTAAAAGCAGCATTTTTTTTTGTCATGTGAGTGAACATCGAACATTCTTGGGTAACACAGGTACAGATTCTGAGAGTTCAGCTGGTGCTGCAGGTGAATAAAATCTGCGAAGAGATCCAGTATTTGGTTATATTTAGGCTTCGTCACTGGTACCAATATATTATTGGGAGGCTGATACAAGTGTTTCTTCCTTTACACTTCTTACTCAATTCGTGACAGGTATAGCAGTGTTCGAAGTACGACAGAACGGGAACGGGTGTATCAGAAAGATATTAGCTTCTGGTAACATAAAGAGTGTAAATTGAGAACAAGAGCGGAAGAATTAACGTGTAACGTTGTGTGTGCCGTAATATATTGTATAGCAGTAGGAAATCTCTTTGAAACTCGGACCTAGAATTCCGTGCTTAGAAGTAAAGGACGTGAATACTGGTGGCTAGGTAACACATATAAACATGAACCCACATTGTCTCTAATAATTTCTGAACTGACAGAAGTAGTGGTACAGAACGGGTTTGTGTACTGGCGACACTCTGTACTTACATTCGGAAGGTGTCTGGTTCGAATCTCGGTCGGGTCATTTGGTTATCCTGTTTGGGCGTTTTTGTGATTCCCGTCAGTCCTCTGGGCCGCAGGTGGCCACGTTAGTATCTTGATTAGGCTTCTTTCCGAATCCTTTCCAATACCTCTTTCATCATTCCCACCATTTCAGTTCTGTACAGTTTGAATTGCATATTGCATAATAAAATAAACTGCAAAAAAGAAGATATATATTGACGTTTGTGTTTAAAAGAGCTCAGTAATACTCGATATTCGTGTGTCTAGAAATTCCTGAACTTCTGGTTGGTGAAGGTTCATAGTACATGTTCTGCTCTGTACTTCGACAGTTTTAAAAATGTAAGACTAATATTACCTTTCATGTTCCTTGGTTCATAGCCAGAATAGTTCCTAAACTAATTACATATTCTTAGGCTTAAATTGAATCCATGTTCCAGTAAACTGACATAGGTTCACATTCTTGTGAGGCGAATTTTATTTGGAAATTTCACTTTCATCCCAATTAAGTGCTTTATTTTGCCATAGTCCAAAGAGGCACTCTAGCCCTAGTGTACCTCATACCCAAGGCATTCATGGTATCCTTTGTGCATAGACATGATGGATTACTGTTTATGTTTTCAATTATACAAGGAATTTTTCTTCCGGGCAGTGCGCTTGTTGAATAAATGCCTTAGTTTTTTCTAATGCTAGAATGAATATAAAATATGTATTTCATGTAAGTAATGAATATTTTAAATAGATTTCAGTGATTTCTTCGCTAGTTGAATGACCTGTTGCAACTGCCAGTTGTACTGAGACATTTGTACTGCCACTTCGTGTAACTAAGAAACATTTGAACGGTCAAGGAAGGGCACTGTGTAGGCAAAGAGAAATCCGAAGGACGTTATATTCTACGGCAGATGATGTGACTTATCTGTAAAAATACAGTGCTACACTGCAAGTGTCAGGAGAACCAGATACGGTCTCAAATGATGGTCACTGAATTGTGAGGCCAGATCGTAGATTGTGATGCCCTTGATAGTGAAATGTTGCTGTTATTGGAGGAAGACATTTGAAGAAGCAATAAGGCGATCCTGATCGCAACGTCACCTTCTTCGAGATACTGTTATCAATGAAAGCTGTCTTGTTTTTCCACTGGAGGAGGCATTGAGGGCTTGGCTCAAAATATTGCATGCTCTGTACCAACCTACCAGAGGCTTGAGAATGTATTGGCTGCTGCAGTGTGTTCACTTGCATGTGTGTATGTGTTCAAACAGAAAAATTAACAATGGAGTAATGTACATATCAACAGATTTGATTTTAGGAATATTATCTTTTTGAACTTCAATCTTTACATGTAAAATAGGGGATAGAAGTGACTGAGCGGAATTACAGAGCTTTGTCATTGAAAAGTCAAGACATGCTTTGCAAACTGAGTCATACTTAACGTAGAGTAAAGTTTCCATTTTCAAAATGTTAATGGGATAGAGCAAGCAGGTGGCTGTACTATGCTGACTGTCATTGGTGGGTTCTTATTTCAGAGCCCAATCTGGCGCCTCCTAAGAGCTCTAGTTATTCTTCTTCTCTGTCCTGCACCTCTTCTCTGGATCAAGCCCAGCAGACGCAAGTTGCTCCCTTCTTGCAGCCTCATGCATGGAAAGCATTGCAGATGTCCAAAAGTGCTAACTCTAAGTGGACACAAGACGATCTCTTAGCGGCCATAGAACTGGTAAAGCAGGGGACGCCAATAAAGCCGGCTGCGGAGAAGTGCAACATCCCCGTCATGACGTTGTGGAGGCGCACAAGAGCGTTGGGAGTCGTCAGTAGTCGTGCCTCCTCCAATTACCGCTATGGCCTCTCCCCCCAAGAAGGCACTCCCAGTGATCCTGACCCATCTCACACCGCCTCCTCTATAAAAGTGGAGCGGTTCGACAGTTTCTCATAGTGACAAGTTGCAGATGTGGAACGGACACTTTTTGTTCATTGATGATAACTTATTAATTTTGTAACTTCCCTTTTGGTTTGCCCTGGTTTTGTTCTGTAGTGAAGTTGCTTTTTTAAGTTTTTATTAGAAAGTAGAATTAGTGTTTGTTTTGTTTTGTATTTCTTAGATTGTCCCGCACTCCTGAAACTGAAAGCGCCCACCTGGACGCAGGCTCAGCTGAAGGAAGCTATACATGCGGTAGTAACACAGAAGATGCGATTCACCCAGGCGTCGACACGTTATGGCATTCCTAAGGGCACTCTATATGATAATATTCTTGGCAAATCTAAACGTATGGTGGTCTTGGAGGAAGCAGGTCTCACAGCGTATGAGGAACAGGCTGTCTTGGAATTCTGTTGTGAAATCTCCATACAACCATACAACCGCAGAACCAAAAAGTCCTTGACATCAATTCTGGCATTTGTAGAAAAACTGAGACGTGCCCGTGATCCAGAGTTCCAGTTTACGGGACTTGCTGGATTTCGGTGGTGGTGGGCCTTCTGCAAGAAGCATAGCATTGTGTCCCTTTACTTTGACCGCAGCGATGAAATGGGCAGACTAGACAACACGTTCTGACTGTATGACTAGGCCTGTATGCTGAAGCAAGGAATACTGACTGTTCTGCTGTAGTTCATTAGTGAATTTGACATGTGGAAGCTGGTTAACCCCTTAAATTTAAAGGGTACAATTTTTCTACATTCCAGAATAGTTACGTAGGTTATTTGTTCACTTTAATGGGCCTGTAGGTATATTAACTGTTACAAGTTACACAAAACAAAACAAAAAAAAAGTTGTGGGACGTTATTTTACAAATTCTGATAATTCTTGCACGTTCATTATGCACACTGACCGGTAAGTGGAAAATTTATAGTAGGGGTACACAGCCTTATCCATTATCCTGCAGGGGAATAACAGAAAAGTTCCATTTCTATGTCCTGTAATGAAATTGAGGCCATGTTTCATGCTGAAATTATAACCAACACAGGGCAGATCTTTATTTCTGGTAGTGTCTTGTTTATATCAAGAGGCAGGTGTTTTATTTTGGGGGCATTTCTACTTAATGTCCCATTTTAAAACATGTATCGAGACTTCAGAGATATGTGGTTGATGAAGTGTTCCTTGTTTCAGTGTGCAGTGTTGTACATTACCATGCTCATAGCTAGCTTGCCTGGGTGCTCTACCTGTGCTTGAGATCCAGTTGACACAAGGTTATAAGTTTTGTACAGACAAGTGTGCATCACGAGTACTTGGATTAAAACGTGTTGGAAATTGTTGTGTGTAGGTACAGTTTGGCATGTGAAAATGATGCCATGGCTCATTTGTGCATCCACTGATCTAATTCCTGTAGACTCAGTATAGTAAGTCTTGTGAACTATCACTAGTGAGCGTAAACTTCATTTAATCTTAGATATAACTTTCCTGTGTATATTGTTTTTGACACTAAGTTTTGTGTACTACTTTTTTTATGATATTCCATGCCACCCAGAAGTTCATTATTCATGTGGCCTTGCATGAACATGGTGTGACTGATTCTGATTCATTGTCCAGGAGTGTAGATGTTCAATTGCATTTTAATAAGCAATTTTCACGTTGATTTGGGATATAAATGTTCCCTACATTATGTGATATTTCTGTCTTCACTTCTTAGTAGTTGTCACTCCTTCATGTCACACTCTTGTGGGGAGAACATAGTAACCTGCACACAGCAGACATGGCTAAGATTGGCAGTTTGATAATTTGCATTATAGATAAGTGTGTGTAAAACACTGTGTATGAAGATCACTGTTTGAGGAATGTGGACCCTTCCAGAGTTGCACTGCCTGAACCCACATTTAGTTCTATTGCAAGTCCTTGGCTCATTTAAACGGAACCTCTAGATAGTATGCATTTATTCATTCATTGTTCATCTTAATTCATTTAAAAAATGGTGGCTGTTGTACTGACCACATTTGTTCCTACATGCATCTTCAGTCATGAACACATATATGCATGATAAGGGCCCTTACATGGAACCTATGGATTACCACAATTCTGTGTAATGACAGAGTGGAAAAATGAACCATCTGATTGAACAGACACCTCAGATGGGCTGGTTGTGAACAAGAGTATTTGAATACGCTTCAGAGTGAGTGGATATTTTGAAACTGTTCTTCTACATGCATTCCCAGTATTTATATACATCATGTTTTCTGCATTCTGAACATGATCTGTCCAACATCAACACGTGTGGGTTTAGTTTGTGTCTGAGGTTTGTGTTCTTCTTGGATATGGTGCTATATGAGTGGGTAATCAGTTCAGAATGAATTTACCAGTGTCATGGTATTATACTCTAGAAGAATAGCAACCTCAGTCATGCCACTGCAAAAATCTAAAAGTTTGTGCAGTTCCTACCTGTCCATCCATCACTCTGCACATTTTATATGGAGAAAAGCTGGGTAAATTATGATGAGATTTGGTATGAACATTGTGCCAGAGGAGGCCACCTTGTCCCTTATCTTTTAATTCCCTGCAGCTTATAACAACAGTGTGGCAGAACCATAAAATGTGAGGTGGGAGAGAGACCAGCGACACATAATGTAAGATCTGTAAGTTATGTGTGGTAACTGAACTTCAGAAAATTTGCGGCTTTTTTGAGGCAGTGTTGTGTTAAATGTAATCAACAGAATAGGGCCTGCATGAAATTTGCATTTAAGTTTCAGTTTAATGTCAGTTTGAAATATGTTGTGACGATAGATCATAAACGTACATACAATGTACACACTGTTATTTAGAAGGTGACAAAACATGGCAACAGTGTAGATCTTTCAGTTTTTGCATGATTGGATTTAGCACAGGCAAAACTGTGGTAAATGTGGTATAAACGTCGTATTCTAAGGGATAGTGATGTTAATGTCTTCATCAAAAATGTTGACAACAGCTAGGAATATTCAGAATGCTAAGAGAAAAGAATGCACAGGAATATTTGTATGGATTAAACCTCTCTTCATGTTTTTGTCAGTTATGGCCGAGATATTAATTGATTTTCTACAGTAAGCACTTCAAAGTGTGATCTGGGAAAGGCAGGAAAGGAATGTCTTCTGTTCCTTTTTATATTGTAATTTAGATGATGTAATTATGTGGTATTTAGCAACTCATATCTCCATAAATTATAACATTGCTGGAGACATTGCATCCCACATCTTGGAGAAAGGAGAGGACAATCTCTTTGTGTTTTAATTACTGTGTGGATAGAGGAAAAAGTAAAGGAAACATACTAAATATTAAAACAATAGAAGATGAACTTTTGGGGAAATAATATTTGTGTCAAACAATGTAGATGATCACACTAGTGCCTCTTTCTCTCCATTATAACCTTGTGGCCAAGAGATGTCCAGTGTAATTTAAAGCTAATATTTGCCTAAAGAGCATGTTCATCAGAAGTGCATGCAGTGCTATTTTAACTTCAAGGAAATAATGAGGAAATACTGCAGTATCCTGAAGCTCCATTCATTTGTTTATTTAGTGTTGTGTTTATTAATATTCTATGACTGACTACATATTTTGTTTCATACCATAATTGAGCCACTTTGGAGGAGGATGGGGTGAAATACTTTCAAGCCTTATGTTTTATGTTTGTTGGGCGTTTGCAGTCTAATTTTCAGATAAATTTAAAAAAAATTATTCATATTGCAAAACATACTTGTAGCTCTTATGATTTGTTGCCTACAACATTTATGCTTTCATTACTGCTTTGGAGATGCATTGAATTGTATGGGACAGTTCTGTGATGTGAGACTGATCTGTTTGGCACAGTGGTTTTTTCATTCTGAACAGGAAAACTGAATTAATGATTGAAGAAGCTGACCATCTTGTCTGCTAAAATTGGTAAATGGTTTATTCGTTAACCTAAATTGTTTGGTAATGTAATTGGAATGCATGATTCAGAACAGACGGTAGTTAATAACATCATTGGTAAACATCATTGGCACACTGACTGTGGTTAACTCGTTGATGCTCCCTGAAACTTCATGTGTTTGAAGTGTGTGAGTTGACACCATGTTGTCACATGTTTTGTCCCCTGTATCAGATGAAAGTCAGATGTCAGCAACTTGGACATGTATGGATTTCTTGTATAATAAAGAAGTTTGTACTGAAATGTTATTCAGTATGTTTTACTAGTATAGCTCAGACAATGGTCACTGGATCTTAAGCAAGGAAGACCTTTCAGAAAGCTGGCTGAATTTCTGCTGCTTTTAAACTCATTTTTTATGTTCTCACATGTGTGTGTTTTAAGACAGGGGTCCTCCATTCTCAGGAAAGAACAATTGATTGCATGAATGTTTGTGTTAGAATCTGCTTTAATTTGAGTTTTGGTAGGTGTACCACAGAATTTATGTAATATTCTTATTACTACTACTATTACTATTATTATTATTATTACTATTATTAATGTTATTATTATTATTATTTTTAACTGCATTATAGTGCTTTTGCCTGATCTTTGTTATGATTTCCTTTTAAAACTAATGTTATTTTTATTTCTTCCGTAACTAATATGTGTTTAGATAGCATGCACAGTGCACATCTCATACATAGACTACAGAAATGCATAAGATACTCTTTGAGACAAGAAATTATACCGTGCTATTTAAGAGACTTGGTTAGCAAATACTGATGTTGTGATGTTGGAGACAGTGGACATCGTGCAGTGAAGTTTCTCTCGAGTGTTGTAAATTTAATGACATCACATTTGTAGTTAAAGTTATCAGAGAGTGTTCCATTTTAAGAAGAGCAGTGTTAGGATTCCTTATATATATTTAGAAGAAGGAAATCTGAATGCATGGTGAATCTATTGTGCCTCAGAAGTAATTGTAGCCCAAATACTTCCACTTGCTCAAGATGTAAATAATGTATAGACTCATTCACTTGACACAAATATTAATGTCTTCCATGAATGCATTTAGTTTCACTTTTTTAAATAGATCACATGTCCCTTTAAAATTAAGTAGGTAATGTGAAAAATTGTTTAGGGTTAGGTTTGCTGCGTTTCTAGTGATGTATGAAGCAGGATTCTCATCTCTTTTGTATGGAGTAGAGGAGTTCATGTAGGCCCAGAAATGCAACAAAAGAATCTGAGAAGAATGAACTACTAATGATGGTAAACATTTCTTTGATGAGGTGATACATTTTTTACACTTGTCTGCACATCTCTGTGTGTGTAACAAAAAGTAAAGAAAGATATTACATATTATTTTGTTTAGAAAATATGTTGTTTTATGCAGATAAAAATTGATGAGAATTTGCATTAATTGGTCTTGTTACCTGCTGGATGAGTGAGGACTAGTTGTAGTGTTACTGAAAAGCAGCAAAACACTATTGACAGTGAGAAGCATCAGGTATTGATATTAACATGTTTATTACATTTCAGTATGTTTTGTTGTATTTATTCATGCAGAAAACAATGAAAGAGCCTGGAAAGAAAATTACTTTGAATTTCAACATCTGGATATGTGTGTGATGCTTGTTATCTGACATCAGGCCTGTCTTATCTTTCTTATCCAAATGTCTCTTATAAAGCAAGGGCAGATGTATTCAAATAACACGTGATGCATTGCAGGAAATATTCTTTACTGTTTGGTATAGATTTTAGTGCTTCAGTTTTGTCACTATTGTATTGTTGCTTTTATGGGCGTAGATATTAAATGCCAGCGGATAGCAGAAATGTTGAGCTTTATTGTTATGTAAAACTGAGTAATTCTCATTTCAGCCTAGGAATGGTGTGTAATAAACATTTTGGTCATTATTGAAATAATTTCCTCAAGTAATTCATGTCAGAAGTTAGGAAGACAGTAACTTACATTTTGAGTTCATGTTCATGTGGTAGCAGAAATTTTCGTTGGCATTATTAAGATTTTATTCTGCCCCTATAAGGCAGTAATCATTTAGGAATTCTCTCTTACATGTAAGTTACAGAGTACCATCTAGGGACTTGCATATGCTCCTAGGGCATGATATTGTCCTTGCAGTTTGTTATTTCCATGACTTGATAGTTAGCAATATTTTATGTTCACTTTAGTCTGTTTTTGTGACACATTTTGACTTCCATTCCATTCTAAAGTTAAGATGCTTGATTTGTTTTTTGTATTGAAATTGTGAAACTAATATAATATAAAATAAACCACACTAATATTAAGGCTTAATGTAACGTGCAACATAATGGAACAATCCTCAGCATTCACCCAACTTCAGGTAGCTGTAATGTAGTGAATGGTTGGGGAAAGTGGTTACAGTATTATACATTGGGAAGTGTAATTAAAATGTTCATATGAATTTGATTTTGTTTTCACTAAGAAGACTTTAAAGCCCTGTTAGGAAATGCTGGTAACTGTCATATATTAACTGTGTTTTATTACAAGAATTTGTGATTAAATTTTTTAGTTTAACATTGAGTCTGTTTTTCTTTTCACAGTGTTGTATTATCAATATGGGGAAGTGATGAGTAATTAAATTGCTTGAGGTTTGTTTTTTAGGTAAATATTTCTTCATATCTTCAAGGCTTTCCAGTTATTCCTACTACTTCATCTAATACAGTGGGTTTGTCATACTTCGTACAAATCACCCATTTCATTCCATAATCCTTGTTGTTTCTTCCTACTGGGAAACAGTTTTATTTTACAGCCATTCTGTTCGTTATATGAATTACAGTATTGTGTCATGTGGGTCTGAATGTTGCTTATTCCATGATGTGTAATTTCTTTTCTAATGCTAATTCCAGTATTTCGTCCCTTTACTGTTTTGTACTGGCATATAATACTGGCAATTGAGTTTCTCACAAGACTTTTCCTGTTGAAGATGAATATGGTACTGCTTTACAGATCCTGTGTTTTATACTACAAAATCTCATAAGTAACTATAGGTGCTTTAGGTACAATTAAGAAGATTTTAATCACATACAGCTTCATATTGCCCTTTAAAATGTATTTTCTTACCTTGAATTTTCATTTCTGACATTGGTTTTCATGTTTCTCAAGTTTGTTATTAAATTGATTCACTGAAACATTACATGTTCATCAAGACCTCCAGTCTTTCATGTAATAATGTGTTTGTTAATATGTATCATGTAATAATGTGTTTGTTAATATGTATATGCAAGTAGAATATCCACGTACTGTGTACAGGCCTTACAGTTACAGAGTGCCTGTGCAATGAATACAGTAAGGGAAGTACAGACAGCATACCCACTTGATCCCCATTGTGACACATACAGAAAGGAACATTTAAATCATATATTGCTGGAAGTTCTTGTCCATGCAACAGACCTTTGTGCTTTTAGTACAGTGAATCAGATGTCTTAAATTGAAATCTCAACCTGTAAGTTTTTTACTATTTGCATATTTCTTTCTTACTTGTGATAGAACTTTTATTTAAAGAGTGATGAAATTTCAGATTTCGTAACCTAGTTCATTGTTTCTGAATGTGACAATTAATTTCTGGCCACTGACTGTTGTTCTCTGTTGTTCTGATTGCCATCTTCCAGCAGACAGCTACCAGTACCAGCTTCAATCAATGTGGCAGAAGTGTTGGAATACAAACCAGAGCTTGGTGCATAATCTGCGGTTCCGTGAACGTGGACCACTTAAGTCTTGGCGACCTGAGACGATGGCTGAAGCAATCTTCTCTGTGCTGAAAGAAGGGTTATCTTTGTCCCAGGCAGCTCGGAAATATGACATCCCATATCCCACGTTTGTGCTCTATGCCAATCGTGTGCATAATATGTTGGGACCTTCAGCTGATGGTGGTGCAGGTAATTTCCACTTCACTTAAGAATGTATGTTACATAACAGATGTGGGAGTCTTAGCCATGTGATTCATTAAAGTCAGTGATACTCTTATTATGTGCACTCACATCATTCACACCAAATTCATATTAAAAGGGAAATCCTGCTAACTAGAATTAAGATACAAATAATAATTCTGATTGATAAACTGCCAGCTTAAATACAGGTTGTTCTGTAATGGTCTCAGGCTGTCAGATCATTGAGGTGCACTGTTTCAGTGGCTTAGGGATTACCAGTCTTCCTGTGTGGGTTGAATCCTTACAGACAGATTATTCTCTAATTTTCTGTGGTCTCCATGTATTTTAACTTAAATGTTCTGTTATTTCCTACTCTGCATGCAAAGGATTGATTATGCCCATTAAGTTCATTGTAGTGGTTGGCATTTTGGAAAAGAAATGTGTTTTATGTTGTTCTGATGTTTGTAATGAAGAACAAGGTGCCAGTTTTGGAGTTTTCGCAGCAGTGTAGATGAAAACTTTATTCTTACGGTATATGGTGCCATGTCACTGGGCAGTCAGTTCCCACCATTTTGAGACAATGCAATGGCATCATCTTCAAGGATTGAAAAGTTTGACACTTGAAGAAAAGTCCTCTGATTACCCAGTGACAGAGCTTCCTTTCCCGGAAGAAGACAGTGCTCTGGAATATAGTGGTTTTTGTCTGCAGTACATACAATTAAAAGGAATCATTCAGAGAGTTACACTTCACCTGTTGTTTGCAGTTTGGTACTATAATTTCCAGTTAGGAAGTTTGAGCATTAGGGGAGACAGAGTAGTAAAAAAAAAAAAAAGAATGTTTTTCTCTCTGAAACATGTCTTCATTGTTTTGAATATACAGTAGTGTTATATACAGATTGTTGGTTGGGTATCTGCTTCATATGATTGCTAAGAAACTACTCGCAGTTTTTAACATAAGCATTGTTACACTATGCAGCCATTTTAAGCACAAAGCAAACACCACAGTGGTAAATAATAATGAGATGTGTATCAGATTCTTCCATATTTAGAACCTGAATTCACTGGCAGGTGTGAGAAGTTTCGTGGTTGTACATGAAGTAGGAATTCTCTTAAGAGTGTCATTCTTTCAAGCAACACTTTATTAAATGGAAAAGCTGAAGTGAAGAGGAGACCAAATACGAGGTCTGTTAGAAAAGTATCCGACCTTTGGCCGGGAAAAAGAAACTGGCTTACTTGGAGCGTTGGACACCTAATCACCCTCAAAGTAGTTCCCTTGGGACTCCACACACTTCTC
>Ga0136643_10011196_pt1 | contig 13297 bp, 10 predicted proteins | sample TergutLab28metaG_FD_96883 | JGI IMG/M metagenome (GOLD analysis project Ga0136643, IMG submission 96883) | Labiotermes labralis P1 segment gut microbial communities from Petit-Saut dam, French Guiana - Lab288 P1 (version 3) (version 3) | ecosystem: Host-associated > Arthropoda: Insects >...
GGATGAGATCATTCAAGACGACAGGCATGTGACTGTGGACACAATAGCCCGAACACTTGGATTAGGGCACAATGCAGTACAGGAGATGACTGAAAGCTTAGGCTATAGGAAAGTTTGTGCTCGTTGGGTCCCGCGCTTATTGACCAAAGACCACAAAGATCAGCGAAAAGCCATCACCTCAGAACTGCTGCAGAGATATCAACACGAAGGCGATGATTTTTTGCACCGTATTGTGGCAGGTGACAAAAGCTGGTTTCACCATTTTGAGCCTGAAACGAAACGGCAGAGTATGGAATGGCGCCATTTGCATTCTCCATCAAAGAAGAAGGCAAAGACAGTGCCATTAGCTGCGAAGGTGATGGGCACAGTCTTCTGGGATGCAGAGGGGTTGATTTTGGCCGAATTCCTGGAACCTGGGCAAACCATCACTGCCGCTCGTTATGTCCAGACACTGCACAAGCTCCGTCGTGCATTGCGCGGTAAACGTCCAGGACGAAACATCATCATCCTGCATGACAACGCTCGCCCCCACGCCGCTCACCTCACATCGGAAGCAATTGCAAAGATGGGGTGGGAAGTTCTTCCACACCCCTCCTACAGCCCTGATCTGGCACCCTCCAACTACCATCTTTTCAGATTTGTGAATGATCAGCTCCACGGACAATGTTATGAGACAACAGAGGCAATTCAGAAAGCAGTGCATCAGTGTCTTCGGATGGCTGGAACGGAATTTTACAGAAGGGGAATTTTCAAACTCCCAGAACGCTGGAAGAAATGAGTATAAAGAAGTGGCGATTATGTGGAAAAATAAGGAAAGATCTGTAGATTAATGTGGTGTGTTTGGTTTGTCAATAATAAAGCATGTTATTTTACAAAAAACTGTTGCTCATGACTTTCGGTACGACCCTCATATTATATTCAATGATAAGCCTCTGAATTACAAAGTCATACTGGAAGATATGTTAATGGTCATGACAGTCACCATCACCATCACCACCACCACCACCACCAACACCAACAAGCAGCAACATTCCATTGGTCTTCACACACAAAGAAAATAATACCATTCTATCACATCCCAACAGCACCACCATCACGCAATTCTCCTCACTACATTCTCACATTCCTTACTTAATATTCTGCAATAAAATGACTCTAAAGTACTGAAATGTAGGATTTAAAATGAATATGAAACAAAATAAACGTGGAAAGGTATATGCTTATGACATTCATAAAAGTATTTTTTCTCAGAAATTACAAATGTTTCAAATTTCTAATACTTCTTCATAATGTACGTTCAACTACCATAATCATTGGACAAGCATAAAATTCAAAGACTGATCACTGTACCCAAACACATGAACTAAAAACAGTCATCCACTTAAAATCTACATAACTGAGGGATATTTTCGTTGTTACATTGTGCATGTTGTTGAGTTACTCAATTATTACACCAACCAGTGCACATACATAAAATTTACACATTAAAACATTAAAAACGCTCTGACATGTTTCGGTCCTAGGACCATCATCAGGGAGCTATATCGTCCTGGCTAAAGTCACACTATAAAAAGTCACATTAATTTTGCTGTATCAGTTGAGTATTGTGGCAGCATGCTGTGTTGTGTAATGTTATGTTGCAACGAAGCACATAATGCACATCCATAACAGGGCACTCTTTGCAACATAACATTACACAACACGGCATGCTGCCACAATACCCAACTGGTACAGCGAAATTAATGTGACTTTTTATAGTGTGAATTTAGCCAGAACGATATAGCTCCCTGATGATGATCCTAGGACCAAAACATGTCGGAGCGTTTTTAATGTTTTAATGTGCAAATTTTATAAATTTTATCTATGTGCAGCGGTTAGTATAATAATTGAGTAACTGAGGGATAATTTTTCAGTTCAGTAATTAATAAGCTGGGGACCGTGGTAGCACAGTGGTTAAGGTGCTGTGTTACAAATCGGAAGGTCGCTGGTTCGAACCCAGCCGGTGTCAGCAGATTTTTCATTGACATAAAATACTTCCGATTGCACTATGGCCCTGGGGTCAAATCAGCCTCTAACAGAAATGGGTACCAGGAGTATTTCCTGGGGGTAAAGGCAGCTGGTGCATAAGGTTGACAACCTTACCACCTTCCAGTGCCGTTGTCACAAAATCTGGGAACCTTAAATTCCTGGAACCCTCTGGGCCATTCAGGGCCTGTAACGGGACTGCTTTAACTTTAATTAATAAGCTAGAAAAAGTATACTTAGACCTTCAAATAAAGTGGTATTCCAATTTCGCCAAAGTGTTCTGAAAGCACCTTTTTATATCCACATTACTATGAATATTCAACAGAAATTTTAACCAAGAATGTTGCTTATAACCACAAGATGGAAAAACAAGTACTGCACTTCTGCTCTTGTGTAAGGAATCACTATAGACAGTATTACCTAGCACTTGGTAGTCATCGCAGGCAATCTACGCATATAGTTCATGCCTACATGCTACTGCCAGTAGTGTTCCAAATAAATAAGTAAATAAATAAAAACGTAATGGTTTACTTACTGATGCTTCCCTACTCTCACCAAGCATCCTACAGAAAAAAATGCCACATGTTAAACGAACATACTTTTTCACCACACATTTTGCTTGAATAAACTTTTTTTTTATTTTATTTTATTAGGCTCAACCACTAAAATGGGGCATGAAAACACAAAAATAAAGATGACCACAAAACAAATGTTATGTTCTTCCTGCCAACATAAATTCAAGGTGGAGAATTCTGTGCCTGAGCGCATGCATGTGTGTGTCCAACCATCTGTCTGTCCTAAAATACCATCAACAATGTCAGAACAGAGTACTTGGAATGTCTTGCCTACTATCCCGGCAGCCTGAAGACTGCACCTCGTTAACTTCCACTTCTTCATACTAATGAGAAAGCATGTTGTAGAAAACAGTTCTCACATTACAAAATGAAGGGCACGAAGTACTAGCTATTACGTGATGAAAGAGGGGGTTTGATAAATTGTGATGCTGGATATCAGAGTCAAAATAATTAATAAAAATCTAACACGACCATCAATGTTGCTTATTGAACAGCTATGTATGACAACAGAGCCAGGACATTTAAGTGCCTATAGCACCTAGGCTGCAGGCTGGAAGACCAAAAAAAACTGTAATTTAATTACTGAGGTAACATTAATTTGGGCAGGGTTGGCAAATGCAGAGGTAGCAAAGCAACTTACTCAAGAAGATCTGTGAGTTCATGAATTTGCATTCTAGTAGCGAGGTACTGACAATACTGAGTAACTGCACCAGGTCTTGTTCGCAGCAGCTGGTAGACATAACTCTTTTTCAACGTGCGCACTAGGAACAACACCACCTGCAAAACAACAGCCACATAATGTCAATATTATTACTTGGATTAAGACATTTTACAACACTCAGTCTACTACTGTCATTCATGCAAAACTATGATTATACAAACGCCTTTAACCTTTTTCAGTAGGAATTAAATGCGGGGTGCACTCTGCAGATGGTGCAAATTTAAATGGATGCCATTACTTTACATGTTACTGGCAGTGTCAGTATATGAGTTCCAGCATTTTAACTGCATACTGTGCACTGGGTGTTGTCAACGTTTCACACCGAAGGTCCAAATAAGTAACTAACTACATAGAATAAGAAAAGTCCTTCTTGTGAAAATATGTCACTGAACAAATTCCATGTGCTGTAATGATAAGAGAGTGATACTGAAACCACACCATCTTATGTTTTATGGCCCTAAAATGCACAACACCATAGGAAAATACATATAGTCCTTTGCCCTCTGATTTAATTTACTGTGTCCTAACAATAACAGTCCTTCAGCCCTTCATTTGCTAAACCTAAGTATATAACACATGGCAAGGGGTATCATATTTTACTACAATCTAGTGGTTATGCAACAAATATATTATATTTCTTTTTTGCTCAAAAAACAACCAAATATCAATGATTTCAGGCTTCTGGTATGAAGCAGATGAAATCTGCACTCTTCTGGATTATTACACAGCATAGATTGTAATTCCCTTGAAGATGGGACTGATGCGGTTTCCCGAAACATCAGTAAGGAATACCACTGTATGCTACATAATATCACAGAAGTGCGCCAATCTCACCTGCACATCAAACTATCTGTAGCATCCACATGAACAGACAAGACAGACAAGAGGAATCCACCTCTGCATTACACCTGATGACAGTGTATCATTGTGTCACATACAAATTTGGATTCAATGAAATCACTTCTACTTCAATCATTATAACTTTGATAACTGTTTTTGCTATATTTTAAAAAAGGTAAAAGCAAAAATCCATAATCTTACAGCAAGCACAGCATTCCCATCCCCTATAGCAACAGCTGCATCTAACAGCTCTGTCTTGTTTTTCAGAGAGCGATACAGTTCAAGTGAATACGGATGGCCCAGCAGTATCTTGGTGACAGTTTCCTTGGCTGGAGGAGGTGCCCAGCGGTTCTGAAATCCAGTCCCATTAACAACCATGAAACTGTCAAGGGTGAAGAGAGTCTTTTAGGTTCCTTACATAAGGTGGATATTTAAAAAATTATGATCTCCATTATTAGACACTCAACTACTGCTCATTGTAATAAAGAATCATAATAACTGGAACATTTTTTGGAAGGAGAATGTCAACACAATCAATCCACACTCCTATAATGAGTATTACAATCTAGGATTATGCTGTGACTTCATGTATGTGCATGTGCATCCACAGGCAAGTGTGTGGTCACTGCGCACACGCGCGCGCGCACACACACAAACACATATGCACATTAAAAATTACACATTTTTAATTAACTACAAAGAAACAAACAAAACAGGAAATGTAAATACAAATAAAATTAAGATACTACAAACAATGAACAAATGCATAATACTTGGGGTTTAGTATTGGAATGGAATAGCTACTCATTTATGTTTATTTTATTGATTACTATTGCAACATGAGATTTCAAAAAGTCTTTGATTAAATTATAACAGAAGGGCCAATTAAAATGTGTAAGTCAATTTTGGAACGCAAGACTTTAGGTTCATAAAGCAGTGTTGAGGAAGGTTTAATCTAGAAATACCAGGAAACTTACAAGTTACATGAACTGTTGATATATACACTCCTGAATAGAGTTCATATAATCATTTATCTGATGTATTTCCAGTTGACAGTGTACTACAGCACACTTTTCTCCAAATGTTTTAACATCCACAACACTCACCAAGGGCTCTTTTAGACTGGCCTGAACTAGCCATTTTATTGTGCTGATACATTACTTTGTTGGGTGCAAACATAAACACAATCACCACACAGAATAATGCAAAACTTCTGCCTCAAGCCAGAACTGGCCTATAAATAAACATGTGTACATTTAAGTATACACTACACGAACTTAACCAACTACCTATTAGCATATCCAATAAAGGTGTCTCCTCAACAGGCAAGTTCAGTCACACCCAGAATAATAGTAAGCTGAATGCCTTTATGAACCTTGTCGAATGCAACTTGCACAGTCCTAATGACAAACATAATGACATCATTTGATACTGAGAATCTAACCAACACCACTGCCATGGTACAAGATTTCTTTCTGGCCATGGCATGAAGTTTAAACAGAAGCAAAAAATGGTAATTGTTTACTACAGACTTGTCACCTCCAATTCTTTTCATGTTGAAACATAACGCATTTTTGTTAAACATGAGTAATATGTCACAAACAATGTTGGCTAGGCTTGGTTAGGATAGGTTATGTTACATTAGGTTAGGTCGGGTTTGGTTTGGTTTGGTTAGGTTAGGTTAAATTTTATTAGGTTTAATAAATTTATGACATTTTTGTGCCTCATTTTATTCACTTTTCAGCATATAAAGTTTGGACATTTCAATATGAAAACAAATGGAGGTGACAAGTCTACAGTAAACAATGACCACAAAAATTATCTTTGTTCTCATAAATGTCAATACAAATCATAAATCCATTTTAATAACCACAAGCATGCACAGAATTTGCAGTAGTTGATAGGATACAATACACTTCACAGTTCTACATTCCCAATCACTTCAAAATTTGGACAAATTTACTATAAAAAACCCTTTAATTTGACTGACTTCTGGAAACTCTTAAATTATAATTATAAATGAGTAATGCAAGCTCCATCCAAACGTGATGTGATATTATCAACAGTAGGAATGATCACATTGCCATGTCATTATAGATTGTGACATCACACCTGTAACCTGTGAAGTCAGATTAAAAAGCAGGCAGCTTTGTATCCAAGAGCTGCCTGTGAATCTGTAATAACTGTATGCTGTAATACTCAGCAGAACACTCACTTCATGACACTATGATAAGTACAAAGTATGTCATTACAAATCATTGCCAATCACAGAAACCATAGGGGTACTCACTAATGTCTGCACATTTAGGAGGAAAGCACATGAAAAATCTCATCACCAATTACCTTAACTTGGCGTTGTAATATTCTCAATTCTTCCTCTGGACTAAGTTTACCTTTTGGCTCTTTCTCATAGAAATTCCCGGCATTCAAAACTGTAAGTAAATGTGCACAGCTACATATTTTACTCAGTAAGTTTCCAATAAGTTTGCATAATCCTGCCCTGCACTGTCGTACATGTAGACTTCATGCTTTTAAAAAACAGTACAAATTATATTTTTACATTTTTTCTGTAAACAACCATTAAATAAACATGGATGAACACAACATGTACAGTATACAGTAAGATTAACATCTTATATTATATACATTTTCTGATGAAATGTCTCACTAAGATGCCATGCTATCCACTATGCAGCATTTTTTCAACTGTTGCCCAGCAGACCACTGCTATGACATGGCTAAATTAGTATTGGTCTGGAAAGAAGAGTGATGAGTGTTACACCATCATGATCTACTTGTACAGAGTGTTCCACTTAAAACCAGCCTACTTGCATGGGCTTCCTCTATGTTGCATCCCCAGTACCTATGCCATTTGCAATGCTGCACAATGAATAAACTTAAGTTAGCTCATAATGACTTTCTGGTAGTCATATGGATGCAACAAATGAGTTCTGAAGTGATGGAACCCAAGACCCACATGGGACATGCAATAGTGCAATATATATAAGGCCATTTAATTTGTTACACACAGTTCACTGCACTTGTTAAACCTATTCTCACTTTTGTGAAAGCCACAGTAAGAGGACACACACATCTGGAAACAGACATTGCACTCCTCAGATTATGGGGAGGTGAAGATGTGTCATAAGGTCCACACTTTGAATATCTTACAAAAAATTTAAAAAGCTTGTCTGTACTGTGGAAGGTGGTGGGAACAGAGCAGTACAGTCCTCATAAAACCCACTGCTGTTGTACCAGATTTTGAATAGAAAATGCCTGAAAACTAATTATTTATGGTATTATATGAAATATACTCCTGTCCTAAAAATCTTGTGGCATTAGATAAAACCCTTTTCTCTCCTGCAATTTTGTCACAACTCATCCAACCAACAGGCAAATAAGCAATAATCACACCTTATTCATGACTACAGGATCCTGAAAAATGTATTTATAATTATTTTATATACACTTACTGCAGAGGAGACTCTGTTCTGAAATAAGGGTGTGAAGAGGTCTTGTTGTAGTCCGAGATGAACCTGATATAGTTGCTCTCGATAAGGATCCTGCAAAAGAGAGATTTGCCCCCTTTATATATGACATGTCATTTGAGCCAATGTTACCGACAGTTTCTTGACAGTTCATAATACACATGTTATGCTTGAAAATTGTTGAGTCTGGATTTAGTGTCCATGCACACAATGAATATCAGGCTCTAATGAAACATGTTAAATCATTACTACTAATAAAAACAAGGTTTAGGAAGACCTCTGAAATGACAGACAGATCAACAACAAATTTCAAACACAAAACCACTAAATAATACAATTCAAATGGCACAGTTCATTTACATATCTGTTGCACATACTGTCTACTGTAAAACATACAGACATGAGCTATATATGAAGAAGCAAGATAACCATTTACACTATGCACACTTTATGGATGTTGTTAAAATATCGGTGCAGCTCAAAGTGAGCAAGTGTTAGACAGACATTGTGTGATACATACTGCATGTCTGTTGGATGCCTGTACTTTTATTCACAATATTTTTCTGACATACCAGAAAACACCATCAAGATGCTTTTTACTTCATGTGACTCCTGCAGTATCAATAAACATGTATGTACAACACAACTGGCATCTTGAATGTGATGCCATGTACTATAGTAGGCAGTTACATGATTTTAATTAAAGGAATGGTTTAAAAGTGAGGTTGAACAAATTTGTATTTAATTTCTTCATTAATGATTTTGTTTTAAACAGCTCTCAAAACATGTAACATATGACAAACAATGACTTCTGACATTTTTAAATTTTCAAATTACATGTTCATCATTCAGACAAAATAAATTAGTTATTGTGTCCTTCATTAAAATGATTACCAGTTGAGAAATCAACTAAAACAAGCACGTCATTCCACACAGTGGTTCTTGTATGATGAAGGTAGTTGGGGCATAATAACTACAACTTGGTATCCACTTATGCGCCATAACTGATGTCAAAAGTCATATCTAGATTCAAGTCCCACCAATAAACAAACTGCAACAAATTTACCTATTTGCTTCTTTGTAGTTTATGTAACAATGCTGTCAGTCCCTGAGATTATACAGTGCACAATCATTGGATCACAGTACATAATGAATTTAAAGACATGAAAATGATCACAACTCAATTTAAATTACTACCCTAGCATCTGCCTGCTAGAAGGCAGAAAAACAGTGAAACCCTCTCAAACTATACAAAAGTTGGGAAGAGTGACTGAGAAGCAAATAGTTACAGATCTGTGTTACAAATAAATTACTTTAACATATTCCCTCTTCTCATTTTTAACCATGTTAACAGTAGCTCCCAGGTGACATCACCCCCCCCCCCCTCCATCAGGCACTTCAAATTTCTATTCCAGTTTCATTTCATGGGCAGCGCGAAAATTCCGTAAACTTACCAGAGAGTGAGTCTGTACTGTAGCACGTGCTATCATCGCCAATTCCTTCTCTAACTCTCTGCGACAACCTTGCAGTTCCGCTTTTTGACACCCCACACAATTGGCTCCCAAACTATAAAGTCAAACATAAATTATTAGTCATATTCTCAGTTCGGCTCAACAACCATAATGTAAACTGTACACTCGACTTACTTCGTCATCTTCAAAGTTAAACGCTTTGGCTTCACTGGCATGCCAATAATCATCGTCTTCTAACCTCCCTGCCATATTCAGCTACAGTCTACTTCTCTTTTTAACATCACCCCAACCAATCACTCATCTAGTGGAAGTGACGTAATAAAATCGGGCTGTAATTAGTGATATTCAATTTCCGCTATTAATAGTTCTCACGCGGAAGACATCAGTAATTTAATTCTACATAACCAACAACACCTGTTACGCCCCACACCTCTGTCAATACCGTTACACCCGCCACAACAACGTTGGTGGTTGGATGGACGTCATTTCCCTGTCCTATGTTTCCATGGATAAAGGAGTTTCCTATCTGAGACTCTAATCCGTGATACCAAGTCGGCGAGGAGAAACCGAAATAGTTGAACGATATACCAACAGATGATAGACGTGAAGTGAAGGTTTGCCACTGTGTGAGACTTCCTGCCGTATAGGGGGTGACGCTGTGTAGTCTCTCAGACGTCCGCTAGATCAACACGGTATCTCATCCGAAAAGAAGTGGTAGTGCCAGTTCTAACCACTTCCGCCAGACCGCACGACGTCACAACTCAGAATACAGTCACTGCCATGAGAACCCCAAATTTACGAAGGTGGATCCTGGTGTGAACTTTGAAAACTTAGCCGCCTGGTCCTGCTTCTTTTGCCAGATTAAAGGAAGTGGTACCATGAGTAACTGGCATTTATGCACGAGCGGGTACAAAATAATTTGTTAGAAATCATTCTCAGGTGAGTATATTAGCAACGAAAGTTATTATTCGCTTAGCAGGTAAGATCTTTTGTAAAAACAATGTATAAGTGTTGAGCATTAACCACTTAGCCCCTACACAGAAATAAAAAAAATTGCAGATTGTAAAATAGTACATTTTCTGTTGCGGCAAGTTAGAAAAGTCAGACAATGTGGAATGTCTTGTCGATATGAAAGATGTTTATATTCATAGTGAATCGCGTTACTGACGTTCATTATTTTAAATTTCTGTAGTATACAATCTAATTAAACTGCTGAAGCAGTCAATCTAATTAAACTCACTTGTACCACTCGCTGTATATTGTCCTTACATTTAGTAAAATTTTTCACAATTACACACAATTTATAATCCTAAATTGTCCTTATAATTAAAATTTGTAACTGAATTTTACATAGGTAGTCGGTCAGTCAGTTCCCTGCCTGTATGAAACATAGTCATTACCTAGCTCATAAGGCCTGACACTGGTTCATATCCTGAGCAAACAAAGCCAGTTCAACTCCACCCATTACATGCCTGTCAACAGTATTCTCCTACCTACATCTAGCCCACCCAAGTGGTCCCTCCTTTCAGCTTTTCCAACACAATCTTGAATTTATTCGCCATATTTCCCATATACTTTACATGTACCTTCCATATCTTCCTTTGCAATTATATCTATCTAATAGTAATTGAATGCAGAATAGTACAAATGTATGGAAGGTCTCATTATGCCAATTTTGCAGGCTCTTGTTAGATCCTCTTTCTTAGGTAACGGAAATTTGGGAATTTTAACAAATAATATGCCTGGCCCATTGTATATTACTTTTAAATGTATTACACCAGGTGTGTTAAACTCGTAGGTACAGTGTACATGGGCCGCACTGATGTATGAGATTTGAGGCTGGGCAGCAAAATATCAAGAAAAGAAGTACTGCGCATATACAGGAATGATATTACAACAAAAACCGTGGAACCATATTACCATACATAACCAATCTTTTGTTATACTGGAATGTAGATCTCTAACTTCTATGTGTTCTTCCACTGCCGTCCAGAAGTATGCACAATGTTTACTGCTCGTTCTCGGTTGATCTGTTACATCATTGGCCATGTCATGTCACTTTCTACTGAAACTTCTGTCGTTTAATTGTTGTACTTTTTCCAGACATGTTATTTTAATTAGATGTTTCAGTTAAAAATTTTGAAATAAATTGTCTTTAAGTAATAAAGTTTGGATTTGCTTGCAACTGAACTGGCCAGCATATAACTTACTGTAACTGCTGCATCTCTATCATTTCTATTTCTCTTTGTATAACTTACCAGCTCTACATCTTCGTGTATACGTGTTGTATTTTTCGTTGTGGTGCGATTTATAACGGTGTTTAACGTTATTCTCTTTGCAAAACCCATTTTTTTTTTTTTACAAATAAGATGAACGATACTGCTTCTTTGGAGACTAAATATCCCCCTTCCCACATTCACTGAAATTTGTGTGATCCTCGTGCCCTATCTTACCTTTTCTGGCAGCAGATGACATAGTTTTGAAATGGCGGGATTTATTATTTAAATTGTAATCCAAATTATACAGTTTAAACAACACTACAGCAAATTCGTGTATATTAACCACCGATAATTCGTGTCAGCACAGACGTGTGCCAGCACTGCCTGGTATAACTCTCGATTTGCTGCAAGCTGCGGCTTGCCTGCACAATACTCTCTCCTCTCGCAACATTTACTTCATCCGCGGAAAGCAACGAATTAGTCACTAAGCCGCAGGGTGTTTGGTGGTTATTTGATCACACGGGGCCGCCATTCAAACACCCCCCAAAAACGCGAAGTATACCTCAGAAATATCCAAGCGAATATTTCGGTTCGTATGTTGTCATCTTCAGGCCGTATTCACAGTTTGCTCTGAACAGTTCCACGGGCGGCCGAGATAAATGAAATGGGCCACAGGTTTTTGGGCGTTTCTTTTGGAGCTACGGCCGACCTGGAAAGGGAATCGTCGACTGAATGCAGTGTCATACCTTTCGCTGAGAGCCCTCCCCGCTCAGGGTTAGACATCATGTTACTTCGTATTCGGACCATCGTGAACTAGTTGCTGTTTAGCGCTAAACATGATCGGCGAATGCGCATTGACAGACAGCTGATACGCGCATCCTCCCTGGCCGCCCATACGACACTGTATTTGCGACACGCCGGTTTTACCAGGACGAATTTCCCAGCGCCCTAGCATCATTTTTCCTTCAAGCATAAGAGACGTGCCACAAAAGCTTCTAAGAACCCGTGGTGACACAGACTTTTTGGTTGTTTTGTTCGTAGAACACGCAACTAATTTCGCACCATAAATTTTACAAACACCCTCTATTTATTACATGCGCGAACTTGAATTGAATGACGAGATAATCGTAAACTCTCTCAACATCGTCCTACGTCTAGACATTTATTGTGTCTCTTGAAATGTAATTCACATTCGGGTATTAATTAACAACGCAGCTGAGAATTTTGGAATGTATTAAGTGCCGAGTTTAACTTGCATGTTATGCACGTGATGGAGAAAACAAGGCATACTGCACACAGACTTTCACGTAACCACGCACGTGAATTTGCGGCGCATCACGCGGTGTCACGCCCGAACAGACAATATTGCGCAAACTGACCGGCGTGAGAATCCCATATTTCCTGCACTTAATTCGTCTGAAACGAGCAGAACTAATTGAACCAAAGTACAGTAGAAAAAAAAACAGGGCGCATCGGATCAGGAAGAACGGTGCTATCCCTCATCAGCGCGTGACAGTTCCCTCACAACAGTTCGTTAATTCCTGAAGTTCACACTGAGATTCTTTTTTTGTCAAAACTTCATTTCGCATACAGCAAATAATATACAGTATATACAGGGTGTTTCAGAGGGAATGGTAAATATTTTAGGAGGTGGTAGTGTGGACTATTCCGAGTAAATAAGTTCATATAAACATGTGTCCAGTTTTCAATGGGTGTGGAGATACAGCTGTTTGAATGTTACGCATAAAAAGCCTTGCAAAAGGTATGAAGGAAAGACAAATGACGTATTGATTGCATGTATTGGCTATGTAAATAATCTCAATAAATTGCAACGGTTCAAAGTAAGTGTTCAAAAATCCCACCATCGACTTCAGTGCACTTTTCAACCCTCTTGGCAATAGTACGTGTAGCTCTTCTGAAGTCGTCTTGGCGTTCTTGCTTTATGAGGACAGCTCTA
>Ga0136643_10011197_pt1 | contig 13296 bp, 8 predicted proteins | sample TergutLab28metaG_FD_96883 | JGI IMG/M metagenome (GOLD analysis project Ga0136643, IMG submission 96883) | Labiotermes labralis P1 segment gut microbial communities from Petit-Saut dam, French Guiana - Lab288 P1 (version 3) (version 3) | ecosystem: Host-associated > Arthropoda: Insects >...
AATACAGGAACCAAATACTTTAGAATTATGAAACAAACTGCATTTTGAAGAGAAAGAAACGGAGAGTATATACCATGTTTAAAATATTCAGTACCTATATTTGTTGAATAAATATATAAAATGTAACTTTGGAGGTTAGCGGTGCGGTACGACCACTATTGTTGACATTAGGCTTCAAAAGGTTAAATCAAGTTGTGAATTACCAATTTTAAACCTCCAGCTTATCTAAGTGACATTCAAAAAACTCAGGCATTTTACATTATTAATACGAGAAGTAACTTTTAACGTAAGGTAACATTTTCGTCGCTGGTCATGCCAAGTTCAAGCCACTGTTGTCGATTAAAGATTAAATGCACATATTTTTAACATGGTTTCCTCATATGCACGTGACATCACATTCAGTTATACAGCTTCACAGCTGTAGGCCAATTAGACGAGCGTTTTTCAGGATGATACACCACTTGTTTTTCTGCAAGTTGGGTGTAATTATAGGCACGCAAGCCGGCAGATGAGTGAGTACTTCGTACCAGTAGCATTTGCACAGATGTGTCACTTGCCTGTAAATCTGAAATAACGCATCTATTATACTGCAAGCCAGTGGCGTTGTTGAGGGAGCGGAGGGGAGATGTTCTGTTGCCTCAGGCGGCAGAGTTCGAGAGGCAGCTAAATGGGGACAAAATTAACGTTCTAAATGAAAACGTTTGGTTCCCTGCACCGCACCGTTGTTAAATTATAGAGACAAATAAAAGAAAATTCAATAGATAATATTGATTTTCTAATTTCGTAACTTGAAATCAGTCGTTATAAACGCGGGACGCAGTCGCCAACACAGATCATCTGTAGCCAAGGCGCGACGACAGAGCAAGTTCGGAAGTAATGAGTGAAACGACCCCAATCAGGGGTCGCCAGTGGGACCAAAATTTCATTCTGCAGCTGGTTGTCTTCATAGCTTTAGGGGGTTCGCTTTCAGGGGCCTTGCAATGTCGCTAGGGTGTTAGAGGATGTATCGAACAGTGTGCATGAAGCGGCGAATACTGTACAGAAACTGGCGAACAGTGTACAGAAAGTGGCGAATACTGTATAGAAAGTGGCGAATAATGTGCAGAATGTGGCGAATACTGTACAGAAACTGGCGAACAGTGTACAGGAAGTGGCGAATACCATATAGACAGTGGCGAATACTGTATAGACAGTGGCGAATACTGTGCAGAATATGGCGAACAAGTTAAAGGAAGTGGCGAATACTGTGCAGAAGTGGCGATTACTGTACAGGAAGTAGCGAATATTGTGCAGAAACTGGAGAACAGTGTACAAAAATTGAAGAATACTGTACAGAAAGTGGCGAACAGTGTACGGACGGTAGAGAACACAGAGCATAAAAACACAAACTCGATTAGCGAGGAATGACAATCAATATCGCGTGTAAACTTAACTAATCGTTAAGGCGTCTTGTGGAAGCCATGTCGTAGCCTAGTAGTCTGTAACTTTACCGACACTTCGGAGTAAGCTGCTACCACCACCATCAGGGTGCATAGGCGTGGCACATCCCGCGGAAATATTGCTAAATTTGTGTCATGCTGCACGGCGCCCCTCTCAGAAGACATATATAAATTGACTTACGTTTCGCCTCCAAAACACCGAATCCGGCGCCAGGGCTACGTCCTCTTCAATTCGTACATCTACCCGGATTCTTTCCCGGGAGGCAAAACGGCCAAGGTGTGAAGTTGACAACTCACCTCCATCTAGCGCCGAAATTAAAAATGATTGGAGCTATACCTCCATTATCCCTGTATGTCTTTTCTTTTCTTTTTCATTATCTTATGTATGGTATGTGTGTGTTTAGGGTGTGCCGGGTGACTCAGTCGGTATAGCGACTGACTACGGGCTGGACGGTCGGGATCGAATCCCGGTGGGGACGAGATTTTCCGCCCGTCCAGACTAGCCCTGGGGCCCACCCAGCCTCCTGTAAAATGGGTACCGGGTCTTTCCTGGGGGTAAAGTGCGGCCGGAGCGTGCTGCTGACCACTCACCCCCCCTTCTAGTGCCGCGGTCATGAAAGAGTACAGCTATACCTCTACCCACATTCTGGGCCACACTGGACCTGTAACGGGGTCACTTTACCTTTTACATTTTTATGTGTGTATTTAGGACAAAGTATAAGCAGCAGTACGCATATGTTTTGAGCCACACCGTAACTTAAAAAATGCTGATCCACTTTTCTGCCGGTACCGAAATATTTCTATGTCCACCATAGTTTCGAAGTTCATTCGTCCCTTTTCCCAGTAAAGTAGGTAACAGAAAAAGTTCGTCATCGTTCATCTGATGGCACAGTCTTAATTATCTCAATAGTGTACGTATCGTACTTTATGTACTTGTTTATTGTGTCTTCATTTAACCAACACTCATTGCACTATCTTTCATACACACAGTCACGCTGTTTGAATAATACTCCGACGCCTTTCGCTGCTCACCGGCGCCATCTTCAGGGAATACAATCTCAGCTGTTAACTTTTGAAACCATTTGACTCGGAGAGTTAACAGCTGCGATGGTACACCCTGAAGATGGCTACAAAGAGCGCCGGAACGCGTTGGAGTGTTAGTCAATCAGCGTGACTTGGTGTATGGAAGATAGTGCATTGAGTGTTTGGTTAATGAAGGCAAAATAAATAACAGTCAGTCGGTACCCAGTAGTGCACCCATACAGAACGAGACACGTCTGACCACGCCAACATAACAACGAGCCGCACCTATAAATTTACCACGCGTATTATAAGAACGAACACTGTCTTGTGCGTAGCAAGAGTGATAAGACATACAACTTCCCATGTGCTACACATCGAAGTCCAACCCGGATGTAACACACCGTACAGCACCGGCACTATTACCAACGACCTTCACCACATCACTGTGAGTTCCAGTTTTGCTACATATGCTCTACGCTAAGTGTGGTCCCTGTGGCGTCCGCTTGCTGACAACCTGTGACAACGCACATCAATAACGGGCCCCATAACATAGTTACAAGAATCGGAAGTCTAACTTGGTGAATATAACAACGAACACATATTAGTCACATAAATGTGTAATTTTTGCGTACACGCAAGGGAGTAATAAGTGTTAGCACTCATCTACTGTGATAACGACACACGTCCACACAACCATCTATAGTGAGTCCCGTGAGACCCCTACAAAAACTTTTGGAATATTATTTTACCATACTGTTTTAAATGTCCTGTTCATAACTAAGAATTCCACAATGTATAAAGTTTTAATGTAAGAAATCGGATCCCACTGGATAACAATTTTGACTGTACCTTAACAACATTGTTCTAGTTGGCCTGAGGATGGCCGTTTAACGGCCGGAACATGTCGCCAAGTATAACCCAGTTGTAATTAATCATCTAGTTTTATAGATGTTGTGTATTGACGGTACACATTTTTGGATTTTTAAAATTTACGTAAAGGTTATACAATCCAGAGATTCATGACCGAGTTAACAAAATCTACTGCTGGGCTGTAGAAATGCTTGTTGAAATCTGCCCAGAGCCACACATTGCATGAACAGAACACAGTTCTAACCCACGGCATTATATCTTCATGCAGTGCGATCCAGATTCCATAAAGTAAATTTTCCCTTGGCTTTTAGACAGTAGTTACGTCACAGATGAACTTTCTTCGCCGCCTTTTGACTCCCGTAACAAACCTGCCCACTGCGGCAACAAGGTGCCCCGGATACACCTGCGAGTCGATAGCCGTTGTTACGGAAACAAGTAGATACCGCGTCACGCTAGGGAGCAGCAGGAACCCTCCAGACAGGTTCTGCGGCGCACACCGGTGGCAACAACGAGGGGTTCAGGGGCTAGTCACAAATTGAATAAATAACAAGACAGGCAGTTTACAGTACGTGTATTGAGGCGCGTTCTTGCAACCATTGTTGCTGTGGAAGAGCAGTGAGTATTACAGAAACTTAGTGTGTGTTTATAGCCTTAGGTATCCAGCATGCAATGCACATGCGCCATATTGCCATCTGTGGCCTGCCCCGCTCCACACAATATTTATCCACATTTTCTTCTAAACGGCACGATTTTCGAAAAAAAAAAAGTTACTAAATACGAAACGTGTGTTTTGATTTTCTCTACAACTGTTGTCTGACACATTCCACATTCTAAGAAGAAATGAGCCAGGTATTATAAAAAATATATATTGGTCTTCGTGTAACGTAGCCTTTATTCTTGTCCGATTTTGATGAATCTTGGATTTTCGCGACAGATTTCCGAAAAAAAAATCCAGAAAATATAAAATATCATGTATTTCCGTCTTGTGTGAGCCGAGATGTTCCATGCGAAACGGACAGACGTGACGAAGTTACTAGTCGCTTTTCGCAATTGTGCGAACGCGCCTACAAATAGCTGTATTTAACGTTTTTCTTCCTTGTGCACCCTATGAGAACGTATGGGGGAATGGAGGCATAGCTCCACGCATTAACCACGGCAAAAGATAGAGAAGGGTGAGTGGTGAGCTTCACGTTACAGCCGTTTTATCCACCACCGGGATAAAGAGCTTTCGGCACCCTTTTAGTAGGATGCTGGGTTGACACCAGAGCCGGTCCGGACTATGCGGAATAAAGAAACATTTTTTGCTCTTGCCGGAAATCGAACCACAATCCGTCCTGTCATTACGCGTGACATCCCCTTGTGATATATAAACAACAAAAAGACAATAATAGCCGTCATTCAGAGCTATGTTGCCATTTTTCTACTGCGGAGTGTTTCGGGATTTGTGGGAAGCCATCACGAGGCAACGTAAAAAAGTACATAAATAAAGAATATTTACATACAGTATAGTTTTCTTATATTTGGGCCTAAGAGGGGCGAGGTAAAAGGCAATGGACAAAAATACATAATAAGGAGCTTAATGATCTGTTCTCCTCGCCCAATATTGTTAGGGTGATCAAATCGATTATGAGATGGGCGGGGCACGTTGCACGTGTGGAGGACAGGAGAGATGTTTACAGGGTTTTGGTGCAAACCTGAGGGAAAGAGAACACTTGGATGACCCAGGTGTAGATGGGAGGATATTATTAAGATGGATCTTCAGGAAGTTGGATGCGGGGGCATGGACTGCATTGATCTGGCTCAGAATAGGGACAGGTGGCGGGCACTTGTGAATGCGGTAATGCGGGGAAATTTTGATTAGCTGAGAACAGGTTAGCTTTTCAGGAAGGACTCTGCTGCATGGAGTAAGTAAGCAAGGAAGTAAAAAGGTAAATAAGTCCCATTACAGGCCCGAGGTGCCCAGAGGGTTCCAGGAAGTTAAGGTACCCAGATTACGTGACAATGGCCCAGGATGGTACTAAGGTTGTCAGTTTTACGCACCGGCCGCTTTTACCCCCAAGAAATACTCCTGGTACTCATTTCTGTTAGAGGCTGGGTCGAACCCAGGGCCACAGTGCGATCGGAAGGATTATGTCAATGAAAAACTCCACTGACACCATCTGGAATCGAACCAGCGATCTTCCGATTTGTAGCGCAGCACTTTACCCACTGTGCTACCGCGGTCCCCAGGTAAGGTAGTAAGTGTGTTATTTACATAAAGCACTAGCTTGACGTAGAAGTGACAGGCATCCTCACTCCATTTTCCACGAGGTTTCAATGGACTTGTTTACTGTCTTACGAGGAGGTAGTTTGCCTCACTATTTTTGACTCTGATCTCCATAAACTGAGTGGGATTAGATATGAATAATAAATAAACTACACAGAACAACGTACCTGTCCAAATTACCCTTGGTTCAAAGTTAAAAATCCAAAATAAATACGAAATTTCTTCCCTAGAATGATATTTTGTACTCAATTTTTCACACCCTCACACCCCCAAGTACTGGAAAATGATTTTAACTTACATTTTACAATTTACTTTTCTTCTTACACTTTTAATATGTATATTTGACTTTATCCAGCTGCGGCTTATACAGTACAACGTCTATTTTTTTTTGTAAGGTTGATGTCCCAACCATTTAAAAAAAAATACTATTCTGATGGTTTGTATATAAATAGTCTGTCTTTGTATATTTCTTTACATCGCCTGTGACGACTTTCCAAAATTCCGAAACGCGATAAAATAAACATAGCTGTCATTGACGGTTTTTGTTTCATTATTGCAGCAACACCGGTCGGTCCGTTTTACAACCTGCACCGTAGCCACTATACCCGCCTGCACCATCACGGCTAGAGAAAATTTTGTACTTCTCAGAAATGTAGCTTGTATAAAAGTTAATAGCTTTGTTTGCTGCATAGGGTTTATAGCGAAAGCAACCAAAGAGTTGTTAAGGAAACAGTTGTTTATTTTCCTTAGACTCCATACGTTCTGCAGTACCGGTTATCACTATTGGAAGGGTGCAGTAGCCTCTAGAATTGCGGTATTGATCCATGCTTCCAATTCATACCTCATTGCAGTCAACTAACATTTAACTTGTAAGAAGTCTGGTTATTGACCTTAAAGAAGGTGGCTGCCTCCCGGCAGCTGTTAGCATTCACTGCAGTGTACGGACCACACCCTTTCCTAGTTTAGCTACTGAACGCACATACCAATCTCGGAACCTTTCGTGATAGAGACAATTGTCGGTGACTGACTGCACGTAATGCTGAAACTTTAACACAACCCCGTTGTTATTTGCAGAACAATGGCTCCGTCAGCAAGTACGGACTTGTGTTAGCGATAGATGCCAGTTCTTGACGTCACTGGTAATAACTTTACACAAACTCTCAAGGAATTCTTGGCGGCTAACCTCTGCAATAAATAGCCAGCGCTACATGTCTTCTTTTTCTTCCTCCTCATCTTCTTATACTTCTACTTCTCCCCTTTATCTTCTACTTCCTCATTTTTTTCCTTCTATTTCTAGTTCATCTTCCTCTTCTGTTTCTCCTACTTCCACCTCGTCTTCTTGTTCTACTTAGCCTATTTACTCCCCTTCTTATTCTTACTCTTTTATTTCTACTTCGTTTCCCTCTTATAATTCGTCAACTTCTTTCCTTTCTCCTATTTTTTCCTCCTACATTTCGTTTGCTGTCCCTCTTCTACTTGGTCTACTTCGTCCACTTCTTCCAATTCTAATTCTGCCTCTTCTCTTTCTACCTTATCTTCCCATACCTTGTCATTTTACTTCCCATTCTTCCACTTCTGCTTCTTTCACTTTTCTTGTGCTTCTTCTACTGCTTCTTGTACTTCGTCTTCTTCCACAATAAACCCCGTTCTGAGACCCATTTGCTCTGCACTTCAGTACAAGATGTGATCCATCTGAGGAAGCTGACAGTCGCAGTTCTGTTCATATTCCCACCCTCCTTTTTTTATCTGACAGCTATGAGAGATTTAAAGCTATCTCGACGGCGATTTTGAAGACTGCAGTCTACAGAGATGTGACGCCGTGTAGTTTCGTATTAGAGGTACTAACAATTTGAAGCCATCTACGGCCTCTTACTTCGGGATATGATATCATCCTGAAGATGGGAGCAGAAGATCCCTCCTAAACACAAATATCTACGACACAACATGGCTGTACATCCTAGAAGACAATGATTTCCGAAAACCGACATAATTAGCAAGAATCACGCGCTGCGTGATTTCAGGCTGCCCTTTTTTGGAATTTCACGCATCGTAAAATGGGGATTTCTCCCCGACGTTTCGGGACAACCTATCGGTCCCATCTTCAATGGTCAAAGGGGTGCTTTGACCTTTGAAGATGGGACCGTTATGTTGTCCCGAAACATCGGCAAAAAAGTACCATTCTATGCTGCGTGAAATCCCAAAAGCGCCCAATCTCACGGATCAAAAATCATCGTCGGATCTTATCACACCTGCTTTGTAATAGGAAAGTCCCAGGTTCACATTTCGGCCCTTAGACTGGGTATCCTGAGATTTTTCAAGTTACGATATGAAGCAGAAAAACGAGTTTGATTGACTGTCCAACGTACGGATGGCCTTCAGGTAATGATATTAGGCGAGAATGGGGTCAAGAGCTGTGAACGAGGCGGTAGTAAGCTATTTCAGGATAGGTTTATTTCTTCAGTTTTATAGGTAGTAATTCTATAACTTTGTAGACTCTCTTGACAACTTGCAACCCCAACGACCAGATGTTTCTTTTACTACGGACATGTACAGTTAGTTTTGTGACGTTTGCTTATAAGAAGCCATCCAATAGATTGGCTAGGATCGTAAATGCAGCCAGCGGCTGACATCGTCACTGAGCATGTTATTAAGCGGCCGGCTGGTGGTGACGCCTGAAATGGCTGGCGAATTTCAACTGTCTTTTAACCTATGAAATGACAGTGACTACTACATGTACTGCGAGGTTCAGCGCTTGAAATTTCTTCATTGTGCTCACAGAGTGCACTTACACTTATTAATATTTTTTCCTGGGGCGCTGCGGCCCAACGCGGGCCATGGCCTCATTCATGAGGTTCCTAGATCACGCACAACGACGCACCACAGTCGGTAGGACTCCTCTGGACGAGTGATCAGCCCGTCGCAGAGACCTCTACCTCACAACACACAACATTCACAACAGACAAACATCTATGCCCCCGGTGGGACTCGAACCCACGATCTCAGCTGGCGAACGGCCGCAGACCTGTGCCTTAGACCGCGCGGCCACTGGGACCGCCATTATTATTATTATTATGTTTATTAAGGAGCGATTTTTGTCCTATGCAGCAGTGTTTCTCAACCTTTGTGAGACCGCGGCCCGGTAAATTCATTTTTCATAAGACTAGGGCCCGGTCCTAACAAATTTACTCGTAAATACCGTTCCGTTTTTTTTAAGTTCATACATTAAACTAACGTAAGTATTAATAATTAATTATGGCATAATCATACAGAGTATTAGTACACTTGTGTGTACGGTGTGGCATGTTGACAAATATAAAATTACATTTAAATTAGTTATCAGTCACTAGACTTATGAAATCTTGTAGCATATTGTAGTTTCCTCAGGCCAACATCTCGGTCTGAGTTTTTCGACACATTCACGAATATTTTTCTCCTCAGAACATTTCCAATATGAAACATTTATTCATTAAAATTGCTAGAAAACTAAAATGACAAATTCCAGGAGAACCTCTCGCGGCCCGGTATAATTGATGCCAGGGCCCGGTACCGGGCCGCGGCCAGGCGGTTGAGAAACACTGGTATACGGCATAAGCTGGACGGATTTTCATGAAATTCTATATTTGAGTATTTTACGAAAATCTATCGCTTAAGTTCAAGTGAAATTAAAATCTGACAAGAATAACAGGTACTTTACGGCAACACCAGTGCACATTTCTGATCGTTTCTCGCTCAGTTCTTCTTAAAATGAGAAATGTTTCAGGCAAATTTCGTTCAAAAAATACTGAACACACGTTTTGTGTTCAGTATTTTGTGTTCAGTATTTTGTTTTCGGAAGGTGTGGAAAAATACAGTGGAGCCGGGCAGGCCACAGATGACAATATTGCGCATGCGCGCTCCGTGCTGGATACCTAAGGCTACAAACACATACTCAGAATATGTAATACTTATTGCTTTTTCATTGCAACAATGGTCGGACGAACCGCCTCAGTGTCATATACGTACAATGCCTGTCTTTTTGTATCTGAGATGGAGAGTGTTTACTGCACGGTACGAACTGGGTCTTTAAAGGAAATAGATTGCTTTTCGTCTTTAAAAGAAGGGTCAACAGGTTTTCCGAAAACCTAGAAGCCACCTCCAAATTCTAGAAGCCCAGAAGGCTGACATGGCGCAAGATCCCTTCTGAGGACTCACAAATTGTAGGGACCAGCTTACAAAATTTAGGCTCCGCGGCGACCTAGCCTGCTGAATTTTATGCACCCCTACCCCAAACCTTTACTGTTTTTCCTTTTCTTTAATTACTTATGTCTGGGTTGCTTTCTAGTATCATCAAACTGCCTCATATTATCAGGCGTTCTTTACAGAATGAAATGCAGCAACTTGCCATGTCTCCTATTCCTAGTATTCACGCATAAAGCAGCTTGACGGACGGACGGACGGACTGACTGACTTCGTGTAAAGAAGGCCTACCACAGAAGCTAGCAGGTCCACAGCTAGTCAATAAATTCTCCGCACTTTATGGAAACCGGCGATTCATAACCCGGGGGGTAAAGTGGCCGGGGCGTGAAGCTGACAAGTTCACTTTCGTCTAGTGCCGAAATTAAGAGTACCTGACATTGTACCTCCACTCCATCATACACGTTCATAGCGTGATGCTTAAATAAGCACAGGGGTACTGTATTACAGTGTACTTATTTTGCATTGCCTTCCCCTTCTCTGTCTTGATTCCAGAATATGTGGATGTGCCCCCCCATTATCACCACCACCCAGTGAAACTCGTTAACAAGATGACACGTTTTATAACCACCATTGCCAGCAGGTGGCAGCAAGCTAGTGACACAGGTCTTCCTTAAGTAGACATGTGTTCAGCCGGCTATTGAATATTATTTTTCGCCCTTTATGTCTTACTTCAATAGAATGGTGAAGTAACATTAATTGCTATGTGTTTCTGTGACATCACACAGATCCGTGCAAGATCAGATCCTCAAGGTAACTGCTCAACCGCACCGCCGCTTCAGCCAAAGACATTTATGATTACGTTTTAATTTTGCTAATTACCATTATGACCTGAGCTGAGACGCGAAAAATAACAAATCAATGATCAAAGAGACTTTTAGAATTTGGTCGCACTTGTCGTAAGGTTTGTGCACCTGGGTAAGAGCTTTTTGTTTAAGGGCCTCTTTTTGACCGTAGGCCTTCAGTTTTCTTTTAAGTGTTTTGCCCCAAGTTCTCTGCTGGATGTTTTTTGCCTAAGATTTTAGGCGCTCTCGCAAAGTTGCCAAAAAGCGTACGTTAGCTTGGTCTGTCCGTCTCTCCGCGTGGAACAACTCGGCTCCCACTGGACGTATTTTCATAAAATTTGGTATTTGAGTATTTTTCGAAAAACCTGTCCAGAAAATTCGAATTTCATTAAAATCTGACAAAAAATGACGGGTACTTTACATGAAGACCAATATACAATTATGATATCTCGCTCATTTCTTCTTAGAACTAGAGATGTCTTAGAAAAATCTGTAGACAAAATCAAACAAACTTTTTATGTCCAATAACTTTTCCAAAATCGCGCCGTTTATGAGAAGAAATGGTGGAAAAATATTGAAGAGTGGGGCAGTCCACATGACAATATGGCGCATGCGCTTTGCATGCTAGATAACTAAGGCTACAGACATACATTCAAATTATGTGGTATTTATTGGTTTCGCACGGCAAAAGTGGTTACGCGAACGCGCCTCACTGTTACCGTGTATACCTTACATTGCCTGTCTGGTATGTTGGTACACCGCTCTTAATGGCTCTGGCTAGTTAGTCATAAAATCGAACTGTTCCAGCGATAATTGATTGCATATTGAAGCGTCAGACTGACATGCCAGCAATTATCAGTGCTATCGTACACGTGGACAGTGTAATAATGTCATAAATCTACTTTATTACTTTTTGCAATTGAAAAAGAGCCAAAAATTTCGAAAAGGCTTGTTTATGTAAATCACCTGTGATTCAGTTTGTCTGCCCACAGTGCAGCTAATTTAAAACTAAAGAGCTGAAGGGGTTCTTAGTCTATATATTGCTTGTCAACAGACCAGACAGACTGAACTTGACAGTCGTTTTGAGTTTGTAGCGATGCGTGGAAACAATTGTTCCTTTGTTCAAAAAGAAAAAGATTAAAGTTAAACGTTCCCTATCCAGTAAACAAACTCAAACTTACGCGCAGCGTTTCACTTTTGTTTCATACGCTATTCAGATTGACGATAAGTAGTGTAAAGATAAAGCAGTCCCGTTACAGACCTGGAATGACCCAGAGGTTTCCAGGAAGTTAAGGTTCCCAGATTTCATGACATCGGCACAGGATGGTGGTAAGGTTGTCAGCCTTACGCACCGGCCGTCTTTACCCGCAGGAAATGCTCCTGGTACTCATTTATGTTTGAGGCTGAGTCGACCCCAGGGCCATACTGCAATCGGAAAGATTTTATGTCAATGAAAAATTCCAGTGACACCAGCTGGGATCGAACCAGCGACCTCCCGATTTGTAGCACAGCACTTTGACCACTGTGCTACCGCGGAATATATATATATATATATAGAGAGAGAGAGAGAGAGAGAGAGCGGGAGAGAGGAAGAGAGAGGCCCGCTGAGTGAATAAACGTTCAGTGTTATCACACAATAAGTGTTAATTACGTGTTTATATAACTGGCTTATCACATGGTTCAGCATCGTGCTTGCACAGTGCATTACGTTAAAGTGGGGATGGGGGACAGGCTGACTTCAACGCACTCTGCATATAATCAAGGCCGTACTTCATCACGTTTTTGCTGGGACGTCCTTGATTGTTACAAACACAAATTGTACTAACGCCAAGCGAAACTATTTTTAACGATCTCGAAAACAGCCTTGCGTAAAAGAAGAAATGCCTGGAATAAAACGAGTGTTTATAATTCTTCACGACATGGTTTTTGCTCCTAAAGTCTCTTGGCCTCAAGAAATACGGGGTTGTCCCTCTTACGTTGTCTCCGAGTAGATGCAGGTTGTTCTGTATGCAGTAAACATGTCATGCTCGGAGACATGATAAAAGTGACACAGTATCTACAGGGTTGCGCCTCAGATACAAGCAGACCCCCCCCTTCTGGTGTTCACATAAACCCGTCATTTGAACTGTCCGAGCTGATAGGCCTCGACAGTAAACCCCTTCCTTTGTCACGCATTACAAATCCGAACACCAGCCCTCCAGTTGTTACAGACGGAGCTCCAAAATATGAGATACTCGTATGTTAGCCATTTAAGGCCCAGAGGTTACTATACATACAATATACAAATATTTCCCCACTCATTGTGATTGTGTGTTTTGTATGTATCTCAGCACAAACAGCGATTACTTCCCTATACAGCATTAACTGGCTGGTTTTTATAAGAGAGATTTAACCCTTTACAGACCAGTGGTTACTATATGTACCGCCAGTTTAACATTCACCAATTCTACGTTCTGCCCGCACCGTGTATTTGTGTGTTTTGTGTGGATCTGAGGAAAAAACAGCGATTTTTTTCCCTATACAGCATTAACTGGCTGGTTTTTATAAGAGAGATTTAACCCTCTGTAGCCCAGTGGTCACTATATGTACCGCCAGTTTAACATTAAGCAATTCTACGTTCTGCCCACACAGTGTATTTATGTGTTTTGTGTGGATCTCAGAACAAACAGCGATTATTTCC
>Ga0136643_10011200_pt1 | contig 13295 bp, 5 predicted proteins | sample TergutLab28metaG_FD_96883 | JGI IMG/M metagenome (GOLD analysis project Ga0136643, IMG submission 96883) | Labiotermes labralis P1 segment gut microbial communities from Petit-Saut dam, French Guiana - Lab288 P1 (version 3) (version 3) | ecosystem: Host-associated > Arthropoda: Insects >...
CTATGCCGTGCGCAGCATTGGACACTGTATGTCGTGCACAGCATGTGGACACTATGTCGTGCGCAGCATGTGGACACTGTATGTCGTACGCAGCATGTGGACACTGTATTTCGTTCACAGCATGTGGAAACTGTATGTCGTGCGCAGCATGTGGACACTGTATGTCGTGCGCAGCATGTGGACACTATGCCGTGCGCAGCATGTGGACACTGTATGTCGTGCACAGCATGTGGACACTATGCCGTGCGCAGCATTGGACACTGTATGTCGTGCACAGCATGTGGACACTATGTCGTGCGCAGCATGTGGACACTGTATGTCGTACGCAGCATGTGGACACTGTATGTTGTGCGCAGCATGGGAATAGCCGTTTGATGTACGTTACGTGTCCGCCATTTTCAAATGATTCTGAGTTTGTCTATAGAATTCGACTATAATATAGTGTATTATTTATGCCAATCTTGAACTCAGGTAGCAGACTTGTGGTTCAGCTTAGGTATGGGAAAATAACTTGAGGTAATGCATAATATCGACATCAGCGACAACCATGCACACTAAAGTCTTTATTTTTAATTGGTTACCCGATTTTTTAGTGTCTGACATGTCTCATTCAGTCTCAGGTATCGACTTCTGTCCGTCCTTTCGTAAAATATGGAGAATGATTTCTTGGAATTGGATTGAGCAATATTCTACACGTGGTCCGGGTTCTCTTACCTCTGTGTGGATCTTGATTCCATACTGTGCGAGACCTATACACAGTGAATTTAAGCATTCTGCGGAAAGTCAAAGGAGGGCTGCATACGATTTACGGTTTAGAGTACCTTGTACTGTTCATTGAGGAGCTTAAGCCCATTAGTGTTTTTGTTATTCGAATTAAAAATTACAAAATACTCGTGCTGAACCTGCAGAAATTTGTTTTATAAGAAACTATGTTTGTTGTCTTAATACCGGAGCCTACGGTGTATTCATTGTGACTTTGAATGTTATTAATAAAACCGACCGAGTGCTGCACTCTTACAAAGAACGAGGACTAGTTTGAAATTTTAGAGATTTTCACGGACTGATATGAGTGTGATGGATTCTGAGTTTACATAAATCTTATCTCCATTTTATATTTGATATAATATTCGAAGTCTGTCTTTGTCTTCAAAGTTTAACACAGAAGCCCGCAAAACTAATATTAGTTACCTTTTGTACTTCTTTTAGTGTATAGAACTTCAACTGCAACTGTACCGGCTCCAGCGTTCTCTGGGTTCTACACTTGGACAAAGAACGCATACCTACATGTGGCTTTGCACATTATGAGCAACTTTTTGCGTTATTAAGATTTTTGCATGTCTTTAGGAATGTAATTTGGTGAATGTAAATGAAAAATATCCTCAAGTCATAAAAAGTGTCGCCTTCTTCACATTCTGACGTCATTGCATTAGAAGAATTTATAGCATACAAATTGTAATTTCGTCATAGCTATATACCCTTGACTTCGCTTATAAACACCGAATAATACATATGGTTTTTATATTAAACAGTATTCTACTTGCAAATATCTACAGAGCAGGTGCAGAAAGACAGAAAAGTGTCAACTTTCTGTTGATTTCTATAAAGTTTAACTAAATTTGCGATGATCCTTATGTGGAATTTGTGGAATTTAAGTTTCATATGAATGTGTTCACAGCTGAAAGCACAAGAGTCTTACGTGCTCGCATGTGCATAGTTTTGTTATCTCACAAAACGTGAACGCAGTTCTCTGTAATGACAGGTAGTAGCTCTTTAATCTTGTCTCCCATTATGTGAAATTGTAACGTTTGTGCAGCCAACAGTAAGGGAGCAGAGTCTTTGGTTGTAACCAAAACTAACTTGTGGACGAAATAAAGAAGAAGTGCCATGACAATGCTTCAGCCGTTCTCCATTCCTCACAAGTGGAGAGACAGACATTTCGAAGACTGTATGTAACTTCATGATGCGGACTGCTGGTTGTGAACCTCACAGGCTGTCAGTCACTCAAGAGTGTTGCCACATGATACGTAGCGCAAATACTCATTACCGTCTCACTAGTAACCTTGAACTATTCCTGTTCTGAGCAGTGTGAATCCCGCCCAAACATCCTATCATACATAGTTCTTTAAAGTCGCTCTTAGTATGAACCTTCCCTCTGAGCCTAGGTTTTCCAGGTGACCTCCTTCTCTCGGACTTTCTCACCAAATGTGTGTATGCATTTCTTTACTATTCAGTATGCTCGACTTGTCTTATTCATTTTATCCTCTTGGTTTGGTGTTTAATGGTATAAGTGAGGAGAAAATATATGAAGCTTCTCATTATCAGTTTTCTTCAGAAACTCAAATATTTTCCACGGCTTTCAATTTTCGGAACCCCAGGCCCTATGTTTTCCCGTTAATATTGTAGACCAATTTTCATGGCCGTCCTAAACAACATGAAAAATTATAGTTCGACGTATTTGAAACTTTATGTTTTCAAATAGCCAACGGGAAACAGAATATTCCGAACTGTATGTGAGAAAGAATTCCAAACTCTTAATCTGTTTTTGAGTTCTCGTGCATACAGTTTTCATTGTTTGTGTTTTTTTTTTCCAATTATTAGAAACTTGCCACGTATTCAATGAATTATCTTTCTTCACTTTATGAAATTCTCTTTCATCCCCTTGACGAAACCTGCTTATGTAATAGGCTTACCTTTTTCTCAGCACTCACTACCGAATAATAAATCATTTTAATATTGTACATTTTCCACGTAATTGGATTACATATGTAATACTTAATACCAAATTATTTCATAATATTTTTATTCATTAGTTATTGCTCCGACATGTTTCGGTTATAGTTCTTGTCTGTCTTCAGGGAGTTCGTAGGTTCTTCGATGCGTGAAGCTCATTTGTCAATTATTTTATAGCAGTTTACTTACACGATTGAAGTTGTAATTAAAATCGATAAGACTAAAATCCTTAAAATAGCTGTTTAATATAAAATTAGTTTATTCATTATAAAATTATATTAGGTATACACTGACGTAATTTGTTGTGTCCATACATCTGTGTTTAGCCTTTCTTAAGATTAAGAAATCCCGGAGCAAGAGGTATCTCGAACCGGATTCCGGGGCTTTTTCATTTGAAAAAAGATTAAACACAGTTGTCTGGAAACAACAAAATTCGTCAGTGCGTAATTAATGTAACCTTATACCGTATAAACTAATTTTATATTGAAAAAACTGATTTTAAGAATTTTTAATATCTTAAATTTAATTACAATTTTAATCATTTATGTAAACTGCTACCAAATAATTTACACATAAGCTTCACAAATACAAAAAACCACGTGATCCCCAAAGATGTCGAAGAACTGAAGCCGAAATATGTAGGATAAATAATTAATAAATAACAACATTGTGTAATAAGTTGGTAGTAAGTATTACATAAAAAAAATTTTGTCTATTTCTTTATGGGGTTTATGTTTCGCTCAATAAATTAAAATCGTGCCGATGTAATCCACTCAGTTTAAGTCGCGTCTATTTTTTTAAACTTCCTAGTAGCTTATTAAAAAGCAAAGTACAAAGGAACTGTGATAAAGCAGTTTCTTTTTTCAGACTTTCTTGGGTAGGAGCTCTATCTGACAGATTTTGGACTCTCCGTACGTTACTGTAGGTTTCAATAAGAAACAGCATCAAGAAAAATTTCTGTTTAACAAGATCACATGATTAAAAAAATTAGGTAAATTTTCATATAAATTAAAATGCAGGTGTGAAGAAGAAGTGAATGAGGACGGTGCAGGTTTTAGTAGAAGAACTGTGAGAGAGGGAATTGTAAATATATAACTAAAATATGTATAGAAATATTTAATTATATCATAAATCTCAGATGTTATTAGAACCTGTCAGAACATAGTAAATAGTTGAGACAAGCTATATTAGCAACAAAGTAACACAGGTGTAGTGGCAAAAGGGCACTTTTACAAGTTTTCACACTTAGACGTATAAGAAACTCAACTAAAAATTTGATTTGGTAGATTTCTTATATAAACAAATGTTAACTTTCATGGTTATTCCCATCTCTGTTTCATTGTTAGACAGAATTTCTCCCTCCAACCGATTCATAGGCAATGGCAAAAATAATAGTGCAGTTTTCACAAATATGTATTGCGAACTTTAAAACATATGACTTTTTGCTTGCATGTTTATTTTATAACATTTGCAAACATTGCTGTTACACAATACTTATACCCCAGTTCTGCTTAAACCTTATGGCCGTCCCTACTGTGCAAACTGAAAGCACTAAATTTTGTCTGTGAGAATTATTAAGGAGCGTGACTTTTACCACTGAGAATTTTTCTGTAATTTTTATGTAACATGAATCTGCAGGCGATTTTACAAATTGCAATAAAGAATTCTTTTTTTTCCTGGAGCAGTTACCATATAAATTCTGATTCATGTGCTGATCAAGTTCCTGTTGATCACTGCGATATAATCTGGGCTTATGCCGTCTGTTTGGGAAGTCATTTGGCAAGTTGCTGTGCGACACATAAAGTGCAGCCCCATTGCTGTTTCACAGATGGACACACATTCGCCAGCTTCTACCTGATATTTTTTCTCTCTCCTTAATTAATTTTGTCGTGATGTGTTTATTGCCGTAATTTCTCACTGTAATTTTACTCGATGCGCAAAAACTTGTACGGACCTCAGTGACGTCTTTCACGGCGACATGAACACAAAGCCTGAGGTATGTAAGCTATACCTTCTATGCAGACTGTCTGGATTTAATTTAGTCCAGTTACCTTACTCTATAGTACTGATAACTTTTCAGATGTTTACAGTGAATTATCAGCGTTGTTCTTTACCCTGCTTTGGATAAGATTCTTTTAAAATGTAATATCTGTGTCTTCTTATTTTTTATTTCGTACAGTGACAAATAAATGCACAATTCATTGACGAATTATCACATTCCTCCTACACGTTTCAACACTATTGTTTCATCCTTAGGGAGTTGGTAGTTAGTATCTTGCCAAGTTACACCAGTATGTCAAATGCAGCAGATTTAAAATTCAAAATTATTTCACATAAGTTTTATGCTGTTGAAATCTCAATGCTTAAAATCTTTAAAATATTAAAATTTTCCTATTTATAATAAAATGGGTTAAAATTGTGTACATACTGGGCCAGCAAGACTGCAGCATCAACATACAGATTGTATATACAGCCACCATATAGACGAGCTTCATTATAACAACAAATTATAGACAATATTGTATTGTACGCTAGACCATTTACTATGGACACGAAATTATAAATCTACATATAAATATATATTCTATATTACATTATATATATTTATTTATTTTCGAAAATAGTGTCATTTACGAGATATTTTAAAATAAGTTATGGCTAACCGAGAAAAGCCATAGATGATATAACATTCTGTGGCACAAAAAGGTAATGTCCGATAATTAAGACAAATACATGAATTTAAGTATGTAATATTTAATACATACTGTGACTCGAGGGTAATAACTGTTATGATCATTAATGAAGAGACCAGGAAGCAAAGATCGGAACGCTCCGGCCTGATATTTTACACGTGCGTTTCTCACCTTATATTATTCACTCCTCTGCGCTAGTCATCTGATGACAGCGATTTCTCTACTTTTCTTTTTCAGTATAAAAGTATTCACATTTCTTATATCTTGTGCATTACGTGACCAGAATATTTTATTGTCTCAGTTTCGTCACTACAAGAACACCGCGTGATGTGCAAATTGTGAAGCGCGATGAGTTGCGCATTTATTTATTTTCTAGTTAGACACTGTTTCCTATTCATTCACCGCTCTTAACATGATCTATGCATAATGTCTTACAGTTGCAGTAGGTCATTCATTAAAACGGCTCATGACCAGAGCTGTTGGCGAAAGAAACCGCGCGAATAATTCAGGATGGTAGCCGGTACTACAGGAAGGGAGATTTTTGTGTTAACATTTTGAAACTTGAAATGTATCTAAATAACATTTTGTAGCGTAGGCTGTATAATGACTTGGCTGCGGACTGAAAGACAGAGGAATCGGGGTTAGATTCCTGTCAGGAGTAAGGCACGTTTTTCTTCCTCTCGCCTTTCTGTGGAGGTAAAACGGCCGGAGCCTAACTTCGTGTAGTGTCGAAGTTAAGCCTGTGTAGATTTATACTTACAGCTTCCCATAAAACTTTATGTTGTAAACAGGGCCAGGTGTATTTTTAATTTTATCGATGTTCAGTTTTGATCCCGTAGAAAACACACCACGTCTCGATCACACAGATTAACCAGCTCATAGTGTATAGGAAAGCAGTCATTGCTGTTTGTCAGTATCGTAGGAGGAAAAAGTGTAATTCCGAGATAAAATTCCGAGTTCCCTGTTGTTAAAGCAGGTGGAATATATAACAAATACTGTGCTTTAAATTTTAAGGTTCACCTCCTGGAAAGACTTCATGTAACGAGTACAAGCTACAAGGCATTCTGAATTACGTGTTGAGTTTAGTATAATAATGAATATTTTTATCAGAACAATAAATATACTTTCATCCTATCCGATTTATTCTGATTTCTCACAAAGTTTTCTTTCAAAATGTTTTCATGCACAGTTGGAGAATAATTACTCAAGACATATCATGACTATCTGCACGGAGATTATCTGCGTTGTGTGGAACTTGTTCTGTGACTAATGCGGAATGCTGACACACTTTTTATGTACGTCGGTAAGAGATCGGTGGCATTAGACAAAAAGATGAATTGCAATAGAATAAATTTACCTGGAATGAACTGTCTCCTCATACTGTCGGTTTGCAGCTGGTAATAAGACCTACACATCTCGTAAAATATTTCAAGAGAAAATCTTATGAATTTCTAGACCATTAAGTATTCAAGGCATTTAAGGAGATGTCTCAGCTACAGGCAAAATATAAAGTGCATGTCGGGAGAAATAAACATAAGTTATGTTACATACACGGCAGTGCAACTTCTCGCTATGATTCTTCATGTTAATAACAGAAGTAAATGTCATCAAAACAGACATGGAATGTTCCGTTCACATACAATGTGCAGAATGAAGAATATTTTTTCGTGTGGGATATAATGTGTGCTCGTGGTACTGACGTAGCGACACGACGGAAGATTCTGGTGCCTTCATATTCCATGTTATGAGATGGACGCCTCAGATTCCACCTTGAAGGCTATTGTCATCTAGGATGTAATGCTGTGTAGTTGACATGAAATTTACCGGCGTCAGAGAGGCCTGCCACATCCATCTTCAGTTTTACAGACAAAGACACTAGTTTCCACCTTGAAGGCTGCTGTCATATGGGATTTTGTGTCGTATGATTGAATAGAAGTTTACTAACGTCGGAGAGCTTGATACTTAAATCTTCAGGGTGATACAGATGTAACAGTCTTCACTGGAACTTCTGTAAATTCCTACCAAACCTCGAAGATACTGCGTCTCAGAAGACAACATCCTTCATAGACAACCTACAGAAAATCGGGTCTCGCACATGAAAGTTGCAATATTACATTAAATCTTATGGCTATGGCGAAATGTTATGATGCCACAGTCAAACATTCTAACGTCACACAATAAAGCGAAGTGAAACAGTAAAGTAATAGTCATACAATGAATTTATCCATTTGTGAACATGGTCAACGGTAGTAAGGATACTCTTTCATCTCTGCATTTATTTGGCATTGAATGGGCTCCTTTGGTCAGATATTACTGTTCTTCCTGTCACTATATCGTTTCTTCGACGGGAAATCTTCCTCGGCATACTTTCTGCAGTACATAAAATATCGTTTTCTAAAAAGCTAAGTTTGCCAGAAATACTCTAAAGTTTTGACGTTTTGTTGACCGTGCATCTCAGTATATTTATCTCAGTATTTAACAAACTCTATGCACAAAATTTGTTTCACAATAAGTTTTATTTCATGCCTCTACATGTTTCGAGCACATGTGATCATCATCAGGAGGTCAAAATTGCATTACACACCATCTGGTATCATCACACCTATAGGCACATGTGCTCGAAACATGCAGAGGCATGAAATAAAACTTATTGCAAAACAAATTTTGTGCATCAAGTTGGTTAAATAACGAGATAAATATACTCTAAAGTTTTACCACACTGAAATTTCTCTAGTCTTTAAAAATACACGAAAGGAAATTAATAGGCAAGTTTGCAATACAGCCCATACATAACAAAACTTTCTGCCTTGCAGAAATTGACCAATTATCGTCAACAACCTCGGAAAGCTTATAGAAGTCTCGATTTCGTGTGCAACAATGATGTTCTTTTGCAATTTCCAATATCTCCACGAAAAGAGATTTCAGTTTTCACAAACATATTACTGGAGATTACAGTCTACTGGGATCTTAGGCTATGTCGTCTGGACAGCTTGATGCAGAATATGACAGTGCTATAGCCTTTCGAGGCTTTGAGAACTATACACCCCACGATACGGCTTCACATTCCACAAGACGTGACTTTCCGTCTTAAGAGTAGTTACATCTTGTCACGCACGATTCCTACTCTTCGTTAAGGATGCTAACGTGGCTTATAACTCATAAATTCGCGATTTCGCCGTTTTAATATTATTAATACAGGATCTTGAAAATTACAAAGCAAGAATTGTCGTTAGTGGGAACAGGCACAACATTATCCCACCTGCCTACTCTAACCAATAATTAAAGCCGGCTAAACATGTCACAGGGTCATAAAACAGATACTTGGACTTTTCGTGAAAAACTTCTAGTACTCCCTATCCAAAACGCAGATTATAAACCACGGCATACCTGGTTCTATAAATTGCATGTGATAAAGTGACTTCATGTCTCTGTCCCTGGATATGGAGAGAAACGTTGGCAAAAATGTACCAAACGTAACGTTGACACGTCCTAGAAGACCGCAAATGTAGTGGTACTTAATACCATTATTGTTGTCATAAGTTGATGCATTTGGCTTCGAAGCCATTCACTTAATTCCGATCAGGTTCAGGTATTTTCTTCAGTGCTCTAATTCCCGTTATCTCAATAGTTCTTTGAATTGAGACGGAGTCTTGCAAGAAATCTATTCGTATTGCACAAATTCATTTTTGTCGATTTAAGAAACGCTGCGGTAAATGTCTTTAAGTGACAAAAAAGGCAGCTGCATATTGTGTTATTCCATTACTTTATTATAACCCAACATTCTGCTCACATTCTCAAATACGCAGAGCTTAATTTACATTTCCATATTTGTTGCATATGCTCCGACATTAGTCATTATTATGTTGAATTGAGAAGAAGCGACTATGTTAGGATGTAGGCGTAGATGGGACAATAATATTAAGCTACATCTTTAGATAATGTTTTGATGAGGTGGATTAGTTGCAAATGACCGAAAACAGAGTGCAGTGGCTGTCTCGGGTGAACACAGAAACGATTATTCTGCAGATAAAGACGTCAAGATTCTCCGAAATATCGGTAACTACTTGATAATCTAAACAGCATTTATTCTAATAGCCATGAGTCTTCTTTAATACTATTTAATGAACTTCAAAACAAATTTGAAGAATATACCGCCTAACGATAGTAAGGGGCTTCAAGGCCCCTTTAAGTATTAATTCTATTGGTGCAATAAAGGTGAAATGATTTGTACTTTTCCTTCCGTGTATTATGATATATTAAATCATCGGTAACACCAACAATAAATAATTCAACAATCTATGTACTCTTTCTATTACTTAGCTCCTACATGTTTCGGTACTGCTGCCATCCTTAGGAAGCTTACACCAAGATTTCATCAAAACGTGGAGCAATAAACATATATATATATATATGTTTTTGTGTCAAAAGTGCAGTTTTGGTTAAAATTGCTTTAATTTGTTCTAATGAAATCGCGGTGGTAGCTTCCTGAGGATGGCAACATTGCCGAAACATGTAGGAGCTTTGTAATAGAAAGAACACATAGATAGTATAACTGTGCATTTGTTGTTGGATTTACGAAGTTTTAGTATGAAATTATGTGCAAATTCACTGAGACTGTGGGTTATAAAATTACACGTTTGTACTTTGGGCAGAAATAAAGACGAAAAGAAACAAGTTTAAGAAATGACTATAAATAATTTGTGGTTGTGAGCAAGTCAGTGAGTCAGTAATGAGTCTGTTCTGTATTTTGTGATACACTGTTTACTGTTCTGTCTATAAGATGTTGTGTTATATTAGGGGTGACCATGCTGCTACAAGTGCCGCAATTTACGTATAGGATATTTTTATTACACCCTCTAGTAATTTATTAATTGCATACGAAGAATTTTTGAGGACATTAGTCACAAAACTGAGTCCTACTGAATGAAAACATACGGCTAATTCATATGAAGTTAACGCTTTAAATAACGCTGGTAAAATTCGTGTAGAGGTAGTTAGGATAGCGTACATAACTACTCACTTTATTGTCATTTTTTAATTCTATTTACAATTAATTCTAATTATAACACACATTTTACGCATAACTTCATATATCGTATGCCAGTCGCATGATAATGCATCATTAATCTCACAGTACAATCCGTCTTGTCACTTCCTGTTCGCATATTAAGGCTAATTTCACAGACAGAAATTAAATTATCTTCCTAGAGAATCAAGTGACCAGCAACTGGGAGCCCCCACAGGCGTCGTGTTCTGCCCCATTATTTCTGTCTCATGCTGGCAGCAGTAAGAGCAAAACTCTGTTCGCTAGTCACGTGACTTATGCTGCAGAACCTGGCCTACATAATGACACTCGGCTGGTGTCCGGCCCATTTATCACACAACGATAATCATCTCTTGTTTTTACGAAATAATTGATACGCAGGGGTGAACAAACTGAACGACCAGGATCTGGAAACCATAACATATGCTATTTGGAGAACTGTGCTTCGTTGTGCATCTACACATTCCAAAACTCGAAAAGATAAGAAATAAATTATTATTTATAAAAATAATATACATTTCTCTGGTTTTTCTAAAAAAAAAAAGCGAAAGCTATTTGTTTCATTGACATTTTAGGGCAATTTTTGTCGAACGTTAAACTTTGTGTGTTAGACTGCAGTAAGATAGTCTTTTCTGTGCCACACCACAACTACACTTTGTGAAATATGTCGGCGCAATTAACATTTCAAGTCTGAAAGCTTTCAGATTAATGTTTAAAATTTCAGTTTTTACTTCATGAAATGTTGCGTCATAACGTGATTCAAGAGGTTAAATTTATTTAGGGAAATGACTTTTTTTTCTAAGAATCGTTCAAAATGAATTCCTTTAAGCCAAGTCGTGAGCTTCAAATGGTTAAATTGCAAAAGGTGAACTTTATCTTGTTCATGTCCATGCACTAGTATCACTATTTCACATAAAATCCGACTAATGCCCACATTTATTATTAACGCCATTTTATTAACACTGTATCACTCCGTCATGTTTCAAATTGCAAAGGGCCATCTTCAGGAAACACAATCGATACATTTCAATAGCAAGGACAACAGAATGAGTTACCAGATACAAAATTCAATGCTGTTAACTAAGTTGAATTTTGTCTGGTAACTCATTTTGTTTAACTTGCCTTTGAATTGTACCTGTCGTACTCCCTGAAGATGGCACTTTAAGGGGTGAAACATGTCGGAGTGTTAATAAAGTGGAGTTAATAACAAGTGTGTACAGTGGACGGTTTTTGTACGAAATACTAAAGGTAAAGTTACATATTTGCAAAATTTACGTCAAAGCTTGCCTTTCAAAAAAAGTACGTAATTCTTCTCTTACGAACTGAGCAAGTCCGTAACCCGATAAAAAAAAGATATCACTTGTTAATAAACTTCAGTGCTAAAGCACTGTGTAACAGGCACAGGCTTTGCATTACAGGCGCATATTGATTGTAATTGTACTGTTGTTTCCGTCTATAATTCTTATTGAGCTTTTCAATAAAATTTGCATACTCTATCATACTTCAAACGCTTGGCTGCTACGTTTAGCGTTAATGTATAGCATAGCACTGCAGTTGATAATGCACAGGCAAAAAAAAAAGGTCTGTAAATATTTCGCCACATTTTCGACGTTCAAGTGTCTTGTGAGAAGGAACTTTGGTAGACATGAATTTTCGTGTGTCTTGAGTTGGGAACTATTAGATTGCACAAGGATTTTCGGAAATCTGGTCTAGATACAGAGTTTGGGAAAACCTGTTACATGTTTGACAACCGTAAATTTATCCAGTTTCTATAAACTACTAACGTTATCCAGGTTGGGAAAAACAAATTTTATCCAGTTTCTATGAACTACTATGGTTACACAGTTTCTCTGAACCATTAATTTTACCCACAGTCTGAGAACCACTAATGTTATCCAATTTCCATAAACCACTAAAATTAACCAGATTCCGAGAACCACTGACGTTATCCAGCTTCTGTGGCACACTAACATTGTACAGAGTCCGGGAACCACTAATGTTTTCCAGCTTCTATTAAACAGTAACTTTTCATTGTCGTGACCCACTAAGGTTATATAGAGTCTAGGAACCACTAATTTTTCCCAGACTCTGGTAACAAATAATTTTATCCAAAGACTGGCAGTCACTAGTCTATGCACATAGTTTTTGGAACTATAGAGTTTCGCAGTTATTGGTCTAAACACAAAGTGTGTGAACTGCTATTATTTGTACAGTGTTTTGGAATAATCTACACCCCTGTTGTGCTACACAGGTAACGCGAAAATTTATTCACTCTGTGTCTCTCTTCCTTTTCCTATCACAGTGGAAGAGCAAAAGTAAAAGGGAAATAAGACCACGATCAGGCAGTTAGTCACCTACTTCTCTCCGCAGAATTCCCGGTTTTGTCTCGGAGTTTTCAATCAGGGATTTGCGGTGCACAATGTAATGCTATGAAGGATAAATCTCCTTCCAGTTAATATTCCATCGATAATCCATAATCATTTGCATATAAAGACAGTTGCTGGTACAAAACAATATGCAGCAGCGCGAAGGGTTTCGGACTCACGTCACTCCTACAGCACAAACAAGAAGAGGTAAGATGGTGACAATGCGCCACATCCCAGAACATAACGCAGGAGGGAGGGAAGGAGGGAGCGAGAGAGAGGGAGACAGTATTTAGCTTTTGTGGTTAAAGATTTTTTAGAACTGAGTACCCACTCCTTCAGTTGTAGAGTTTCCAGTGTAGGTCAGACAGACCCTGTCACTTAACAAGCCTGCAAGTTTATGGAATAATTGCTAATTGAGCCCAACAAAATGCGCTTTTAGTCAGTTTTCTTATATTATTATTA
>Ga0136643_10011202_pt1 | contig 13294 bp, 12 predicted proteins | sample TergutLab28metaG_FD_96883 | JGI IMG/M metagenome (GOLD analysis project Ga0136643, IMG submission 96883) | Labiotermes labralis P1 segment gut microbial communities from Petit-Saut dam, French Guiana - Lab288 P1 (version 3) (version 3) | ecosystem: Host-associated > Arthropoda: Insects >...
GCGGACGCTTGTGAGTGCGGTAATGAACTTTCGGGTTCCGTGAAATGCGGGGAATTTCTTGACTAGCTGCAAACCAGTTAGCTTCTCAAGAAGGACTCTGCACCATGGAGTAAGTAAGTATGTTGTTTATGTCTGCCCTGAAAGTAGACTCATATAAGCCAAAAGTTAGCAAAGTGTCACAGGATGTGCAGCAACAAAAATGCGCCAGGTCTATACTAAAACATAGAGAATGGCAGTCACCACTTCTGATTGGTCACAAAAAGAATTTGGCATTGCTGCTTTATGACAAGTTTAAAGCAGATATTTTCTAATGAGATTTTAAATAATTTCAGGTCAGCTGTTAGCTTCAGAACTACTACTGGAGCTTGCATTGCAAAGAGGGTCACTCATCTATTTATTGGAGTGGATTGACATGGCTCTGTGTGCATCGTGTGGGAAGCAAGATGACAAGAACACAGAAGTTGCCAAAATAACAGCTTCTGTTTTCTTGAAGGCTATGTCAAAAATGAGGTCAACTGCTGAGGGTGATGGACTGGATGGGAAGTCATGTTATAACCTAACATCTGATGAATCTGGGAAGGTCTTACTCTATCAAGCTGCCATGTGCCTTATGGAAGAGGTTTGTAGATATGTTAATCAAATAAGTGGATAAAGTGCACTCTATAGTTGCTGTGAGGTTAGTTGTATGTGACAATATACCATTTTTACCTGAATGCAAGATGACTCTAATCTGATGACACCCCAGTTAAAACATGTCTGCCAAGAGAAAATGTATTTATCTGAATCTAAGATGAACCCCCCCCCCCCCCCCCCCCAAAAAAAAAAAAAGAAAATCTGATAAGAAAAAATATTTTACTATTAGTTTCATACAGCTAATATACAAAGCATGTCAGATTCTATCTACCAATACTAGTCTGTGTCACTGTCTCCAGCTTCACGGTACCTTCGTCTTCCTCACACCCCTAACGTACCCATCATCTTCACTGCCATTCCACAAATATTATCATCAGTCTCATCCATTGCATTGGATGTACAACAGTTCTTGAAATCCTTCGCAATCACTTCTGGTGAGATACGCTGCTGTGTCATTATGATCCATATTGACTAAATAATACGTTTATATTTCTTGGTGTATAAACTTACTTGAACCCATGAAAATTCACAGTTTTCTCCATTGATGGTGATAGTGGTGTTAAGAATTTTAAATATGCATGTTCTGGATTTTTGTGTTGTGTCTGACGTTTGATCAGTCTGAGTTTATGGCTGTTTGTGTGGTTTTTAATTTGTGGATTGGTCCGGGTTTTATTTTTGAGTCGTGTAGTTAATATTTAATTTTGCAGTAGCCATTTTCCTGTTACTGCCCTTGGACTAGTTGTGTTCTCAGGTGTGTATCTTAACAAGTTTACTGTGTCTATGGTTCCCAGTGACTGAGAATAGCTCAGTGTAAGGAGCCCACCAGGTAAGTGGTTTTGTACCTAAAAACAGAAACAGAGCTGGCTTCAGAAAACTCATGCATCTGTAAAATTTAGATGATGGACAAAGCCCCCAAAAAAGATTGTGTGAGTTGGCTTCAGTCATGCTCTGTTTTCTTTTTTATCTATACCTCGCAATGCAGCCCTTGGGTCAGTCTGGTTTGGTGCTTCATGTACAAACTTAAGACAACCTCACATATTTAAGTGCCAAATTTAAGGAAAAAGCCTCATCTTGCATTTGAGTAAATATGGGTGGTACCAAACTCTTGAAGGCTGTAGAACATTCAGATAAGTTTCTCTAGGGCATAAAGAACACTGAAGTTGTGGAGAGATGTATTAAAATGTTCTATGGCCTTTAAGGATTGGGCACTCTTTCATTATTTCAATATTTTTTTTTGTGCTGACTTGATATATATAGCAAAATTCCTTTAATCTGATTCTGTTAATCTGAATAATCTGGCACTTGAGTTGAGTAGTCCCAAGACCAGAAGTTCTGCTTTTTACCAGCAAAAAGCTTCATCATTGACAGGCAGATCTCAGACATGTTCAAAACAGCCTCCATGAGTGTATATCAACTATTTTGGTATCTCCTGACTCTTTGTGTCCTACTCCAGCAATGTCTTCAACTATGAAACTGTGGTGACTCCAGGAAACACAAAAGAGGGTCCTGATGGCTTCAAACAAGCAGGTGAAAAACGTATCCAAAAGGATACGTCTGTAATTAGTTGTATAGTCCAAGTATAGGAGTAGAATAAAAAAATTACCTCTCAGGACTTAGGCCAGTATAGGTACTGTCAGGTAACCAGGAGTATTCGATATTTGGGCACCAGTCCTGTCTTGTGCAAGTCAGATTGATGGTATTTTGCTGTATATGTGTATAAAGTAGTAATAAACATGACAAGACAAATTAATTGTTAAGTTTTGTGACTGATGTTGCAGTTAGAATACCATGTAGAATTATTAAAGTTAATGTAAATAAATTAAGCTTTGAAACCTCATTACATAGTTGTAGTTTATGATCATGCACTGAACATGAATTATCTTCATAGCTGAAATTGACATGGTAATCCTTACTTAATGCAAGGACCAGAATCAGATTTGTAGTGTAAATAAATGTTGTCTTCCCATTTTCCCTACTCCATAACACACCTTGGCAGCGTTTCATCTTTATAGTTGTCTCCTGCTGACACTGATCAATATATCTGTTTGTCTCTTTAACAGTTACTGCAAGAAGTTTGTTCTTAAAAACTTACAAAATTATCCAAAATTCAGTAAGCATATGTCACTGTACTGTGGGGACTAGAAGTGCCTGTGGAATTTTTTTCTTTAGCCCTGTAATTTGCATATCTTTCCAAGTGATGTTCTGAAATAATGATTATTGCTGTCATTATTTATGGCATCATCATGAGGAGCACATTTATTGACTGCACTATCTCTGTCACAATCCAGTCAATGAAATTCTGTTTTCAGAACCACTTGTTACTAATTTCTTCCACTTCCATTTAGAGCAGCTGATTGCTTCTTGTTTCTTGATGTGGTAGCTACCCATACACATTTATACTGTATTTAGGGTGATAGGCTTGTGCATGTACAACTTTTTTTTTATTTGGGAGGAAAGATATTTCAGGTCACTCTTTCACAATATTTTGAGGTTATCATCAACTTATGGACAGGGATGTTGAATTTTCTAGTGCTTTTAACTAACTGAAAACAACACATTCGGGACCAAACATATGATGTATTCAACTGATCTCAGAACAGGAGAACTTCTTTGATTGGTGAACCATTTACAGTCAGTCTGTTTGGGTACATACTGGTCTGTATTAACTTAGTGAGCAAATCTCCACAGAATTGGGAAGGGTTATAACTGAAAAGTAATTCAACAAACATTGGCCTAGAGAACTTCCTTTGAAGATATGTACTTTGAAGTGTGTATTCTGTGAGAAGTTTCATGTATGACTATCAACACAGGAATCAAAAGCTTGTAGTTTCATCCTTGAGTTGCTACCAAGAGAAGTACAGTTCCCTACATCATAGTAGTGTTCCATGTTTTAACTTACAGCTGGTGAACCTGGCATGTGATTATACAAGGTCTTGTCTGGGATCTGAAAACCGTGAATCGCAGGGTGCATCAACATGCAGCAGTACTGTCGCTGATAAATGTGATGTATATGTATGTGGTAGCAATTCTTCACATCAGGTAAGAATGTAAATTACTGTTTCTAGTAATGTTGTAGCTTCTTTGTTTTCTCTACTTTGGACTCATGACACCTGTATGACTGATAATTTCATGGAGGTGTGAAAACTCAAACATTTTTATGAATTATTGTAGTAATAATACATTTTGTGAAGCTGTTTGCAAGTTGGGACTTCTGTCTCTATGTCAGCACTCAGTTGGTTACAGAGTGTGATTTTTTTTTATGTAAATGCCTGGCTTTTTAACTTTGCCTGTTCTGTAGTTTGAAAATACCAAAAATTAAGTACAACTTTGGGGAACTTTATCTGTTTCTGTCCTGAAGTGTAGTGGTTGGGTGGCACCTTGTCAGCTAGGCCAATTACAAGTTGTTCTCGGTATTTTATGCAGTGTAGGGTGAAAATGTAAAGCCTGGGTAGAGAAAATGTAAGGGTGGTGTCATGGAAATGTGGCTGATAGTGTTACACAGAAATATCTTGCGTGTGTTTTTTTTGTTTCTGTTTATGAAGGAAGAATTGTTGCTTCAGGTTGCAGAGGAGAGTCAAGAGAAGATCTTGGTGCCCCGTCTTGCAAGGGCATTTACCCAGGCGCAGCAGGTGGAGGCTGGCCAGTACTGTTCCTTCATTATCCACACAAATGGAACCCTTAGTGCATGTGGTAAAGGAAGCTATGGGCGTCTGGGTCTGGGAGACTCCAACAACCAACCACAGCCTAAGCGTGTAGTCATTGATGGCACTGTTAAGAAGGTATCGTCATCTAAAGGCAGTGATGGTCATACACTGGCACTTTCAGATGATGGCAAGGTTTACAGCTGGGGAGATGGTAATTATAATGCATTTATAAATTCTATGTGGTGAAATAAATGACTTTTCTGGATGTGATTTGAATACCAATATTTTTGTTTGAATTTGTAATTTACATGATTTTATATCAGTTTTCAGATCTCCTTCTGTAAGATATCTTATAACTGATATAAGACATGCCACAAATTCTTATAAATAGATTATGTTGTAGTGAATCTTCAACAGTGCATTAGCAACATTTTTGGCTACAAGCATTTACAAGGTTATATACATTTATAGGTGCAGATGTAGTTACAGATTTATTTATACAGCCAACTTTGATTAAGTGTTTTGTCTCCTTAGTTTCACATCTGTGAAGATACGTTTCATTTTCTGGGTATGTATAAATTGTAAATATTCCCAAACTGTTTATCAGCACAGAATAAATTTGTGATTCTTATACATGGAAGAAGGTGTTACCTTACCTTTACTCCCTATGATTGCAGCCTGTATGCTTTTGGATTGCAATTTCTTTCTTGGTTCATTTTTTTTTTCCACTTAGATTTTGTTTCTTTCTTAAAAAAACTGTATGCCACAGACATTATTGTATACTCTTGTGCATAGATATCTCCATGTTCATATTTTTGTCACTGAACATGAGAATTAGCTGAATTGTTATATTGTAGGTGACTATGGCAAATTGGGCCATGGAAATTGCACTACTCAGAAACAGCCTCGACTGGTGGCAGGAGCATTGTCTGGGAAGGTGGTGAAGTTTGTTCATGCCGGCTACAGACACAGTGCTGCGGTCACGGAAGAGGGTGAACTATACACGTGGGGCGAGGGAGACCATGGGCGATTAGGTAGTATAATATAATGGCACCTGTTGACAGTAGAATAATATTGCTCAGCCTGTGACTTATATGAGCTCACTAAGCTCCATTGGGTTTGAGATCTGTCATATTTGAATGAAACTGCCAGGTTATTTGCATTTCAGGAAATTTTAAAAGTTATGTTTAAAATGTAGGAGTTGTTTATAATGTAAGTGGAAGTTGCAAGTTTCTCATCTTGGTGATCATGCGTGTTTTAACTTTGTGTGGAATTCTGATTAATGTAATTTTTCAAAGGGCTGTTAGAAGTAACATTTGTTGATTATTATTTTGTGAACACTGGACATTTTGGGGCACACCATGGTGCAGTTAGTTGAGGCACTCTGCTATAAGCTGGAAGCTCGTGGATTTGATTCTTGATGGTGTCACTGGAATTTTTCATTGACATAATCCTTCTGGCTGCACTATGGCCCTGGGGTTGACTCAGCCTCTAACAGAAGTGAATACAAGGAATATATCCTGGGGGTAAAAGCAGATGGTGCATAGGGCTGTTGACCTTACCACCTGCATGTGCTGGTTGTCTTGAAATCAGGGGGCCTATACTTCCTGGAACCCTATATGCCTGTAATAGGCCTGCTCAGGGATTGCTTAACACTGATCATTTATATTCTCAGCAGGTTCTAATTGGCCCAGAGTATACATACATTACACTTCTTAAACTGCACTGCATTACATTATTTTAGTTTACTGAATGCATTTACGCATGAATAATTTTTTGAGAGAGTTTATTTTGCTAAGTTGGTAATTTTAAATACCGCATTTTGTGCTTGTTATAACTCACATGATGAGATAAATTATTTTGCGTTAAAATGGACAGACTTTTATGTGGTAAGTTTTGAAATGTTGTTTGAGATGATGTGGGTCACAAAACATGTTAATTACACTAACCTCTGTATACCTCTTGAATAATGAACTTCTTGTTGCTGTAGTCCTGTTTAAATGCTCAGAAGTTTAGAACTATGTCGAAACAATAGCATCAGTCTTGTGAGGTATCTCTTTGGCCTTTCACTTGCTCCTTGGCTTGGGTCATTATAATTACACTTTGCTTTAAAATGTGTCTGATATGTCTGTCAAGGGAGTAAAGTGTTTGTTATGTAGCAGATGTGTTATTTGGTTGTGTGTGTTTAAAATAATTTTGTCTTGAAATGAGGGGATCCTTGTATGATAGTGTCTCTTTGATTCTTAGGTAATTTTTAACATGCATTGTGATATATTATGTAATTATTTTGTTGTGTATTTTGGCTGGGAATACTGCAGATTTACGAATATAAACACTGTGCCTTCTTGATGCTGTAATGAGTTCTCATTTTCTGTTTAAAATACAGTGTGTGTTGGTTCTAATTATGTCCATTTTACAAGCATACACAGATTACATATTGATGAAATTTACTTTACGTTGAAGGTCACGGAGACTATAATGGCCGTAATGTGCCTACACTGGTTCGAGATCTGAATGGTGTTGGTTCGGTAGCATGTGGAAGTGCTCATACAATAGCATTGTCTGCAGATGGCAAGACTGTGTGGTCATTTGGTTCAGCTGACAATGGCAAACTTGGCCATGGTGACACACAAAAGACTTCACGGCCGAAAGTTATAGAAGCATTGCAGGGCCTGTACATAAGAAAAGTGGCTGCAGGTAGCCTCTTTTCCTTGGCTCTTACAACTAATGGTCAGGTAAGACTGATATTCTGGCAATGATTTTGTTTCATTTGACCCTTTTTGTGGGTGTCTTTTAATTTAAGTTCCATGTTGACATGAATATGAGATAAGAGTTTTTCATAATCCTCTATATGAAAAATATGGGGTTGCCTTATAAGGCACAAAATTAAACATGTTCTGCTTTTGTAATGACAACTTCACATGAAGACCTGTGCCATGGCTGAGGAAGTTAGCAGCCTCTTACCACAGATGCCTGGGTTCTCATTCTGGGTCAGCCCATGTGGGATTTGTCATGGACAAAGTTGCAATGGGACAGTTTTTGTCTGTGTACTTCGGTCTTTTCCTGTTAGTATTGTTCCACCACTGCAGTGTATTCATTCATTCTTCTATCAACAGTGTTACATAGTCCTAGTAGTAGACAGTGTCAATTCATGACACACTAAAGAACTGAAGACCATGGGGAAATGATGAGAGATTTTCTGTAGCTCCTACAGGCATTGTTGATTGCAGTTGATGTAAATGTGTAAAAAGATATAACACTGTTGATTTTGTGAGTTTAAAATGCATGTTTTCTCTCCTTCATAAAAGGTAGTGCATTGGACCCTCTGGGTGTTGTGATAATTGCTGACTAAAAATATATTTTTGACACAGTAGAGAGCGAAAGATTCCAGTCATGATGCCTGGTCTTGAGACATGGTAGAGGATGGAATATTCTTTTTGTTCAAAGGAGAATCCTTGTGAAATGAAAATGTGCTGTATAAGAGAATGAAGCATAGATGTGGTATAAAATTTTTGGTATGAAAATTGAGTAAATATGACATTTGAAATCTTCACATCAGTGACGATCAATATCATGTTTTAGTGGTTTAGGACAGTGTAGTCAGGTAGATTGTTACCAACATTTCAGAGGAACATGCAACCTACATTTTAATGATAACCATCTCTCAGACTTCCATGACCCACAAAACCATATTGTTAACTTTGATGAACTTAGCAGATTTTGCATTGTTCTAATTGCAGTTGTATACTTGGGGTTTTGGGCCATGCTTGGGCATTACTGCAGGTGAGACAACATCACTCTTGCCTCAGTTAGTAGAGGACTTGGCAGCAGTAAGGATTATTGATGTGGCAGTAGGAGATTCTCATGTTCTGGCATTGACACATGACAGTGAAGTCTTAGCTTGGGGAAGTAATTCCATGGGGCAGTGTGGCCAGGGTCATTCAACCAGTCCCATCACTCGACCACAGAGAGTGCTTGGACTAGAGGGTGTTCCTGTGAATCAGATATCTGCTGGTACGTCACATAGTGTGTTCTGGACTGCCTTACCTTCTGACAGGTTAGTCATTGCAACATCTTTATCAGTTAAAGTAGAAGATATACAAACACAGATTTTGGGAAACACAGTTGCTTAATTTTACTTATTCACTTTTTCCAGACAAGTCGTAACTTGGCATCGGCCTTTCTGCGTGGACCTCCAGGAAGGCACATTCTCTCTACTACGTTCCTTTCTTGAAAAATTTTGCAGTGGTTTTAATCAGGATTCATGTCCACCACCTTTCCCAACATTTGGGTAATTATGAATTACTTTGCTCCCATTAAGAATGTTCTGTAAAATATGAGTACTTCTTTGTTGAAGTGATATTAGCATGTTGATCATCATTTTAGGGAGCATCACCAATTTGTTCTACTGTGCCTGAAATTGTTAAGTGCACATTTGTCACTGGCACTTACTGGAGGTCTTGCCACATCTGTTCTGGGTAGCCAGGCCAGGTCACTTCGTCATTTACTCTTCAGGTTAGTAAATTACCGCACTTAGAAAGAAATGCCCAGCAATTCAATCATTTGTAACAGTTCACAGTTGGTATGGTTTGCTGCAGTAATTCATATAAGCAGTGTCATAATTTTTAAAATACAGCTTAAGAAAACGATTTTTCAAAACAATTGTGTATCAGATGTTGCAGTCAGGACAGTGAATGTAGTATCACAAACAAATGGATTCCTAGTTAGAATGTGGTTTCTAGTGTTTTAATGAATATATATAAAATTAATGATTAACAAATGTAACATGGTCTTTTTTTTTTAAATTTTGTCTACCTGTTAGTAAATTGCCACTGTGAAAGCAAGTATTTAGCATAATCTGCTTTTCTGTATGGGTCCTCATGACAAGTCTGTGTTGCTGTTGTCATGTATAGCATAACATAGATACTGTTTTGTAGCTATTTTCTGTCCTATAAAAATTTTTCAAATGTCAGAATTGCAGATGAAAACAAAAAACCTTGAAATTTATTACGAATTTCCACTGTATATATTTAGTTCAAGAGATCTATCTGATTCCAGACAGGCTTTGTGGCCTTTCTTGATTGAACTTACTGGTGACAGAATTTGGAAAATAAATTTTCTGCAAGTTTTTGGCTCTGTTTATGTGAAACACTGTCCATTGGCTAAGATACATTCAATATGTGCTTTATTTTGGGATACAAACCTACTGATTCTTTTTCCTGTGCCATCCCTTAGTGTATGAGTGACAAACTGCTTGTGTGTGTGTGTGTACCAGTGCACTTAATGTGAATACTGGTTTTAGGTTTGTGATAGGTGTATTATGTGTGTTTAAGTTCCTTGCTTAGGGTCATAATATGAAGCACATTAAAAATGTGGCAGTGAAAATATTAAATTAGCCTTTAGCCTGCTGGGGTGGCATATTTATATTTCAGTACATAATGTGAAACATGTGTTAGTTAAACAGAAAAAGATAGAATTTTGTTGTAAATATTATTTTGTGAAAAATAAAACAGAGATTATGCAGCGTGTCTTAGAAAAAATTCAGAAAATTTCTTTGTTATCTAAACATAATTACTAGGGGTTATTATCTACAAATTGAGCCAACACTGTGCACATGTAACGGTTCAAAAATACTTTTACAGTGAAGCTACATTCTAACATGTTTTGGTGGCAGCCACCACCATCATCATGTAAGACAACTCTAGGGGTATTTTCCTATATGCATTCATGTGTGTGAAAGCAGACCTCCAGAAGATTAGTTTAATAGACTGGCCTACTGTATATCTGCTGAACCCCAGCAGAAGCCTGTTGATCAGAAGTCTGCATATTTATAACTATTGCTGCTGCATTGCAAACAACTTCTAAATATTGCATGTACAGATGTAATAATGTAGAGCGTTATTTTTGCATAGCACATTTTTAGTATTCTTGCATTTGGTTTCATTTACTCCTGTATTTGTTTTGAGTTGTATTTTTAATCTTTTCTTCAGGTTGGTTGATATTCCAACTCCTATAAGTGTGAAAACTGTTGTAAGTGAAACTCTTGCCATTGGAGCCCCGATGTTGCTTCCTCCATTGAGGGAGCGGATGGAATTGCTCCATTCGCTACTTCCACAAGGACCTGACCTCTCCAATGGCCAGGTGAATTGTAATTCAGTAGTATAGTACAATATTAATGCTGTCATAATCAGACCACATAGCAGCTGAAGTACCCCATAATGTAAAGGTGTTTCATTATGTCTATCAGCATAAACCAACCACATACATAACAGCTATAAATTGCAACCCAATTGGTCAGTTGATGTCACACTTTCATGCCATGTGTTGGAAGGCTGAGAACACACAGCTGATGCTGTGTGTTTTTTGTGGTAACTTGAATCTTTGAAGCCAGCTGTTTGAACACTGAAAATCAGTTTCTGTCTTTAATGCTGGCTTGTTAACATTCTCCTTAACTCCAAGGCCTTCCACATGAATGTATTTTCTTTAGCATGACAAAACATCTTGAAGTATTTGTCCCTTAAAGGACAATTTTTAACTCAGAGTACAAAGCAGAGATAATTTTAACTGTGCACAAAGAGCATTAAACTACAAATATTTTTATATCTGTTATGAATATGTGCTTTCTTTTGCAGAAAATGTTACTTGGTATCATATTAACAAGTCTAGAGGATCACAGCCATGTATCATCATTGCTTGGCTATAGCTACTCTGCAGAGTCAGAGGATCGTTTGGGAAGTCAAGATCTACATCTTGCTGAAGTGCTCATGAAGACGTTGTTACGAAATCTTAGCTTCCATACGGTATGCTCCCGTGTGGTATACTAATATGGCATGTGTTGTGTTACTGATACAATATTGGTCCTTATGTATTAGCGTTTTGATGATTAGTGTTTTAAGAGAGCTAGTTCAGAATATGGGTTTTTATAAGAAATATGATTTTGAACAATGCTCAGTGTTTAGACAACAAGGTATGTATGACTGGCTGCATAAGAATGTTCAAGAACACAAGCATTTTTAGCATTCTCTGTTTAGATTTCAGTTCCTGGACAAATTCCTAGTTCTGTATAGCTACAAAAAGATATGTAATATCTAGTATTGAAAGATCAAATGGGAACTCATTGGAATACAGTAATTGGACATTTAATGAAATATTCCTCACCACTCATACATTTTAGCTTCTGTGCAACTTCTCATCTATATAGCATCATTACCTAATTTCTGAGTCTGTCTGACCATTCATGTGAAGGTAGGGTGGATCATTTAGTTTTTCCTTAGTTTTGTGCAGTTTTTAAAATAACAAACTGTGTTTTCATTCAAGCACATTATTATTGTACTTAACATTTTGAACAGTTCATACCTCTTATTAATTTTGTCAGTCAAAACTTTAATGTCATGAAGCATATAGTGATAATTGATGCAGCATGATGTTTCCCCACTCCCCATATATGCTGTTTTTAAAAATGGAATTGAAGTTTCCCATGAAATTACATCATCTATGGAAAGTTAATGTTTGAAAAGTGGAAGACATAAAACACAAACATTAGTTCATAACCCTTTAGAGTCTTGAAAATTTGAAATTTGTATGAAAATTCTGTTCATGGTTCATGCCAGCAAACTCGTGTCTTATTTTCTTCAAACCAGAGCAACAGATGTAGCAGATTAGTTGACTGTCCAGTAAACACCTTAGTATATTTTTTGCATTACTGTGCCTCTCCTTTTTTTCATGCTGTAGGAGGAGTGTTTGAATGAACTGGAGAAAAACCTTGACAAAGGACAGGCTGAACTGGCTGATTCAAGCAATCAAGTGACTCACCTGCATGACTTGCTGTCATCACTGCAGACACATTTACTAGCATACTGTAGTATCAACACTTATGACTCACCTATGGTGAGTTGTTTGTTAATTTAACATAGTACCTGATAATTACTAACAGGTAACTGAAGAAAACTATCCTCATTCACGTTGTTGTTTATTAGGAATTGGCACCAGAATGACAGACAAATTCTCTACTAATGATTATCAAAATTTTATGGGAAATGATCACTGCAAGCAGTTATTTTCTGTTTTTGATATCAGTAAATAATTACTAATGTTTTAGTTTTCTTTGTGATTCCATACCTTGTTCTATTGGATTGGTGTTCCTGCAAAGTATGTAAATATATGTTTATAAACTTTATTATGCAGAGTATAAAATAATTTTGGTTACTTACATAATTTAATATTTGGAAGTCTAGTTCGGAATAATGAGAGCATATGTTTATTGGAAGAGCACAGGACTTTTACTCTGAAGGTACTGGGTTTGAATCTTTGCTGATGCTGTGCTCATGGTTTTTCACGGTTTCTGTTAAGCTGATCAGACCAGTGCCAGGGCATTATCTTACTAAATGTCGTTGACATATTCACTTTACCATTATATTGTCTACCTGTCTCACCAGCTGCAGTGGATTGGTTATTCATGTAAGTTTATTGTTATGTTAAATGGTCTTGGCATACGTAAATGCTCAAACCTTTGCAGATCATTAGTATCAATGTCTAATGGTGCTAATGGTGGATTCACATGCACTGAGGAGGAAAGGAAGAAGAAACATAACCACTACAAACTTACACATTCTTGCCAAAACTTCTGAACAGAGGAGAGAAAAGCTGCTTCATTGCTGTTGATCCTAATAAAATTATTTTGTCAGTAAGAGCTATAATTTTAGAACTGGTATACACAAAAATTGGCGCGTGTGGATGAGGAGAGGGGGGTGTATAGGGTCTTGGTGGGGAAACCGGAGGGACAGAGACCACTGGGGAGACCTAGGCATAGATGGGTGGATAATATTAGGATGGATCTCCAGGAGGTGGGATGTGGGTATATGGACTGGATTGGGTGGGCCCAGGATAGAGACAGATGGCGGACGCTTGTAAGTGCGGTAATGAACCTTTGGGTTCCGTGAAATGCGGGGAATTTCTTGACTAGCTGCAAACCAGTTAGCTTCTCAAGAAGGACTCTGCACCATGGAGTAAGTAAGTAA
>Ga0136643_10011207_pt1 | contig 13292 bp, 10 predicted proteins | sample TergutLab28metaG_FD_96883 | JGI IMG/M metagenome (GOLD analysis project Ga0136643, IMG submission 96883) | Labiotermes labralis P1 segment gut microbial communities from Petit-Saut dam, French Guiana - Lab288 P1 (version 3) (version 3) | ecosystem: Host-associated > Arthropoda: Insects >...
ATTGTTGCCTTGAAAATATTCTCTCTCCCCACCTTTGCGTTAAAATCTCCTAGTAACATTTTCATATGATATTTTGGGAATTGATCGAATACCTGCTCTAATTCCTCATAAAAACTATCTTTTTCCTCATCACTTTTTTCCTCACTTGGTGCATGCACATTTACAACAATAATATTATGCCAGCGACCTCTCAGCACTATATATGACAACCTATCGCTAACAAACTCCACTCTCTTCACTGCTGATACTATTCTGTGGTGTACAAAAAACCCCGTTCCCAATTGATGATTTTCATTTCCTTTCCCGTAGAAAAAATCATAATCCCCTGCTCTTACTGTGCCCCCTTTGTCCCACCATGGAACTCCTACAGTAAATTAAGGGAAGAAACAGAGATATAATTTTTACAGTTTAGGGGAGGAAGAAACTCCAATCAGTCAAAGTCAGTATACCTGTCTGCCAAGTGATGTGTGATACTTTTGAAACTTTCATATAAAAAACAACGGTGCAACAATTTTCAATCACTCACGTTAATTTGTTGCCTCCTTCAGGAAAAGCCACTCTTTCCTCTGATTCACATAAGTGTCACTCTGTTTTAGATCAATTTCGGGGTTGCCATTTTACCTGTTTTAATCCACAGTAGATAGAAGAATTTGAAAAGCCCATGCACACACACTAGCACACAGGAACATATCCAAAATTACTGAAATGTGTACACTATTTAGCAAATTATATAACACAAAACCAATACTTGATTGTAAAAATAACTGACATACACTCTACACTACACTCAGATGACAGAAATGGAAAGTAAGAGCACTTGCTCTCTGGTTTATGTTTGTCATTTCCTTGTGTTAGATACAATAACAAGGAAAATAAATTGCAGTTGGCACAACTTGTAAGTGTTTTATTTTTACTTTGGCAACATGTTTCCGCCTCAGAGGGTCATCTTCAGGCCAGTAGTATAAAACACATGAAAGGAATTATGTAAATTTGTATTAAGAGCTGTATTAAGTTTTGAACTGAAATCTCAATTTTACAGTTTCCTAAAATTGTGAAATCAATTATACAAAAGAAAAGGTTAAAAGTTAAAATGGTTAAATAACTGTTCAAATATCTTTGAATTGTATTACCATAACTGGATGTACTAGATGAATGTGAAGAAAAGGCTTTGTGGATTTTTGTTGGCAGATCTTGTTTATGTTGTGGATTAGTTTCCTGAATACTTTTTTCCTTACTGTTGCATAAAAGATGATTGTAGATATTGACGTTGGGATGGTTCAGATTCAAAACCATCCAAACATCAATTTATTTCTCTCATTATTGCTAGCTGTCCCTATTAATGTGACTTAATGTCATGCATACTCTGATCCATTCAATAGGCTACTTCAAGTGGAAGCATCTAAGTGACCTCAGAAACTTTTCAGCATGTAAATATGCATGTACCACTGTAGATGCTTCTCCACACATCTTATGTTTATTTAAGGCTCTGCTGCATGTATGATGTGAAAGGTTTCTGTGTTACAGGCCTGCAAGTGGGCAGAAATGTTGAATATGGCATGAACTGTAAAAAATTATTAATAAAAAGTATTTTGATTTCACTGCACTGTTTACACTTGCTGCATGGGCACCTGGCCCCTATATAAAATACTTCTCTACATGCTGTAAACTAAACATTATATTGTTTCTTAAGTAATTATGAAAATGTATTTGACAAGTGTTACTCTCATACAAAAAAAACACTCACCTCGTAATTGACAGATGCATCACACCGCTTCCCTATGGCCTCCATGTTGGATTCTAGGCTCATAATGAGTCGCACTGGTCTGTTGAGTACTTGAGCAGCAATGGCACATGCGACAGTAACTAATGAATTACGAGAAATCTTTGCGCCATATCCTCCACCTATTCTACGTACTTTGACATTAATACTGAAATAAAAACATGACCACATTTCATGATGTGGGCTTACTCACAAATTTATAATTTCAGATACTGAGAGTAGAGTAACTTGAGTTCAGCATGCAACAGAAAGCAGGTCACATTCCTCTTTAAAAGAGTGTTAATATCATCTGCATGAATAATTTCAATGTTGGTGAAGATGTCAGACTACAACAATTATTCCCATTATTCCAAGCATATACTTTTTATATCACCAAAATTTATATTTAAAATAAAATTATTTGTCTAATTAATTTTCTTTATGAATCATAGAATATTTGAAGGTAAAAAACTCATACTCACTTTCAACTCTGTACCCACAGTTCCAGTCACATTTTGTTGTGTGCATTTGCCCTGTTTCATGTGTGATAATAAATGTATAAGTGTTAAGATAGGAAGAACTTCTGACACATATACCAAAAATTTGCTGTTAAAATAATAGCCAATAAACAGAGAAATTCTGATAATTTAATCTTATAATTTACACATTGTGGGCTTTGGAATATAGAGACACTAAAAAATAAGAAAGACAAACAGAAAATATGCCGTACACTGATTTATTTCATCCACTGTATTATCAATATATTGTTTACTAGCATCAGCTTTGAAGTGGTAAAGATTTAAATAGTACTACTGGATTATTAAGGAGAGTAAGACCATCACTAATTAACATTATACAGAGTGTTCTACATACAGTGTACCAAAATTCAGTACGTAATTTAAGGAGTTACCTTTTGATTATAATAGCATTTGAATATATTTGCATAGCTGTAACTAAAAGCAGTAGAACACATTTTGTACTGTAAATATAAAAATGAAGTTGTGTCAGATAACACCACGATTTAAAGGCATCCACTAATTCTTAACCTACTGTACAACGTGTCCAATAACAAAACAAAGACAACAATTAGTCTTACCCTACTCTATGAATATCAGAAGAAAATTCAGTGTCAGATAATACCTACAAGAAAGACATAAATTTTAACTATGTCACCTCGATAGTTTATGTTAGTTTAAATATTTACAAGGTCCCCAGATCTCATGCCACAAGACTACTACTTGTGGAGGCACATGTAGGATATGGTCTACTGGCAAAAATCACAGGCAAGAGAACTATTGCATCAAATAATCGAATTTACTGACAGCAAAAGTGGTAACAATTACATTGTTGGAAAGGCAACAAATATGCTTGGAGACATGCAGATTTGTGCATAGAGAAGAGTGGATGTCATTTTGAACAATAATTAGTCTAACATAACTGAAAATTTACGTTCTTTGGAATTATCTAAACAGATCTAATTTTTATCATGTTGTAATGCAACTACGTAAACTAAAAAAACTCACAAACATAACAAAAATTTGTTTTACTTTTGTGGTATTACATGACACAAGTTTCTTTTCATGTGAGGTGAGGCATAATTGCTGCCTTTGTTTTGTGGTATTATTAAACTTTAGTACAGAAGGTAAAGACTTAATGGACACCCTTCTTTCATGGTGTTATTTGACATGTAACATTACTTTGTATGTACAGTAAGATAAATTATGTGAAGTTTACCATTTTAAGCTATGGCCATGTAACATTAAAATGATCATAACAAAGTTAACAATTTATACTTGGACTTTTTTTTTACTAAGAATGACTCATAAAATAACATCCTGAAGTTAGATACACCTTGTGTGGAACATTCTATTTTCTTTACTTAGATAAGAATTAAACACAATAAGAAAGAGTTCTGAACAATGATCATGCTTAATTTTCTATTGAATAGATTTCTAGTCTTGCTTCTCTGTTACCATTACCTCCATTGTTACTGTTACTGTCATAATCATTGTTACTGTTACCTGTTTTCAGGTATCCCTAGAGCTATTGCAATGCCAATTTGTGTGAGATCCATCCACTGAGTGGATGGATAGACATCCATTCCATCTTCTGTTGGAACACACACACATTGCTGTGTTTCCATTGTGAAGTGGTACTGAGCTCCTACATCAAAATTTCCATGAATCACATGAACCACTTCATTGTGACCTGGAACTACAAACATACACTATATATTGTTAAGCAGAAGTAAGGGAAGTAAAAGCAGAAGGTCAGTACCTCCAGTTTACACCCCATATTTTTGTGCATAACTGAGAACCAAAAATTCACTCAAGAGGTCAGGAAACAACCAAGTTTTCATGGAATCTGAAGGTTTGTCACGTGATCAAACTATTGGAACCTATTGTACTGAGACACTTCAATCTCCTAATGTCAATGTGAGTAATCAACAAAGGCTAGACAGTGCCGTAGCTTGAGTTGCTACTTATCAGCTTCTCACCATGGAAGCCTGGGTTCAATTCCAAGCTAATTCACGTGGGACTTGTAGTAAACAAAATGGCATTGGAACATGTTTTTTTCTCTCAGCACTTCTGCTTTCCCCTGCCACTATCATTTCACCAATGTTTCATACTCATTCATTCATGCATAAGCAATGCTACACAACCATAGCAAGTGACAGCATAATTAAATGACACACTTAAGGAAAAGAGGGAACTGGATAGAATATTAACAGGCATGATGGGAAAAGAAATTTATACAAAATTTTAGCAGAAAATGTTGTGGTATATGTAGAAACATACAGAAAAATATAAAAAGAGATGTTTCAGAAACGCTACAAAGACATAAACTGACTGAAACAGGATTTCAGGCTTCCGCCACAATGTAGATGAAATCTGCGCCCTTCTAGGATGTGACATAGTGCAGAGTGGTAATTCATTACCTACATTTTGGATTTCTTGACTTTTGAAGACTGATAGGTTGTCCTGAAACGTCGGTAACGAATTACCATTCTACACTGATTAATATCTCAGAAAAACACAGATCTTATTGCAACAGCTTACATTGGAGTCTGGTGCAAGTAGTTTTGATTATGGAAATGAACCTTGCTTTACAAAAACCAGGAGTTCTTTTTCTCATTTGAAGAGCTATTACTGCTCAAGGAATACTCTGCCATTTAGTTATTTTATCAAGTCTGTCAGTCAGAATATGATGTTGACACCCCTTAAAGTTGCAGCACACACAATTAATTTATAATGTGAGATATGAAGTTATCACAGCACTGCTATTAAAGAAGTATTCTGGGATGTTATGTCTATATGTAAAGAGTTACCAGCATTGCAAATGGTCATAGTGCCTCCTTCTTCAGGGTCAACAGTGCAAGTACTGTGACTGCTTAACCTTGAAGATAAAAGCACTTTATTTCTTTACAATGTCAGTAACTATTTACGAGGTGTCATGGCATAACACAACCCCAAGGCTGAAATCATCATAATTAATGCTGCTGTCACTATTGTATATTGCAGTCACACATTCATTGATATTAAATTAGGATTTTTTACGAATAAGGCAGGTTTCAAATATTACTGTGTAAAAACAGTGGCACTAAAAATACCCCAAAATAATTGGAGAGGTCACATTCTGTTTTTCATCAGTCTGAGTTGAAAGTTGAATTCTTGAAGAAAAGGGCTTTGAAAATCTTATGTTATGACTTCCAGAAACACTCTTCTTTTGCACTTTTACCACCATCTAATGTACAACTGAAGCACATCATTTCTGAAGGTGGTTCTGTTGCCATCCATAGCAGGCAGGTAATGACAAATGCATCCACTCTGTTGGACACCTTAGAACGAGCTACTGAGTCAATGGCCTCCTTCTAAGGGTTCCACCTGAGGGTGTGCATTCCCCATTCCCCACTACCTGAGGATGGAAGCCGAGACAGCTTCCAAAACATCATGCTTCAGTTGTGTATTAGATTATGGATAAAGTTCAAATAAAGCATGTTTCTAAATGTCATACTCCACTGTCAAATGTTATATATTTACTTATGGTAAGTAGTTTAACTGTTCATATGAAAATGTGTCTTCTGCAGACACAGTGAGCAATTTTTACTAGGCTGGGTAATGAACTCATGTTATCCTAGGGTTAAGGAGTCTATTTCTGAAGCTGTAAAACAGCTACAATATTGTACAGTAAAGGAAGGTGTAATTACAGGCTGATATGCCAGAATTATTTTGTTTTTTAAAATTTATGTTTACCATCTTTTTTGACTGCATCTGCTTCTTTATCCACCCTGATACGAGTCTTATCACCAGATGCAATTATATGTCTCATGTTCAGCCATGGACGGGATGGATTACTGTAGTCCACTTTGACTTTTGGAACTGCTTTTAAGGCTGAAGCTTGTGTCTCAGCCACGATCAATCCAAGAGGTTGACCAGCATACTTTACTTTTCCACTGCAAAACACCTGAAAGTTGTGCATTAAATGTTACTCTGAAATCTATAAACTATTTAGCATGGATTATTAACCATTAAATTAAAAAATATCAGAAGGTAAATACAGAAAAAACTAAATATTTTTATGTTACAAAAAACAAAATTGGGGAACAGAATCCTACTGTAACTGTGAGTTACCAAATCTTTCAAAATGTGTCTAGGAATAACATTACCATACAGAAAAGAGATCCATAATAAAATCTCACGAATAATTTCTGGAAATAGCTGTTATTAAACCTGATCAAAAACTGTTATTGTGAAATATGCATTAAAAAATTACATTCCATACATAAAATACCAATTTGACTAGTGTTGCATGGATGTAAAGTGTGATGTCTTATTTTGTGGAAAGAACATTAATTCTAGATATGAATATTTTGTTATGGTGGAATGCAATACAATATACACATAGTATAGTAGAAAAGTACCAAACTACAAATAATCAAATTGTAGATGATCTCAACCTTCTTATTCAGAGGTGAGAAGCTCAGATCTCATAAACACACACATACACATAATGAATGTTGAAAGCTGAGCATACAGAACCGTATTGGGATTTATGAGGGACGCATTAAATAATTTAGGCTACTGTGTAATAAGTAACCTTATGGTGCATATTGCTGTTAGGGTAGAATACAGGGAACTGGACATATATCTGGGATCAGCAGACAAGGATTCCACATACAGCTATTGTACTAAAACCTCTTGGATTATGTCCATTTGGAAGACCACAAAATTTATAAGAATATAACATCTGTATCATAGACGATGAGAACTTTGAGGATGCAAGGTGTATTAAGTGTCCTTGAGTGCACAGCCTAGAGCAGTCTTTTTGTCAGAAGTGCTGAACCTTTAAACCTCACTGCAAGAGTGGTTAGGCTACATTTAACTAAAAATCGTGGATATCTAATTGATTATTAGTTAAACAGAATGTTATATCTCATCATTAAATATAACAACTTTAAAATTTTACCTCTTCTTGTTCTTCATAGTTAGCTGGTGTGAAAGTGTTAACTCCTGGGATGTCTTTGGCACACAAGAACTTCACAACACCAGGAATTTTCTGAAATTGTGAAGATAATAAATGTACACTGTTGTGTGTAAACTATCATTGCAAAAAGTTTCTTTTTACGTTGCTAAACATAAGTCACCACAATAATCATCATGTTTTCATGGCAGTCAGGGAAGTGGTCAACAATGCTTCTGTCCACAGGGATTTTTTGAAAAAATAAAATTGTAAGAAATAAAGAAAATTACAAAATATTATTCCCATTAAATCTAATCTAACGAAATTTTGTTTCACAACATGGACATAAAACTCTATAGTACTCAGTAAAGTTTTCTTAAATAACTTAAATGTAACTTTGTAAACAGGTGTTCTGACTGCAAAATATGTTGGCATTGCCCATGAATCTTTTCATACATATTCTATTATTACTTATTTTGACTCTATTAGGCCCATGTATTTTAATATTTTGACACATTATATCACATCAACAAACTGTGCAGAATATTTATAAGTTTCAAAACAGTTAAACTCAATTTGGCATAGGACTGTAAGGTGAGCAGAATTTAAAACCCAAGATGCATTCACTTAAAAATAAGACAAAACACCAAAACATTTTTAAATTTATTTTTTAAAATACACTGTTATGACTCCCAGACCATCTGACTTAATATATCATTGGGCCAGAAGAATTTTCTAAAATGCCAGAGTGAGTTTGACAGAGAAACTGAGAGAATTAAATAAAACAAACGTTACCAATTTTTCTTCATTTGGCATTAACATTATCTGTTACTGATACACCATACTGAAATATGTGAAAATCTGTTCGTGACTAATTTTTATTATAATGGGTGGGTGGAGATAAGTTGCAACAGGTTTTCTTAACAACAGCTACAGTTTCTAAATTACATGTTCATAACATTTCTATAGCACTGCATTCGCAGAATTTCAAAGTTTCTTCCATTCACATACACATTATTCTTAAATTAAGATTTGGAACTTCAAGATAATTAGTAAACATTTTACTCCAAACACTTTTAAAAACACTCTGCTATGGTTACAAGTATAATACACATTTTTTTGCCAAACTGTTGTTTCTTAGATAGATAATATTTACTGAATTTAACAATTGAAATTTAAGGTTCTCATGGCAGGTACTGTGAAAAAAACACAGCCTTTTGGGTTGTGAAGCTGTGTAGTCTGGCAGAGATTTACCGACTTTTGTAGGAACCTGCTGATTCCATCTCCAGGATAAAGAGCCCTGAAGAGGAGACACAAGATTCCTCTGAAAGATAAGTTAATTTATACCAGTTTATACAGTGCCACAACCTTTCAAGACTTAAAAGATGAATTACATGGAAAACAAAGGGTAAGTTGGGAATTTCTGTGTCACAAATGTAAATTTATCCCTCTCATTTAAACTATCAGAAAATGTTTTTTGGTAATGTTTTCTTTAGTTGTCTTCATAAAAAAAAGGATAACCAGCATGAAGTGTTTTATACTGCCCACTTTCATCCCACTTGCTATAAATCTGTGAAGACCAGTCGTGCAAGAACTGCTGCCCTACACCAACACACCAAAGCCTGCAATTTATAATTGTGTTTGTTGTAGTCACAGTAGTTCCAGTAGTTGCAGCCACAGTCATAATGGTGGTGAACACTGCAGCCTTAACCATTTTTGTAATCGCTTGAAAAGTGGTTTAGCACAAAATCATCCACTACATAAAATCTGCTTACCAGAGCTTCTCTAGGATCAATATTTGAGATAAATCCTTGACCTACACTGGTGAGAACAAAGGCAGCGTAAGTCTCCCTAGGCAATGATGGCAAGTCATTTATATATTGGGCTTCTCCTGCAATAAAAATAACATACTACATTTTAAAAGAAGAAACAAAATCATCTGGTCACGAAAAAGGAGAATGCTGCTTACCAGAACACTGCACAATAGCCTCCAACTTAGGTACTGGCTCAGTCAGAGGCCACAAGGTCTTGTAAGTTTCAAATATCTGCTTCCCTGAAGACAGTGGTCGAAACAAATCATTACCTCCACTTAAAAGACGTGCTGGTAATCCATGTGGAGATAGACTCAAAACAAACTGAAAAAGTAGAGTTTGGAAACTTCTTATGGTTTTCTTACAAAAAAAGTAATTAGAGGATGTTTTGGAGGAAGAAAGTCAATGAGACAGCCTGGACACAGGCTGAAGCATCCTGTTTGGTGGAATGCCACAGAATTGCTCCAGATGTGGAACCAGAAAGTGATTGCATGGAGGAGATAAGGTTGGGCAAAAAGATTGGGAAGCCCTTGGTCAAAGCGTTGAAGAAGAAAAAAAATAATAATGAGGAAGAGGGGGGAAGATAGGATGAGGTGGCAACAGTGGAGAAGGAGCAGGAGGAGGAGAAGGAGAAGAAACTTACAACCTCAATTCTTTTTTCACAGTCAAGGAAGCACATTACACTTAACAATATATATACAAAAAACCTCAGAAATAATGTGTTCAGTGTTGCAAAGTGGCTTTGAACCACAAAGAGTTAACAGATGCCTCTGTAAAATTAACACTTTACACATCAGTGTCTAATGCACTGCATCCCTGAATTTCACAAAGCATGTTCCCTGAATATGCAAAGTTTTGAAGTACCACTTGTGAAAGATGCAGGCTTGTAACTTATTATTTCAGACTTCCTACACTACAAAATACAATGATTGTGAATCCTAGATATTGTTGAACCAGTTAACATTCTCTTGGGTAAAGAAGAGACTGCAACCTGACTCTAGTTACATAATGCAAAACTCTGTTTACCTAATTGTCATTACCAAGATTATTGCATTTGAAGGTTATGTGACCCACTGTATAAACACAGGGTTGCTGTCAAGATTACTGTCTTCTGTTATGTTATGTCATTTACTCTTGTAGATAGGTGAAAGTGTTCTTGAGAAACCTGCTTCCCCCATATTGAAAATAAATATGGATGCATTGCATCCCCAAAGACCATAAACTTGTTTTCAGTGCCCTGAGACCCTTGGATCTCACATTGTAGTTTCACAGGACAGCACAGAATTATTGGTCTATTTTGTAACTACAGAAAAATCCCTACTTGTGAGCAGTATTCCACAGCTGAATTGGTGACAACTTCCTGGCACCAGTAACTTAAAATGCATGTCAGTAGGCAAACTGTTATTGTCAATTATGGGTTTATGTACTCTCTTTGCACCTTCTCAGGTTCTTGCAGGAGAGTCCGACATCACGAACCCCTTGAAAGGTAGCCTGATTCTAATGTCTTATATATTTAACTTGGATATTGCAATGTGGAAGTTCAAGTAACCAGACAAATCAGGGAGTCCACTGTTAAACTAAATTTTCTAAGTCATGTGCTTGAGGAATCCCATATTCCAAGTCTGTCAATTATAAAGCTACAACAAAGTAAGGTAAAAGTAAGTTTCCCCTATACAAAAGAAATCCATGTTTTACATTAGGTTCAACACCATTATGAAGTTTTCTATTTAATGAGAGATTTTAATAAAATCCAGTGCTCATGTAATTTTTTATTGTTAGATGGTATTGAAATGTAATGAATGAAATATCTAGGGTTTTATATATGAAAATACAAGTATCTTGTATGAGTCAGTTTATATTGTAGATTCCTGCAATACTTTGTAAAAGAGGGCTGAGGCTAATTTCTTCCTGAATATGGCAGAAGCATCAGGTAGAACTTGATCTGGTTTCACTTCTGTATCTAGTATTCTTAATGCTGTCTGCAAGGTCATAACATCAAAGAGGTCCTTGCCATCCAAGTAATTCTCTGTATTAACAGCATGCACCTGAGAATGAAATATTTGTAACCTGTTAGTATTAAAAAATCTACCCATTATGACACAACCATAATGAATGTGTCCATTTCAAAGTATAAAAGTAATCAGTGTTCTGACATAGGCCTACCATGTAGATCATTGTTGTACCAGCTGTTACACATAGTTATATTTTACAACTTTGACACAAAATGAGTTTCTGATTGAAGATAAATCAAGTTAAATAAAAAAAAAATAATGCAGCAGATTCATGCATAATGCATTGAAATTACCTCAGACACCAATAACAAAGCACTGCTATAATTATTATTGAGATGTCAGGCTTATGATTACATTCTAAAGGATTATCTTTGGAATGCTTACAAAGTTACAATTGATTCCACCATACACTATGGTTGGCTTCTTTAGCACTCTGCCTTTAGTGTCTTTCTGTACTTGAAATAAAAATCCTGCATTCACGTATGCATGAGCATTCTGAGCCCTTGGCATAATCTGAAAGTGCAAAAACTGTGTCATGAAACACATAAATCATCAGCATACACACTGCAATGCAGTCAGTAACTCTATAATACAAATTCTCTCCTTGCTAGGAAGAATCAAAGTTAAAATTATAGACACTTGCTTAATGCATAACATACATAGCTGTGAAAATATCAAGAATGCATATCTTACATATTCAGGTTGTAAATTACATTCTCTGGAGTGCATGAAGGAATGGCTTTGCAATCTTAAAAAATGGAAAATATAAGAAGTTATGTGTAACACAAATAGTATTCATTCATTCACACTATTTTCTGATCTCTCAAATGAAATGTTCACAAAAAAGACTTCATACTGTGCCTCTGAAAAATGTTGTAACATATGTTGTAATGTAGGTCATTCAAACGTTTTTCGGTTTACTCACAAACTGAGGATATATTTTTATTTAACATATAAAATACAACACATGTGGTTTGGTGAATGTAGTGGGCAGGGCATTATTTTTAATTTCTTCCTTCAAGGGTTATAAGAATACGGTACATGCTTACATTCTAAATACTGGTTCAAAGTACTTGTACGAAAACATGAACTCCATTTTGTCACCATTCCCTGGTACAATCAGCCTGCAATGCTAACATTCATATTAATCTGTGCAAGTAAATTCAATTCAATTCAATTTATTTTGCATTCATTTGATCCTTAGGGGTTGTGACCTGTCAGATATGGAAATTATGGAAAACTGGTTCACACAAGCTTTGTGTTAGTGTTCCAGAAACATTCTGTCAACAGAACATAGAAAAATTAAAATATTCCATCATCACACATATTGTAGTGAAATACTGTGCTTAAATCACATTTAGACTAACTGAAGTAATAGTATCAGGAAAAAACGAATGTTAATGGCACAGGAAAGCATTTTGTGCTTAATCTATGTAGATGATGGTAGGACTGTGGATACACTTATTTTTTTCTGAATTCATTATTTAAGTGCACAGAACAATAAATTATAAGTTACAGAGAACACAGCTTATCTATCCACATTCCTAATATCTGTGCAAGACTATAATTTAATCCCGATAAGCTTTGATCAAATGAGTTTTGTCTCTATATGTAGCTGCTTTCCCATAATACTTTATTTTTTTTGTCACAGGGTGAATTAAAGTTGTGATCACTTTCATCACAAAAAGAGTACTAAAGATTCTTGAGATTTTCTACTAACAATGTGTACATCATGTAAAAACTTGTACCTACAAAATTCTCAAGTTTGTAATCGAAAACTCTCAAATATTCATGCTACTTACCTTCCATTGTCATAACTTCCACGAGGTCATCAATTTTCTTGTCAGAAAATTCAACTTTGCACCCAGATCTTGGGTCATATCCAGGTGAGTCCCTTCTTCTTTTGGGATACTTGATACTTAATTTTGTTTAGTACAGAGGAATACAACACATAAAGTAACATGTTTCACATTATTTCATGAAAAATTTAATCACAGATCAGTGTTAAATGTTTACTAAATCCACAGCACTTCCAGAAAGCTGTAAAGAATATTTTGTCAATCTCAACACCAAATTACTGGCCTGGGCAATTCAGAAAACATCACTACAAATCACTGAATGCACATAATACAGGGTGGGGCAAAATAACCTCCCTAAATTTTAAGGTGAATAAAAAAAAAACTATTCGAGATACAAAAATTTTATTTTTGGATTCTGAAACTACAACATGGGAAGTTTTAAATCACATAG
>Ga0136643_10011209_pt1 | contig 13291 bp, 8 predicted proteins | sample TergutLab28metaG_FD_96883 | JGI IMG/M metagenome (GOLD analysis project Ga0136643, IMG submission 96883) | Labiotermes labralis P1 segment gut microbial communities from Petit-Saut dam, French Guiana - Lab288 P1 (version 3) (version 3) | ecosystem: Host-associated > Arthropoda: Insects >...
GGGCACAGAGCGAACAAATGATCGGTTGATGTAGGAAGGGGGGGAGGGGCGGGGGGGGATGGGGGGAGGGGGGGGGGAGGAAGGCCGCTAATAATAAAGTTTAAGAGGTGGCGACAGAAGGGAGTCGATAGGGAAGAATGGGCATTAGTAATTAGGGAGGCCAAGGCTCTTAGAGGGTCAAAGCCAAGGAGTAAGTAAATAAGTGAATGAGTAAGTAAGTAAGTAAGTAAGCAAGCAAGTAAGTCACTTTCATGACTGCGACACTGAAAAAGAAAACCAGTAACAGGCCTACTACAAATACGCGATGTTCTTCAGTTGGTTTTCTAGATATATGAAGCTTTCACATCCACCGTTATTTTATTTAATGTGAACGCGCTTAGAACCAAAACACATATGGAAAAATTTATGTCTTCTGCGCGGACAGACCCACATTTTCTAGTTTCAATAACCCTACTTTTGTAGCATCTACACAACAAATTCGGGACTTGCCTCCCTTTGACTACAGACCTATTGTGTACAGTTTTTGTTTATGAAAGGAACAACAACCTAGTCATACACTCATAAATATTAAGGGAAACAGCCATTACCCCAACCCCCATTACTGTGTGCGGACTTACTCTTGCTAACCGCGGTAGTGCACAGGGGTCACACACAGACTGATCACATCTTGATGTCTGAACTTTAAATTCTTTGTCCCGACGTCATTCCCTGTCAAAAATGTAGATCCGACGAAGACGACGACGATGATGATGATGATGATGATAATAATAATAATTTATTATTGTGGCGGCACAACCATAGGGCCAACCAGACAGAACACAAGAAACAAACAATACATCCAATAATACACTACTAACACAACACATACAATGACATATCACATCTGGTGTACTTGTTAAAGTAAAACGATTATGAAAAATAATTGTACGAATGTACTGTTAGTACGGTCTAATTCAATTCAGTTTACACGAATACACAAACGCGGGGCAATTACACGCCAAACTACAGAAAAACACAGTGCGATAAAAGTGTGAGTACTGACACAACACCGTAATTTTATTCTATTCAATTCAACTGCCATTAATGTGATGACGTAACAGCGTAATTTTATTCAGTTCAATTCAACTGTCATTGATTTGCTGACACAACAGCCACGGACACCACAAAAACATAAAAGAAAACACACGAAATAACTAAACGCAAAAATAAACAGACGCAAAACAATAAAACAAACAAAAACAACACTATGAACTCAAAAAACTTTGACACCTATAATTAGCATAAACAATTTAACACATCACTGGGCAAAACCGACTTCCCACCGAGTGTTCCCGTATCTCTACTCATGGCAATAGCGGGCGAAGGGCATCCAGCGAAGGGAAGGTGCGACGTTTATGTCAACATAAAACAAAGTGAAATCTCCGAGATTTCCAATCGGCGCAGGAAGGCCGGCAGTTTGCAAATGGGTAGGCCAAGATGTTGAACCACTGTTGACACTAATTTTAGACAAGACTGTCAATGTACGTATAACGTACCACTGAGGGCCGTTTGTGTAACCACTGTTGCAGTGGAAAAGCAATAATTATTACACATACTGAGTGTTTGTGTGTGTGTGTGTGTTGCCTTAGGTACCAATTGTGAAATGCGCATGTGTCATTTCGTCATCTGTGCCCTCTCCGGTTCTACTACACAGCATTATTCAACATCTCACAAACGGTACAATTTTCGAAAGAAAAAAAAAAGTTACTGAACATGAAATGTATGTTTTGATTTTCTCTACAACTTTTGTCTAAAACATTTCTCGTTCTAGGACGAACTGAGGAAGATATGATCAAAAATGGTCTTCATGTAAAATACCCGTTATTCTTGTCATTTTTAATGAAACTGGAATTTTCTCAACAGATTTTCGAAAAGCACTCAAACATAAAATTCCACGAAAATCCGTCCAGTTGCTACAGGCGGACAGACAGACATGATGAAGCTAATATTAACTTTTCGCAATTTTGCGAACGCGCCTAAAAACGCGTCACGTGACGCTTCCGAACACTTCAAGAAGGCTTACGAAGTGTTAAGTAAACCACGATACTGCCGCAGTTGTACTGTCAATAACTGAAGGAAGGACGAAGACACAGAGACACGACAGACTGCTGGATGCGCTTAAGCTTCCTGTCATCAGTAAAACAAATGGAAATCGACGCAAACAGGCATATTCTAAATTAGGTCTAACATGTTCAACAGAGCATCAGAAGGCTCTACAGCACAACAAGGAAACAGTTACCGCTGGAATTCAGACCAACAACCTGACTGTCTAAGAAAATATATGAACAAAGTGATGGTAGAAATACAGTTTAAAGTCAGCAAGTACGTACTCCCTGATCTTCCATGCAGCAGTGCGTGTAATAGATGATTAACATAATTTGTAAGCAAGTTGGGTTTTCTACAGAAGGAATAACTTGGTCTTGTTGACGTCGAGGTTTATTTAGTCAGCAATTCGCCATCCACAGACATAATTTATATTCCACTGAAGTAACAAACTGCCAAGACAGGGCTTTATGTCACATAAAATTCTGATGCAATCAGCAAAGAGACGACAATTTGAATACCTGGCCGTACCACGTAAGTAGTATACGAACAATTCTGAAAAGCAGTATTCCCAGAAGTCATCACTGTGGCACACCAGGTAACAATTCATATGGTGAAGAAAGCGCTCCATATTAATGGACGTGATAGCCAAATGGTCACGTAACCGGCTTACGTAACCAGCAGGGCAGTCCACAGTCATTTCGTTTACGAGAGAACAGTTCATGCGAAAATAGGCCGAAACGTTGCTGATGTACTGTTTAGTACAAGTATAGTAGTAGTAGTAGTAGTAGTAGCAGCAGCAACAGCTGTAGTAGTAGTCGTAGTAGTAGTAGTAGCAGTGGTAGTAGTAGTAATAGTAGCAGTGGTAGTAGTAGTAGTAGAAATAGATTTACATTACTCAGCATGCAAAGCACTAGGGATCGAAACAACGGAATAATGGTACACACACCCACGCCAATACCGGAACATGGAGATGTGACAGTAGTATGAAATCAAAGGGTAAACACAGGGATACAACGGTTATGGCAAACAGGCCAAATAAAACAACTAGAAACAAAAAAAGAAGAAGCATGCGTACTGATAGATGTGGCAAAACCGGCGGGCAAAAATATCACGTAAAAGGAAGCGGAAAGGACATTAAAATACAGAATTCTATGTACACAGATGAAACGAATGTGGAATACGAAATGTATGATTATACCGGTAATAATTGGAGCCACCGAAACACTTACAAAACCTTTAAAGAAAAGCTTAGAAGCCATACCATGAAAACAGACAGCTATACTTGGCACATCACACATAATACGGAAAGTGCTGCGGTCTGAAACTGGAAGTGGGGATCACTGTTGGGTCAAGTGGAGAAGAAGTACATGGGAGAAAGGTTCTGTGACAAGAGACACGATGATGATGATGATGATGATGACAATAATAATAATAATAATACGCCAACAATATATAGGCACAGAAGAGTCGAACGCGTGGCTGACAAACGCGGATTTGTTCGCCGAAACAGAGGGCTTTTAACAGCAATACAGGACCAAGTCATACTAACAAGAAACTACAAGAAATATATTTTGAAGGAGCCAGACAAAGATGAGCTGTGCAGAAGATGTGGAAGAGAATCGGAGACGATCCAACACATGACTGTAGCACGTGAGCAACTGGCATCTACCGAGTATGTAATGAGACTTGATGGACTGGCCAAAGTAATCCATCAGAAACTGGCAGAAGCAGCTGAACTGATTGCAGAAAAAGTCCATATTATAAGTACACACCAGCCAATGTACTGGAGAATGAAATTTTCAAGCTGTACTGGAATCGCAGCATACTTACGGACAGAACAATACCTTCTAATTGACCTGACACAACTTTTATGAATACGAAAACATTGAACACCTTGGTAGACAGAGCTGTCCCAAATACACATTATCTCGCCAAAACAATAACCGACAAACAAAACAAGTACCAAGAACTGGCGAATGAAATATGTGCTATGTGGAAGCAAAAGGCAGCACAAGTGATCATCTACGGAAGTAATTCCAAAATCGCTAACACAAAGTCTAACAAGACTTAACTTGCACCCGAATGTATACATACAACTGCAAAAATCTGTAATTCTTGACACATGTTCAATTGTAAGAAACTTTTTAAATTACAAATAAGACCACCGAGCCTAATCCTGTTGATTACTACATCCCAGGATAGGTGAATATTTCCCAGCCAAAGCTGAAAAGTGAAAAATTCGGATAATAATAATAATAATAATAAGCTAATTGCCCACAAACATTTTATTCTGGAATTTACAATAAACGACACACATTACGGCCCTCAGCCTCAATACACACCCTCGACTGACAGTGCCTGTAGCTCACATCAGTTCATTAACCCATCACATGTCGCACAGAATCCAAAATACGACGATAAAAACGCATTTCGTATTTCCGCCATTTGCTGGAACCCCAGAATTTTCATGTCCCTCGCAGACAAAAGTATGGGGGGCTGAGGTCTGGAGATTCGGGCAGATAAAACTGTGGGCAACCACGACAGAACCACTGACCAGGGTATCGGTGATTAACATAAGGTTTCGCTGCACAGCTACTAGAATTAACGTACTCTGTCGTGTTGCAAAGTAAGACATATTGGGGTGCGGCAGTGCCAGCATACGCTGCTAAAAACATCTGTAGCTCTGTAACCCTTTGGAATCAGGCCTAGTTTACTGGACACTTACGACATGGCACGACACACGAATAAGACTCTGAATTAACTCGTGAATCATCATGTATGTGATGATATTTTTTTCGCCATTAAAACACGAATTTAGAACCTTTATAAATATAAAATAGGAGATCGCTTTCGAAACCGGAAGACAAGAATGAAAAGACTACTCACTACACTGCCTCTAAGCGCCGGCAGCGTGCAAATGAACGAGCCATCATCCATACCTGATAGTGAAATGGCTCGTCTGCTTGTGGTAGTTTATTTATGCTATATTCAGAACCGAGTGGTTACAGCCGCAGAGCAGAGTTCCATCTAATTAATTCAAGAATCAGATCTGCAGCTGAGAGATATAATGGATGCAGGTACTTCAGAGCGGTAGCTCGTAGGCCTATCGAACATTAACTCAGATAAACCTGTCCCTCCCCAACCACTTACAGTTCAATGCCGAACTTCGTACAAAGATCTGCTTAAATTATAAAAGCCACAACCGCTGCTTACGTAGCACAACTACTGCCCCGATCATGAATGTGGGCTTGGTTTGCAGAGGAACGAGAAATATTGCGAAAACAGTGGGCCTACATGGTGGTTATAAAACTGGGGATGATCAGCGTACGGGGTGTTTGTTTTATCACGCGAACACAATTTCACGATCCTCGGACGTTCCATATACCAGACCAAACTGGTTATCTTGTAGGTAACCAAAAACTCACGACACCAGTGGAAGCTAAGCTGCCTGACGATTACAACCAAGCAAGCCTCCCTCCTGCTGCTGCTGATGATGATGATGATGACGATGACTACGTCGACGTTAATAATGACGTGTTTGTTCACCGTCATCATTCAGTGGCGTGATATTTTCATCAGACAAGACGGATCTAACTTTGAGCATATAATTTTCGTTGCAGATTATCATTTTCATATCTAATAGCGTGAAAAATTCCAAAAAATACTACTACTGGTATTTTATGTCTACCATACATTACATACATAATACTGTACTGTAGACAGCCGTTGTCTATTATACAACCAGGTTGCGTCTTAATACGAACACCTGTTTAACACAGTTTTTCATTGCATACGAAAAAAAATCGGAACATATGTTGAAGCGGCCATGATATTTCAGTAGCTTGCATTAAAAAAGTAAAAGGATTGTAATGTAATATTCGCTTTTATTCCTGACATAAAATGTCGCTGCTGAACAGCACCTACTTTCTTGTTTACTTTCTCTCCTATACCGCCATTTTTCACAATGTTTGAGAGCTAAGAAAGAGAATTCTTCACCATCTCAAGAAAACACACATCTCTCGTCCCAAATATTTGTGATGGGAACCAAAAACTGAAGTCTGTCCCACGTACGTACAACCTTTGTGATGGTCGACGATTACTACACACTTGATAACCGGGCTCTTTTGGGGTTTTATGCAGCGGAGAATGGTAGTTCCGTGCCGACTCGTACCTAAACGTCGGCACCGAACTACCACTCCACGCCGCGTTATATTCCAAAACAGCACTCATCTCACGTAGCGGCGAAAGCCTGAAATCACGCATACTACACATTTGACTGTAAGCAATACGAGTATGTCAACCGGTTACACTGATCGTATTAGTAAGCTACCTCTAATAATGAAGTAAAACAAGACGAGCTCGACACCTGAATTATTAATCATCTGATTATCTACCATAAAGACGGTACTGGCAAACCGTCCTTATGTCTAAAGTTACAACAGCTGTTATAAAAGCAGCCCCACAAAACCAGTGAAAACACGACGAAGAACCAAGAAAAAGGTGAATTCCTATGCTGATGACTGCATGTTAACAAGTCACGCCAAGCTGCAACTTGCGGTACTTTAGATCCCAAAGTGTGTGGATTACTGAGCCATTTCTCGTAAGCCCCATTATGTATTCATATATGTCTTGAGCACTCCCACCAACGGCTACGCCTAGAACAATTTGCCACTCCTGAAGAAGTAGAATTCGTAATCATATAAAGGGCTCGACTCCGCCCGAAAAAGGCAAGAACAAACGCAGGAGGTTTTAAAATTCACTAGCCATTTCAAACCTACAGTTCATCTTAAAAATTTAAAGTTCACTTCCTACTTCGCTGTGAGCCCAGCGTCTCCGACACGAAAATCAATAGGTATGGTTCTTTGTTGCATGGATTACATGAAATATATTTCCGGGTACGCTGTGAGCAAAACGCATGGTTCTTTACGTTAATGCAGATGTAATAGGCGTACATTGGGAAACAACATGTTTCAAAGGACACGTACCATATTTGCCTAAAATGTTTAACGCATTAGTCGCATTTATGGGACTGAAAATGTAATTACTTTCACGGTAAGCAGTAGTGCAGGTTAGTCACAATTTAATACGATAAAATACAATATAGCTCATCCATCAAACCTAAAGTAAAGGCTCAAAACCCCTGGCCATTATGGAATATCTTCCACAATAAGAAGCAATCCTACATGGAGCAGGAGAGACACGGGTTTCAACCCTTAACCGTCTGCAACCCAGAGGTCTTATCACTCTCCCATACTCAAGAATATGCATTTCCTCAATATTCGCGACGAAATTCGAGGAAAAACACAGATATACTGCAAGAACATGAATCTCTATCACTGAATGACCTTTCCACCGGTCGCCATTTGTTAGGTGTAGCGTTTCGTTTATAACAAGCCTAAAGTCAAATTTATGCACCGCTCTAACCACACAGAACACTATAAAAATTGTATTATGTGACAAGGAAAAAAACAGACAGCGCCTCAGGCCAATGTATTTTTAACCGGAATAAACAGGCGAATGGTCATAAAACAAGGGAAGGTTGGGTTTCCTTCGCACAAAGAACTGTAACGGTCAACTGCAAACTCTTCAGTGTCAGTATACGTATGTGCCACCTGCATTAACTTTCAGAAACAATGTTAATGTCTCCGGACAGATTTCCGTCCACCCCATTCTTCTCGATTTGATCACCCGAACAAAATTGGGTGAGGAGTAGAGATCAGTAAGCTCCTCAATATGTAGAGTTCTCCATTCCCATGTTACCTCGTCCCTCTTAGACCCAAATATTTTCCTCAGCACCCTATTCTCAAACATCCTCAGTCTACGTTCCTCCCTCAATGTGAGCGACCAAGTTTCACACCCATACAACAACAGGCAAAATCGCAGTTCTGTACATATTAATCCTTCAATTTCTGGATAGCAAACCAGAAGACAAAAGATTCTGCACCGAATGATAGAAAGCATTCCCTGACTTCAATCTGCTCTGAATTTCTTCCTCAATGTAATTTTGATTTGTTAAGGTTGTTCCCAAACACTTCCAGCATTTCGAAGGAGCTATTATCAGTCTTTATACTGTGACTTCGTCCTGAATTCTGATATCGAGACACATTTTCAATACTAAAACTGTAATTCACAGTCACTCGTTTGTCACATTTTCATTTACACAAATAATACAGTGATCAAGTATTAGTCACCTCCGGTTGCATCCCTCACCAAAGCAATGCTTGACTTCGTACTTCCCACGAGCGTCCATTTTACCTACAGCATACCAGCAGTCGGTTTATTGACTGGTCACTGAACTACAGTCGGGAACAAGAAATTTTCCTCTACTCCAAAATGTTCAAACCGACTACGGGGCGCACCCGGCTTCCTATTGAACGAGTATAAGTACCGGGAACTTAATCTACGAAGGTAAAGCAGCCGAAGCGTGAAGGCAACCAAATTAATAATCAATGGAGCTGCACTTCCACTCCCGCAGACAACTCCGCCTTTCCACACGCACCGTCACAAGTCATCTTTCCTACAGCATTATGCTACACATTACACAAATGCAAGCAGAAAATTAAGGCATAGGCAGCGCTCCAAGTATGTGTGACTAGCTTCGTTCCTAATCCGTACTGTTGTACTAGCTCACGTAACAAATTTAAGAACTGTACCACATTAGTGGTCGAGTTGTTTGTAGTGATCACTGAAAACCAGAGGACCCAAGCACATAAGAAAACAAAGTGAAATCAATGAGCATGATTTATGAACAGGCTACATCCAGTATAAAACCACATTTTTATGTGGCTCATAAGTCTCTGCACTATGGATTTTCCACCTGGCTTCCGTTACAGGTTTAGTTTACATCCATGTTAAACGTCAGATGGAATAAAGTAAATGCAATTTCAAGTCACGCGATTTTTAGAGACGTGAAAAATAAACAGAAAAAAAGTAACATTTTTTAAACGCGCCGAATTTTTCCTTGCGAGAAAGCATAATGGCCGAAGAGTATTGCTGGGCGATGACGCATGTGGCGTGGCGGTCATGCTGCGACCGATCAGATTACATTGTGTTGGAGTTCGGATTTCAGTTGGACTTTCTTGTGTGTGCGTGCGTACGCGTGAGTGCGTGTACGCAGTTAACTATATGTATATCCAATTCCGAACTGCGCTAAATTCGACTTGCGCCGGACCTTCCGGATTGTAAATTCAGCGCAAATCGGGTAGTGTCCGTACCGTCCTGCACGTAGCATCCGTGTGCTAGACGCACTGCGATGAACCGAATCCCTCCGTTCAAGCAGACATGCGAATTTTTTAATGCTATGAAAGTTTTAAAATAATTTTTGAATTCTAACAAGCCAAAAGGGTGAATTCGTAGATTACGACGAAGAAAACGAACCGCACTCTAAATGAAGAAAGTGACCAGGAAACAGAAATACAAACACACGGCGTTTCGCGATCGTTAACAACAATAAGAATCGCTCTTTGGAGACACCGGTTGCTAACTCAATATGATTCTTTCTGCACAAAACATCTCGACATCGACTATGCGGTCCATTCAGCAATCTACCCAACGGATGAGAGTTTCTCTTTGAAAGGATACAGCGGCCGGAACGGGAAGCTGACTAATGACTCACACCTGGAGCTGAGATTACGAATGCGCAGTCCACTTTCAATACTCCGATAGACGTCCACGACGAGGTGTTTACGCAAGGATAACATCATCCTGTATACACACACCCCGAATATAGACCGGCGCTTTGACAATTTACACTGGAAAATTCATTACGCTGGAGACTGAAATCGTATGAGGGAAATTCCAAGAGTACCTACTGTCGGGTCAGTGGAAGAGAAGGGGACACATTCCTGACAAATGGCGTGTTTTGTGTCAAGTACTTGTGCTGTCGTAACTCACTAAGGCACAAGGGTTACTGCATGTATCGCCAGCCTGCACATTAAAACACCGTGTTTGTTCACAACGTGTGCCAAATGTGTTCCTATGATTGTCAGAACAGAGTCTGTTTCCCTATACAACATTAGCCGGCGGGACTTAAACTGCAGACTGTGAGGTAGGAATTTTCATATGAAACATCCGCTTACGTAGCATCAGGCTGAAGATAATTCTTGTGTGGGGGCCTCTTTTAAAAATTGATAAAAGATTAATTACACCAAAATTTCCCCCCATTTTGAGTCACATTAAAAGGTAAAGCAGTCCCGTTACAGGCCTGGAGTGGCCCAGAGGGTTCCAGGTAGTTAAGGTTCCCAGACTTCATGACAACAGCACAGGATGGTGGTAAGGTTGTCAGCCTTACGCACCGGCCGCCTTTACTCCCAGGAAATGCTCCTGGAACTCATTTCTGTTAGAGGCTGAGTCGACCCCAGGGCCATAGGGCGATCGGAACGATTACTTTGAGTCATATTGTGAACGGAAAATCAAACAAAATGTGAAGATTCAAGTCTTCTGGGGTGTTACACCGTGTCGTTGGAGGAATAGCTCCTGGCGTTTCGAAGAATCGTGGCGCCCTTACCATCTGAACTGCATGAAACAGCGGACGAAAGCATTACGGGTTCTTCGCAACACCACGAAACGATTTACCTAACAGAGCAGTGTAACATCCCAGAAGAACTGAACTTCGGCAAGGCAACTAGAATCTTTTTTTTTGTCGGAATGTACTGAAATGAGACCGGTTTGCACATACCTAAGCCGTAACACAAATCTGCCCATGTAGCAAGGATCCCGTACTCCAAAATTCGTTTCAGACACTCGTAATTATAAGCCACTTAGCGACTCACATGCACACGCTACATGTGTTATTAATAATGCGAAGTACCATTTCGTGAGCAAGTGTTATGAAGAAGTTCTGCCACCTTCATGGAGATAAAATGTCAGTTAATGCGTAGGTGCTTTTTTCAGGACTTTTTAGACTTCTTGCACTACTTTCACATAGCGATATCATTCCAAAGCTAATTACCGCTCAGCTGGACAAGAAATTATCCGACTTTCATTAAATACGAGAGTAGTTAACCGACACACAAGAACCTGAAATCTTCCTGAGCCGTTTTAATCCAATCCACATTCCAATCCTGCCATCCATGGCCAGCTCTCCATCAGTTTATCCAATCATGACTTTCTATGCATTTCTAATGCCTCAGAAGTGGGTGTGCTACAAGTCCCGACCATTCCTCCCTTGATCCGAACACCTAGTGACATTGAATTAAGAATACAAATTATGCAAGACCCTCGTTATTCAGTTTCTTCCAGTGTCACGTGTCACTTTCTCCGGACTTGGAGTTAAGTAACTGCCTATCCTGCTTAATAGTCAAATTCAACATAGCACTCATGCAGTCGGCAGCTTATATGTACAATTAAACTGCAAAATACTTACGATTTATCGCGGAGAGGGTTTAGTTATTAGGCCATTACTTCCCAGGAAGAACAACGGGAGGCCATAAATATCCGAAACAACACCTGGTCTACGGTAAATGGGACGAAGACATGCTGCATGCTTGAAACGTGTCCAAAATTTGCTGAAGGACTGGTCGTCATTGGTGCCGACAACTTGTTTCACGCTTCAGTCGTTTTTACACAGGAGAAAAGGCGCTGACAGTCAAAGTATGAAATACTGAGTAATTACAACGTCCCACGGGGATGTTTGGGAGTTCTGCTAGGGTGAATTCAGAAACAACAGAGTGGGGTAGTATAACTGGTGAGCTTTACGCTCCATCCGCCTTCACGCCAAAGAAACGATCCCCGGCGTTCACAACAAGCAAGGCTGTATAACTCAAATAGCGTTGTGAGTTGCTGGAAAATGTGGGGCAGTGTCCTGACTGCGTTCAGCCAGATAAAGTTTACGTCACCTTAAAAAAATTTCGCAGTAAACACGGTTTAAAAAAAAACCTAAACGCTCCTGACTTTCGTCTCCTACAAAAACAATTTTTAAGTAATTGTGATTGTGGTGACGACAGTAGAATGGGCAGAAGAGATCTGCTGTACAGAAGTCTGCAAGCTGTAATTAAAGGGAAAAGCTGCGGCCGGGCGAAGCTTCATTTGCATGCGAATATTCAATTTAAGCCGTAATTAATTCGTGTATCGAGCGACAGTCCTGGTCCGGAGAGGGATGCTGCAGAAGCGAGCAGAAAGAAGCAGTACAATCCATGCGGTTTGCGAAGATCGGTGTGATTTCTGGAACTCTATGTCGTGTTACCGCTACAGATACAGAGCGGACATGGTCCGCGCGTGCAAATTCGCCTTAAGCCGAAGACCAGTTACAACCACCATGCCTGAATGTGGCATCAGTATTTGATCAGACGATCATATCTGCAGATATTCAACAAACAATACACAAAGTTTAATAGTTAAATACTCACTTATCAGGAACAGCTATATACCCCTCCAGGTGTTGCCCTACCTCTCAACTAGAAGCGCCATCTTGTTTAAATACAGTAACGGGCGGAAAGATGATGAGATGGCTTCCATTACCATGACATTCATGAAAAAAAAAACTGACTGATTTAAAAAGACAATTCCTTGTACAATCATTACACCGCACATACATGACATGCAGCATGAAGCAAAAGTGGTTTACTATTAGGTAAGTAACAGTAAGTGTTCGAACTGCTGTTTATCAATTTCCAAACATGTTTTGATATGTACTATGAGCCAAAGGACTGATCTCATAGCGCAGCCGACATCATAGGTAGTCGTCTTGTTCATGGCTAGCGTCTGTCCAGCGCCGGTTGTCGTTGGTCCCAAAGCGAGGATTTACTAGCGCTGAAGTAAGTTTGCGTTGCTGTAAGAATAACTAGCAGATTCCGTTTGACAGTCCGTAGACTCGGTGCTTTTCCTGTAAATACGGTTCGCCTCGTACTTTGCACCACAGTGTAGGCCTACTAGTAGTTCTGCAGCAACGCGATAGCTGCATTCTTGTGAGACCTCACGTTATAGAAAACTGCGTAATAAAAATAACAGGGGTTATGCAACAAAGAGGGCGAGGGACAGACAACGCAAAATAATACTCAACTTACTTACTCCATGGTGCAGAGTCCTTCTTGAGTTGCTAACTGGTCTGCAGCTAGTCAAGAGATTCCCCGCATTTCACGGAACTCGAAGGTTCATTACCGCACTCACAAGCGTCCGCCACCTGTCTCTATCCTGGGCCAGCCCAATCCAGTCCATATACCCACATCCCACCTCCTGGAGATCTATCCTAATATTATCCACCCATCTA
>Ga0136643_10011211_pt1 | contig 13291 bp, 9 predicted proteins | sample TergutLab28metaG_FD_96883 | JGI IMG/M metagenome (GOLD analysis project Ga0136643, IMG submission 96883) | Labiotermes labralis P1 segment gut microbial communities from Petit-Saut dam, French Guiana - Lab288 P1 (version 3) (version 3) | ecosystem: Host-associated > Arthropoda: Insects >...
CACATGTGCTCGAAACATGTAGAGGCATGAAATAAACTTATTGTAAAACAAAAATTTTGTGCATCAAGTTGGTTAATTACTGAGATAAATAGCCTCTATATGTTTTGAGTAGGCTCACTGCTTATCATCAGAAGGTACTACTCTGTATACACCAACTGCTGTATATACAGAGTAGTACCACTTGATGATGAGCAGTAAGACTGCTCGAATCATGTAGAGGTTAATTATGGAAATAAGTTGAAAGAAAATAGTTCATCCTTTTGATTCTAATTGTAATTATATGTTTTTATATTTCACACATAAGGTATTGTAATTAACTTGATTTCTCGTAACCATAACAGTGTAAGAGCGTATTTATAAATTAAATTTTAATGTGTGTAATAACTACCAGAAACAGCCCGTGGAAAATTTAGCTGCTTCTTACAGAGGAAAGTATGTATATTTCAAGGCCGTTTGATTATTACCGCCATCTCTCAGACACTGAGAGTAACTACGTCATCTCTAAGTTTATAAAAAAAAACACAATTTGTGAATCAATCATAAAGTTTCTCCCACTTTATACGTGTTACCTTATGGTGCACCATCCCCATAAATCTCACAGTATGATGTGATACTAATTAAAGAATTCTCTACTGTATGGTATGAAAATCCGTCATATACACATTAATCCTTCAACGGTTAACAGTGAACAGTCAAAGAGCTTGCATATCAATAAGAAAGCAAAATCACACACTTGGTGCCTCTAAGACTCATCAGCAGGGCAGGTTCTTTAGCTCCGCCAACCGCCTCGCCTTAACAGTCGTCTTCGGTGGTCCAATGAATCAAGTATTTCATCATCATTACATTCACATTAATTAAAGAGCCCCAGTAAACTTGGCCAGTCCCTCTGAAGTGCGTTTGTAGCTCCGGGTTATTTGATTCACTGCGTACACCAAGCTACAGAGATGTTGTCGGTGTAGGTTGATTTTTGTTGAAGACGAAAAGCCGAGGAGGATGAGGAATAAAAATGAAGCAAGGAGTTTCCCGTGATGGATGTGCACCATCTGCATCAATCATACTTTAGTGGCTGAAACAGATATTTTGTAAGAAAGGGGTGGGGGTAAAGAACAAAGGAGAGTAATGAGGAATAAGTAATTTTAATATACTTAATTTTTTATTAATTTTGTGCACATCTATATTACGAATGTCCAAAGAGAAATGAAGATTTATTGTCTGTAAAGTGATTTATTTATTTATTTATGATTTATGTAACGACTCTTTCAATCTTCGATTATACACCATCGATTAATACAACGATCAGTGAATAATGTAATGGAAGTGATGTGGAAGAAGAAGGAGTTCAGACAAACCGACCGGAAGTTCTCTTTCTTGCGACAGTAGATACAATTAGATAGATTTATAACATCTCAGGGCAACTGAGTTACTTTTACAACCACAAAAATTTATTTTTCAGAATGTGTCCTTCAGGCAACTTTTCTCAAATATTTATTTGCCGCACAGTGTTCTGTGTTTGAATAAAACTTGAGAGATCCCCAGATCAATGAACGTGACCTATTACATCCGTTGGCGTAAAATTAACTGTATTGTACCCTGTCCCTAGTGCCCCATATAATTTCGGTCATTTTTGTTTTCTCTAATTCAGCCGCTGCTCTATAGAAACTTTCAAACAAACAACTTAATAGCAGCAATGCCAATCCGGTCAAATAAGCAATTAAACGTCCTCTCCCTCTTAAGAACACAACAGGCCTACTTATTGAAGCATTTTAAAACTCAATTCGTCATTAGTGTTATGTACAAGTGAAGGCCCTTCGACCATTCGCCGTGCCTTAGGGTTCCTTGGAATACAGCTTAGGAACTTCTGGCTTCACGCATCAAATGGAATGTGTTGAGGTAAATACATAACACACGTGAAGGGTGTATAAATGGATAACTTTAGTAGGAGAACCACAAGGTAAGAAACTATTTGAGATACCTAGTTGTAAACAACAGGATATTATTAAAATGGGTCTCAGCATAATAGATAAGGGTGTCGAATGGTTAAAACTGGCCTAGGTTACGTTATAACTCGGAGACTCCTAAAAACAACAATAAACATTGTAGCCGTCTTGCAGGCTGCAGCCTGCAACACGGACACCACTCAAACCCAGCAGCACCAAATCTCCAACACACAACGAACCGAGAACAAAACGACGGATGTGGTAATTCAACAGCACAGTCGCAAGCTCCTGATGATGGATATATTAATTTCCGAAACATGTTGAATACATAACAAGTGAAATAAAATAGCAAGAGACATCAAGTTGGTCTTTTATTCTTCAGCTATCACAATGATACACGGTCCAATAAACATAAGCTTAAAAAAAATATATCCGACAGTTTGGACATGACCCACAAGATAAGTGATCCTGTATAACGATATTCAATCTCAGCAGGAGTGGAAATAAACAGAAGCAATACATTCTACATGTAACATAATTCTGACAGAATCTTGTTATTCGTCTCTTCGCCACGTCCGGGTTTCACCAGATGTCACTGAATTGTCAGTCGTACATCTGTCGATTGAGCTTGTACACCTGGTGACAGGTTTAGAAAGTAGGACTGGCCAACCTCGCTATCCCGCACCGCTGGTTTAGTCGGAACTGGTTGCCCGCCGTTGGGCATCAGCAGCAGTGCATTGCGCAACAACGTATGGCGGTCCTTCCGAGTGTAACCATAACATTTATGTGTCCTGCACTGTGGCCCAAACTGCTGAGCCACTAAGGAAGAGAGTATATGAAGGGAGTAAAGCAGGCAAGATAGATGGGGAGAACTAAAAGAAACATAAAACCGAAGGATAGTAATAAATAAAAAAAAAGAAGAAACTAATAAAGAAAAAGAGGGAATGGAATAGGTACAGATCGATATAGAGGAGCTAGAAAATGAGACAAAGATAGACAAGGAGAACTTCTTAAATTGTTTCCGACGAAAGAGATATTTCTACTTAATCCTTCACCAGATAGCTGAGCGAAACGCAGAGCAAGTCATGTGAAGGCTGAAGCGGAAAATTCCCCACTAAACAACTTCGACGAAAATTTGAGTGAGACTTCGCTTATGTCGGAAAACATTTGCTAACAGCGATTGTTATTCTCTTCGCGTCCGTCCGTCTGTCCGAACGGAAAGCGCGAATCCAACCTGACGGATTTCATTAAAATTTAATGGAAGTCAAAAAGAAGTGGTATAAAATTGCTCAGAACCTCCCCGATATAGGACAGTTTCTACGGTAGCAGCCTAAGGAGTGCAGTGACATTGTAACCCTTTGACCCTTGATACCACTGTTCTAGATCAGAACATGGACCCGTGGTCCTTAAAAGAAAAGAGTTTTACTTATTAACATCCTCTCATTCATACCTTGACTTCTCAAACGGTCGTTTCTGTCAAGCGTTTCCATTAAAAAGTTGAATGCCCGATGCTTAGGCAGGAAGCACGCAGTGGCCCAGCCGGAAAGCCGCGGAATGGCGTCATTAGAATTGTTCGTTAACATAATCCTTCCGACCGCAGGATCGATTCAGACTCTAATATAAATAAATAAAGGTAAAGGTAAAACAGTCCCATTACAGGTCCGTGGTGCCCAGAGGGTTCCAGGAAGTCGAGGTTCCCAGATTACGTGACAATGGCCCAGGATGGTGGTAAGGTTGTCAGCCTTACGCGCCGGCCGCATTTACCCCCATGAAATATTCGTGGTACTCATTTCTGTTAGAGGCTGAGTCGACCCCAAGGCCATAGTGCAATCGGAAGGATTATGTCAATGAAAAATTCCAATGACACCATCTGGAATCGAACCAGCGATATTCCGATTTGTAGCACAGCACCTTAACCACTGTGCTACCGCGATTTCAGCAGAAATAAATACCAGGAATATTTTCTGATAGTTAAAGGTGGTCGTTGCATAGGGCTGTGAACCGAAAATCTTGAAATATTAGAGCCTCAAACTGCTGGAACTCTCAGGGTTTGCCTACCTTAATATAGGCTGATGTGCTGAATACTCGAAATGCAATACACAGCTACAAGTGTTTTTAAACATTCTTTCCATATAATTCAATCCAATGTTCAAGCCAACTTGTCAATTTAAATAAACACACGTATAATACTTTGGCAGTCATCTTGTTTTAAACGACCGGAAGGATTTCGAATGGATCTGTTGAGAGATTTACCTGTCATTCTAAATACGAAATACTTTCGCAGTAGATCTGTCGTGTTTTGACTCCTGCCAGTATATCTAGGGGACCTTCTTTTAACAAGTGCTTCGTCGTTTCTTTATCGTACTGCAAGACCGTTATCTCGTTCTTAGCTTCAATCTCTGCACTTACAATCAGAACCCTGTTACTCTGTATGGAATGCAATGAATCACATTACAAAAACATACATAGTACAAGATACCGTAAATCAGCCTACAGCTAAGACTGAAGCATCTTCATTCATCTCAGTGGATTGAAAACAAGCTTGGCGAGTATGGATAGGCTAGTATTTTGGAGCCTTCGGCCGCGCGTGACTCGCGCGGGACTTGAATACAATCTCTTATGGCGTCACGACATATTTCTTTAACAAATACATCTCAACTATTATCGAGTGTTGAAAACAGACAGCGCTATTTATAAATAACACGGTTTGTAATAGACTTAGTACCGTACATTCTAAAATAAATTAATCACGTGCCAATACTCCTGTTGTTCACCGTTTATTTATTGAAACAAGATGAGCTACTGCAAGACTTTGAAATAAGAACACAAAAACACAAAGGAATGGTGATGATATTGGTCTTCTAATGAGGGGAAATTGAAGTGTTTTACCGAAAGGATAGGAGCATCTCTGCGATATATCAGGACAGAATGCACCAGCTCAGAAAACCAAACTGTCTTTTATACTCTAACTAGTATTAGACATGATAACACGATTTAATAGACGTGGCAGTTTTCTGAATAGAATCTTGAATGTGAACAAGTTGAGGTACATGTGATACTTCCTAGACAAAAGAAGGAAAAATGTGGAAGCCAGGACGATAAAAGGAAAATAAACAAGGAATTTCATAGACGAAGAAATACACAAAAAAAAAAGAAAGAAAGAAAACAGAAAGGAAGTACTACTGGATACGAAGACTGGAAAAGGAGCATTTTCCACTACCATCAGGCCCATGCCAATATTCTTGGTCCCGTTCAGCCTCGTACCTAGTTGGAACAAGATGTTCTTTCTCCGAGGGTAAGGCGGCCGGGATGTGAAGATGGCCGATGGTGCTCAAAAGATATCGAGCTGTGGGATGCACGAGGAATTACCTTCGGTCGGTTTATTCGCTCAAATGCAGGAGTGGCTTTGCCTTTATATAGAAAGCTAAACATATATCAATTATTTATTGAAGGTCTTGGCTATTGACTACAGTACTTTATAAATTGGTGGTATCTTACTGACGTGTCTTTAACCCAGGTGTTCTGAACATGGAACTAAGAATAAAAACTGCTCCTTTTCGTTGTGGAACTGTACCAACCGCTTAACATCGCTTAACGAGCATTTCGACAGACATTTTCTAGCATAATAAATCATAGAGGCTGCATTCGTAGTGATTTTGTAGCACAGAGCACATTTTTGTTGTGGCGGTAGGCCAACAGCCTGGATGGTTGTGGTAACTCTATACTTTGACATCACCATCTGCTTCTACCCTGGCAGATGTGATGATGCTACCTCCCGATCTGAAATCAGTGGAACACTTCAATGTACCACTCGCTTTCCACTTTATACAATAGCTGCAGAACGTGCCACTAACCTAAATCCAAGCTTTTCTCCCTAGAAAAATCCTACGAAAAAGAGGCAGGTGATAAGAGGCTAAAAGAAAGGACAATTGGAAAATAATGGATAGCCTGCCCCCTTCCGTGTGCTCTGTAACAATGGCCACGTTTCCATTAGTACCTGTATTCACAGTGATTTAGGAAGGACCCAAAGGGAAATCAGCCTCCTGATACATTAGCCCAAAAAGTTTGGGACCTATCACTTCATTATCACTTCATTATCGCAGATGATATAGCAGTTGTATTAATATTAAACCCTATTAAAATTTTGTTTTATTATGTTTCAGGACATGAATAAGCGTGAAATTCTTGTGCATTCGTAAAAAAGAGAGAGAATTTTATATATGTTGAATCTGGATGAAAAGTGGCGGATACTTAATCTAAGAGAAAAGTGGAATTTTTACATAATACCCATATTATTGTGTATTTTAAGTATAAATGATGATTTTTGTATAGATTAGTACTAAAAGTAGAAATAGTAATTGTTTATAGCCACAGATAAAGTTGCTATTGTTGGCCATATCACAAAATTTGGTAATTAAGGTATAAAAGGATAAAAGCATTCAAATGAAGAGAAAGAAATTTTAAAACTGTAAGCGTAAAACACAAAACTGTCCACGTGCAAGCTATTGAGGCACATAAAGAACGGCGGAATAACTTAAAGAATTCTTCCTCGTTATTAGACGGAGTCCTTGGCCAGCATCATGCACCGACCGCTTTACTGCAGGGCAAAGAAACGCCCGTATCGTTTCAATATGAGACCCCATTTGGACCCTCTGGACAAGAGAATAGTCTCTTGTCACAAAACTGGAGTGTTGGTCCTCTCAACGAACATTCTAACAGTTGAAGAATAAAAAACCAACTAGATGTCACTTGTTATATTTACTTTACTTCTTAGATACTCAACATGTTTCGGGCATTAATATGTCCAGCTTCAGGAGTTTGCGACTATGTTGCTGAACTACCATATTGGCTGTATTGTTCTTGGTTTGCTGTGTGTTGGAGTTAGGGTGCGGTTCGGCTAGGTCGGTGTCCGGGCTGCCGGCTGAAGCTTCAGCCGATAGCCCGGACACCGCCCTAGCCGGTCCTTATTGCTTCCACAGTAATGTGAGTAGGGTAGCCTACCTCCATAGTGGAAACATTAGCTACTTTGACCGTCCGCCATTTTATTAACATGCAATAAAGTGATTAAAACTCTGCCGAGAAAGGCAGAGTAAGTCAATCCAGCTTTCAAGGAGAGATGAGAAATTCCTGATCAGTAACTGTCAAAATAGTAACCACTTTGGAGATGCAGAGATTCTGAGGGGAAATAGTATTTAATTTGATATCAGACAAAGAGGGTGTAGGGATGCAAATCGTTCAGGATGGGGTTTATAAAGGACTCTTATCAGGAAGCTGTTTAACTTCCGGGTTCCTTAAACGAGGGAGAATTTTTTCAGTTGAATAGCTATTTCTGAAGAAGGGTTCTGTCCAAATGTGCCAGTTGAACAAAATAAATTAGGCTTACAAATTTGCAGCTGAATGTGTCACAAAGGCCCAAACGTAATTCAGGGTGGATCAGAGACGCCATCCTCTTTGGAAATACATTATTTTGCTGTATAGATCTAGGCGAAATTCAACACCGGATTGGGGGCGGCGCGTGTAGGTGCGTAGACAGAAACTTCACAGACTCACCTGTTGATGTAGCCCTTATAGTGCAATTCCATGAAGTATAAATAAGAAATATGGAATGTAGATCGCCTTGAAGGAAAATTTAAACATCTAAAACCGAAGTTTAAAGTGTATGAAAAAAAGGAATCACACTTGTAAACCTTGAAGCAAGTGGGACAACTAATCTCGAAATAGCAGAATTTGACGTTTCAAGCATGCCAATCCAAATACTCAAGCCTCATACTGGATATGGTCCTGAGACGGAAGACAGTGGTCAACTTCACGCCTCGGCCACTTTACCCCCGGGAAAGCAACCCCGTACCCTTTTTATACAGGGCTGCGGGGACCAGAAAAATATACACCTTCAAAGATACGAAACCCGAATCGTCCAGGCCGTAGGCTATTCCTTATACTGAATTCACTATTCCGAGTCCTTCACGTCGTTGAAACACATCTTGTTGTTGTTGTTGTTCTTCTTCTTCTTCTTCTCTGTTTTGCAATTAACCTTTCTGCAAGACCTCCTGTCGTAACATTTCCACCCTCACGTGACGTGCATGTAAGAGCTAAAATTCATTCTTGTGACAATTCTAGGATACTGACGTCATTCTCTTCTCCATTGTCCATACGTGATCTGCGATTCACCCAGCCTCCTATTCAGTAGCTACCGAGGAATCTTCCTCTGGAAGTTAAGCGGCCGAGGTGTGAAGATGACCACTCGCTTTATTCAGTACCGAAGTTAAGAAGGAATGGAGTTATACCTCCACTACCCCTCATGCATTCACGAAGGGCACAGCAACATTACCTTGAGTCCGTCGGGAAGACAAAGTTTCTGCAGACCGAATGTTAGCAGGCGTTCCCTATATTTAACGTGTTCTAAATTATTCATGGATATATTAAACACCTTATATATATATATATATATATATATATATATATACACTCAATCGGTTTATAGTCGAACTGGCATGAACTGTTCTTCATAGGCCTAGGGTGAGGAAACCAAAAGTTCATCCAGAATTTTCGTAGTGAAACCTTCTACAAAAGCATCCACTTGGCAGATCAAGGAACAGAGAAGTAGGATGGGGTTTAGGTTGCCAAGCTGTGGGCAATGTACGTGAATGGGAATGATCATGATCGTGACCAGGGGTGTGCGTTTATCATCGGTACTGAGCCAAAGACTTGGTCTAGTAGAATATTACATAGCAGGTTGAAAAGTGTGTTGAATACCAGTTTATAGGCAGGCAATGAAATGCCAGTCACAATCACTCTACAGACAAATTTATTTCAAGCATTTCTTGACAGCAGTTTCAAAGTTGTTTTATCCCTACGTTCATAACGGGGATCATTCTCGAACTGCCACCGCGAGATAAAACCAGTTCATCATTCTTACTGAGACAAATTTGGTATAATTATTTTAACACACCTCTATATGCTTTGTTACCTAATTACATTTCTTGAAGAGACATATCACAGGGTTTGTCCCCATTATGTCTGAGCGCACCATAATAATTCGGCATTATAATCTCAGGCACAGATAAGTTATACTGTCACTCCACTGGGCAAATGTTACAAAACAAATATGGAGAAGATGACAATCATCTTTTCCCAGAGGCGAAAATGTTTAATTGAATTCTGTTGTTGGTTCTTGTAAGTGGAAATTATTATACAAATAACAAACGAGAGGACTGAGAGTGTTAACTGAAGGCACCGAACACGAAGGCTTCTCCTTCTTGTACTTCATCAGCAGCGAAAGTAAAACTGTTTCCATAAACGCCATAAACTCACAGAAAGAGAGAAGAAGTACCACTCCACTCATTCCCAGACACGGTACAGGATGAGTTTAGGTGTTTACGTGTATTTACAAGAAGGAACCCCTGTCATCTTGGTATAGGATGCTGTATGGGTTGATCTGGACGCTTTCGAGAGAGAAATACATCTTACCGGGGTTCTAATACGGGACGGTCCACCCCGTACCCTAGTCGCTATACCGACTCTGCTACCTTGATTCCAAAGGACAACTTAGGTGCAGAAAATTTACAGAGCATGGTGTGAAGAGAGAGAAAATCAACAAGATGCAACAAGCACTGTGCTCGCATCCTACAACGCAGCGCCCCACAACCGCTGCCAACCACATCCAGCAGAACCAGCGCAGTACACCATATGCAGTAACACACGGTCTTTGTTCTCCTGAAGATGGGCATAATGATGCCCGAAACATGTTGAGACAGAAGCTGATAATAAACATCTGATTGTTGCATATTGTGGGTTTTCTCTCTCTTCATACTTTGCTCACGATGCACGGTCACAGGAACCTAAAGCTTACAGAGCATAAATATGGACTTTCAGATGTTAAAATCTAGTAGCAGATTATGCACATATTTCGGCGAACATGGCACGAAACTGTCAACTCAGACACCTTTCACTGCCGTGCACTGCTATATCCCCTACCCTTGTTCGTGTAGGTTTACGCTCTGTAAGTATAGCACAACTGCGTTTGGTTCATTCTTGCATTAAGATGCGAAGCCATCAATCGGTGTCGCACATCTGTGACGGCACTGACCACTGGTCATTTAACACTAATGAATGACCACGAGGCGCATGCCACTGGAAATGGACAGACGGATAATACCACAACAACAAGCGGCTTACAGGAAGGTTCGTAGCCGTCTCTAATTACCGCCCTAAAGCCGGCCTTTCACGGTTCTTGCAGAAACTATTACGGTGTGCCCAGAGATGTGTCCTGAAAGAGCAAGACACCAACTGCACTCGTCTGAACAGTAGAGGAAGCTCAACGACTCGTTACTAAGTTTGTTACAAACATAGGAACTGTGGAATGTTAGACATTGTCAAGTTATACAGTATGTCTTTAAATAGAAACGTAGCATCCCCCAATCCCCCCCCCCCCGCCCCTTCACGTTTAGCAGGTGTGGATTCCGTACGTGTGGAATGGGCATCTGAAATGTGACTTCAGCGTGTGGCGTGCAGGGTGTTTTCTTTGAAGTGTTCTGCTTTCCCGACCACGGAACTGTTCAGTCATTAAAGCACATGTTTTGAAATGTGTATTGGAAACATCCAATTTATTTTCCAAAGACAGCAAAAATAAAAACATAAAAGAGGATTTTGCCAGTCATATTGTGCGATAGTGAGCAGCCGTCTGTCGGCTGAGAGAGAGAAAAAAAGTGTTTCAGAATGAGAACGACGAGGGAAATATGTGGACCTAAGAAGAGCTGAATAGCTAAGTGAGCAATTTGGAGTGAAACTAAATAAGAATTAGGGGTTTTTTCATGGCGCAGCAGCCCCCAGTGGGCCAAGGCCTCCTCGTAATCGAGGGTTCACGTTCACACTCAGATATACCACTTTGGTAGGATTCCTCCGGACGAATGATCAGCCCGACGCAGAGACCTCTACCTGACAACAGACAACACAGATATCCATGCCTCCCGCGGGATTCGAAACCACAATCCCAGCAAGCGTGCAGCAGCTGACCCAAGCCTTAGACCGAGCGGCCACTGGGATCGGCAAGAAACGTTTTTGGTTCTGCATATAGTCTAGCATTGCTGTCACAGTGATATCTAGCTGCTAACGATGCTATGCAGGGTACAGATGAGAAAAGCAAATAGAATTGTAGTTGGAAAATTCTTGAAAAGGAACTACGTGGCTAACCAATTCCGTAAATTATTGTCCTTTTTGAGAAGCTAACAGTTTCTCAGCTAGCCAAAATTTCCCCGTATTTTATGGAACATGACAGTTCATTAACGCATTTCCAACAGCCCATCAACCTTCCCTATTCTGAGCCAGATCAATCCTGTGCGCGTCCCTCCATCCGATTTCTTTGAAGATAAATCTCCAGTTTGTCCTCCCTTCTACGCCTAGGTCATCCAAATGGTCTTTTTCCACTTACGTCTCCCCAAAACAACCCTGTATGCAACTCTCCTCTCTTTCCCATGCGGGCTACATGCCCAGCCCATTTCTTTCTTCTTGATGTGATCACTCGAACAATATTCGGTGCGCAGTGCCATCACGAAGCTCGCCATTATGCACTCGCCCCCCGTATCCTGTCGTTTCGTTCCGCTTACGGAAAGGAATTGCATGAAATGTCTAAAAGAAGATGTAAGATAATGCAATAATGATCCCAAAAATACAGCTTGTGAGGATGGGAGATGGGTGCAGCCAGCTTAGAATCCTATCCAGTGGTGGGTGTTGATACTAGCCGTCCTGAACTTCCGGGACTTCCAACCAACGAATCAGCCAACACCATCCCATTCGTTAAGGACCTCCATGAAGGTTTTGAAGTGGCGATGGGGAACACTAATTTCAGAATTTTTGAAGTTATTCTTCGTAAAATTTCGTTTTTATGTGGATCAAATTCAGAAAATATTGAACAGATATGAAATATAACCCTAAATATTGCTTACGTTCATACCTGTATTGAAGTGTTTAATCAGCAGGATCTATCTATCTATACGATGAAGCTGGAAAACAAGAAAATGAATTTAGATTAAATTTAAAAATCTAAAATTCATTATTTATAATTTAAAATATAAACTTATTTAGCAAAATCAGTTTTTGTTTCCCCTCGCTCTATGCAACCCCTAGAGTAAATGCAGCTGAAACCGAATTGTGTCAGATTTATCCGAACGCCCAGCATAATGTGCAATAGACTGTCAAGAGCTGCCTACAATTTATAGCTAATTTTATACGAGATATTATTAGAATTTTGTTAACCCCTTATAATGTTATACTATAGTTTATACCGGTCTATTCTTAGTCAGATTTGTCAAATATCCTTCTGTCAGGACTTAAAGTACTTATAAAGTTTATTTCTACCACAACTCTTCTGCAAAACATAGATAAAACAACTAAAGAAGTAAGAAACTGATTTTCGTTACGTAAATATTATCTCAAAGAACGCCTATCGCAGGTACTCTGCGCTGTCCACTGCAGCATGCCATATTGTTTGCATCACATTTGGCAACACACGATTTTCTTCAGTTTAATGACTTTAATGCCCTTCGCTTTTCATTTACTCACATAATGGATTATTAAAGAGAAAATAATACTGAATAGGGGCAAATGTGGAAGACATACGCGCTTCTTCAGCACTCAGACCCAACCAGGATCCATAAAATTAGTAAAATCTTCCTTGACATTTCTACCCGCATGTCGCGGATTATGGGAATTAACGTTATATTCCCATTACGAATATAAAGGACCAAGGTTTCTCACACGTTTGAATAGAAGGACAACTTATTTACGTCATACTTAAATACTAATTTAATAATCATAAAAATATTGTGACCTCTTTTAAGCCAACCATGATGAACAAATTGACGAACTTGATACGACTTCATGAAAAGGAATCAAGAGTATGCAACACTGGAGATCTTTTATAAAAGGGAATTTTTTTTCTACACCATATCTGAAGTAGGATGCGGTTTACTGCATGTTATATATATTAGTATCATATCGTATTGTTATAATCTCAAGTGGCCAAGGAAGCACAATGGTCTAAGATATACGTTAAAGATGTGGGGTGTTCAAAACAGAAAGAGGAGACCGCTTGGTCTCTCTCCCCCAGTCTGGGGCTGACAGCGCTGCTTGTCACAGAGCACACAAAGGGCTATCTTCATGCACCATTGAAAAGCATTCACAAAATATGTATTAAGATGCAGTATGTATATCTTGTTTTCATACACCAGTAATAGACGTTGCTTAGATCTTGCAGACATTTTTTATTACGGTTTAAGCGCGGGGGGGGGGGGTAGGTAAGGGATTCGATATAATTGCCATTTCATTTCTTTGTGGCTTTTAAATTGCCCCCGAACTAA
>Ga0136643_10011216_pt1 | contig 13288 bp, 10 predicted proteins | sample TergutLab28metaG_FD_96883 | JGI IMG/M metagenome (GOLD analysis project Ga0136643, IMG submission 96883) | Labiotermes labralis P1 segment gut microbial communities from Petit-Saut dam, French Guiana - Lab288 P1 (version 3) (version 3) | ecosystem: Host-associated > Arthropoda: Insects >...
GCGACTGGAACCAACATTGGTATGGACAGACTGCGAGTAGTGTTGAGCGACTGGAACCAACATTGGTATGGACAGACTGCGAGTAGTGTTGAGCGACTGGAACCAACATTGGTATGGACAGACCCAAAAAAAATATTTAGCAAAAAGTCCGTCAAAGCACGCCTTAAGTTACTCATTCTATGCGAGTATATTCCAGCAGGTAGTCGGTAGCTGGCTGCATGTTTCGGCCGTTTTCATTCCAACTGCCGGCCACCTGCGGTAATACATTGAATAAATAACCTACCACGGGTTCTGACGGACTTTGTACTGATTAATTTATCTTGCATACAGCAGGGTGAATAACTTGAAATATGAAATTCCTCTGAAACAGGTTTCGAGATTCCCTTGTCGGGTCAAATGCAGACAGACGGCCAATGACCGCATCACACATCAACTGACACACCACACGACACTGTGCACTTCTTGAAAGTCTCGGCACCTTCACAGATCGTCCAAACATTGCGCTCCTCACGAAGCCCGAAGGTTCGTTACGAAGACTACAAACTGCCATGTCTGAACTGTAACCTGAGCCAGCTGCATCTGTTTCTCTCACATGTATTTTCTACTGGGTGACCCACGGGAACCTGACATCTTTTGAATGGGCACTACTCAGTAGGTAGGCCGAGGGGTAGGGGGGGACTGTGCCAATGTGTGGTTTCAACAAGATGGTGTCACAGCGCACACTGCTAACGAGTCCATGACCATTGTTCGAAACATGTTTCCCGGGCACCTCATTTCCCGTTTCGGAGACATGCCGTGGCCCCCTCGCTCTCCCGATCTTTCAACGTGTGATTTTTTTTAGGGTGTTTGAAATCGCGTGTTTACGCTCACAAGCCCCGTACGTTGAATTATTTGAAGGAAGCCATCCGTCAGGAAATTCGTCCGATCGATTGTCAGTTGTTGGCCTGTGTCATGGACGATTTTAAAAAACGCTTGAAAACTACATCCAAGAAGACGGTCGTCATCTTACCGATATCATTTTTAAAACCTAACCATCCAGTATGGCATGTTTTAAGCTTTAATTTTGTATAAATAAATGTGAATTTACTTGAAAAACAACTGCGTACCGTTTATTTTAAAGATGTCAGGTTCCCGTGGGTCACCCTGTACATCAGGATTCACCAAGTTAGGTTTTCCGATTAATATCTGCTAAAAAATACCCGACTGCTCGCGTGTCTATTTCGTCACTTCCGTAATACGAAAGATTCACTCTTTGCCCAATACACGGTGGCACATTGCCGTTAGACTGACGGCCAAATCTGCAGCTGGACAGCTAACCCCTAATGGCCGCCGGCGAATGCATACTCAACATACGTCGGCTACGTACCTGCCGTGTCCTGCAGCCACAACGTGAGGCCATGCCGCGCTTCATACGGACAGGAAACCAAACCTACAGAAGTGCCTCAACATGTCTCTGTAATAGGAACCCAAGACAAGAAACTCGAACGTACTCTGCAAGGTAGCTAGATAGATACGCCTGCCCGGACAGGTAGGAGCTGACGTAGCTGGCTGCGTGGAATCCTGACGTATAAATGGGACTACGCAGTGATATACGGGGCGGGGCATGACGTTGTATCTAGTGGCAGTTATTTTAAAGGCCTCGGATAGTAGTGCCTGTCCTCACGAGCTCCATCTGCACATATTCAACGACAGATCATGTTCCTCGGTGACGAACTACTACTTCACTGCAGATTTCTTCATCGGTTCTGCTACAGTCCACAAAACACGTGCCCGCAAGGCCTTCCGTGATTCGACAACCGCCACGAATGTATCGCATGACAACCAAGCGCCGTGCTACCGTTAACAGCAAACATAATAGCAGCTGAAAAGGACCGCCGTATTTTGGAGCTGTTCATGCAGGTTGTTTGAAATGACACCTGTTCTACGGCGCATGGTTATCCACCATACATTATACTGCACACGTCTTTCAGGCGCGTTAGCAAAACTGCAAAAGGCTATTATTATTTCCCGTCCGCCTGCCCGCACGCATGGAACTCGGCTCGCACTGGACAGATTCTCATGAAATTTGATATTTGAGTATTTTTCGAAAATCTGCCTAGCAAATTCAGGTTTCATTAAAATCTGACAAAAATGAAGGTGCTGTACATGAAAACCTACGTACATTTACGGCAATATTTCGCTGAATACGTCTTACACAGAGAAATGTTTCAGACAAAATTTGTAAAGAAAATCAAAACACACAATTTGTGTTCAGTAATTTTCTTACCGAAAATCGTGCCTTCATGAGATAATGTAGAAAAATGTGGTACAGCAACGGACAGGTCAGAAAAAAAATATCAAAAAGCGCATGTGCATTGCATGCTGGATAACTCAGGCTACAGGCACACACTCAGAATGTGTAACACTTATTGCTTTTCCACGACAACTATGGTTATGCGAATGCGTCTCAATGTTACGTTTGTATGTGCATTTCTTCTTTTTTTTCTTGGGCACAACTCACCGCAGATAACGTTTCAGTTCAGTTTGAAATAAAATCCCAATATAAATGTGTGGTGTGTGTGTGTGTGTGTGTGTGTGTGTGTGGTGTATATGTATGTGTGTGGTGTTTGTGCATGTGTGTGTATGTGTGTGTGGGTGTAATTCCGAGTACTGAACATTCAACTAAAACAAACACTTAAACATTGTTCCTTCACGGTGTACACAAACCATACGAGGGCAATCATTAATCATTTTAACGCCTCAAATCAGGTTAGATTTGAATTATTCATTCAAAGGGCTAGCGGCCATAACCGGGAACTGCAAGCAGACAGATGCGCATAAATTATATTTTACAACTATGCAGCTCAGTCAGTACAGGTTTCTTGCTGCCATGTCTACGTTACAGGTACTGCTAGAACACGAACGGGATATTAACACTACATTAACCTTCCAGAGACCAGTGGCTACTTTAAGTACTACCAAAATTTACCGTTTAGACTAAATCTGCGTGTTTTGTACGTATCTTAGAACAAACAGCGATTATTTCTCTATACAGAACGGATGGGTTATTTTTTTTAATAGCAGAGATGAAACGTGTTCACTGTGCGGTACGGGCTGCATTATCAAATGTAATTCAAATTAATCTTAGTCTTCAGAGGTCCTATTAGCTTCGTCATCTCAGGTATCGGCGCGGCTCCAACTGGACGGATTGCAGACAATTTTCAGACTGGGGCTGTCAGGAAAATCAGTCGATAAACTCCAAATTTGGTTAAAATAAGACAAACAATCGACATCTTTATACCGCTGACAGTGACAGGTAGCCCAACAATACACAGAACGCACTGTTGCCTGTCTATAACAACAATGGTTACGACAACGCGCCAGTGTCACATTATACGTCACGCAGCCTATCTTGTCTTCCCCTGTCAGTATCATTCCACCACTGCTGACACTCGCTGTCATCCACACTCCACTCCCGCAAACCTTCAAAAAGCAGAGCCCTTGTGAAAATCGGAGAAAATCTGATAGAAAATTCTGCACAATTACTTGTTTGTAAAGGATTAGCAACCTGTCGAGCTGAAGCACGAGGAGCCATCTCTTGGTGAGCATCGAAACTAGTGCGAGGCATTGTCAAAAAATCGGCGGATACCAAACACTAGCAAACTGTTCCAGTGCCACTTTGTCCACCATAAATCCCGCACAGACTAACTCGAGTGGTGACAGTCAGACGACTACCTCTTGAACCATGGCACCCTAAGATTAAAATTAATCTAAATTACATTTCAATACTCAATGACGTTAATTAAATTAGTCATTATGAAGAATAAGTCGTGTCTCCTATATAACAGGTAGGTAATATACTAAAACGTAACACTCTGGCGCGTTCGCGTAACCTTCGTTGTTATGGGAAGGCAACAATGTGTTACCTTTGTATTGTTGATGTATACGAGGGAAGTACATAAAGAAACCAAACTTTTTACTTTTTTTTTGGTTTTACTTGCAACTTAACCAAACAGTACTCCCTTCCACTCTTGATACACCGCTCCCTACATCTTTTCCAGTTCTGGAACGCGTCCTGGAACGTGTTTTGCGGGATGGCGCGAAGGTCCCGTATCTAATTCTCTTCTATCTCCTCTACCGTCTGAAATCGGCGACCTTTTAGTGAGGATTTCAACTTCGAGAACAAGAAAAAGTCCGCAGGGCCCAAATCTGGAGAGTAGGGAGGCTGGGGGACAACAGTCGTCTCATGCTTCGTCAAAAATTCACAGATAAGGAGTGCATCTGTCAGCAGACGCGGCACACATTTGCGGCAACACGACGCATCTGCAGTTTGTCGGTCAAAAATTAGATGGCACGAACTTCTACAGATGCCTACTTCTTCGGCAACTTCACGGACAGTTAGGCGACGATTCTGACGAATCACAGCAAGCACTTTCTCAACGCGATCGTCGTCCATTGACGTGGAAGGCCGTCCAGATTTGGGGTCGTCTTCAACGGACGTTCTGCCTGATTTGAAACGCTGGTACCACTCGTGACATTGCGTACGGCTCAAACAATCCTCTCCATAAGCCTGTTGCAACATGTGAAAAGTCTCTGTAAAAGATTTTCCCAATTTGAAACAGAATTTGACGCAAACGCGTTGCTCCTCAGGATCCTTCATTTTTCAACATGCAAAAAATCGCCGAGGGTACTAAACACACACTCACTCAAGCGCGTGTAACTCGATGACTAAATGACGTGGCATGATGCTGCTAGTGTCAGAATAAAGCTTAAAAGTCCCCGCTACACGACGCCACCAATGCGAGCGTGCTGCGCGCTTTCGCTGGCTCGCTATTACACAAGTTCGCTTTCTTTATGGACGTACCTCGTATATGTCGCTGCTAACATCGTAATACTGAAAATGTTGCCAAAGAAGCACAGCCACGCGTTCTGTGCTGCTGCACTACCGACGTTGCTGCCAACAATACCGAACACACGTGGGTCTGCATGTCAAGTGCATAAGATTTTGGCTCACTTTGACCAAATCTGTAGTTTCTCGACAGACTTTCAGGAAAAGTCCCTAGTATCAAGTACAGGAACGTAAGTTCAATGGAAGCCTCGCTGACATGCGGACAGACGAACAGACAGACATGACGAGGCTAATTGACACTTTTCACTATTGAAGGTAGCGCGCTTAAAATCTACCGGTTAATGCAGATTACAGAAATTACAGCTGTTTATTCTGACAGTCATAGCATACATATAAATAAATTCACTGTGTGGGAAAACGCACCACTTTTTCTTGCTCAACCTTATGGTACATAGAGTAACCACATTTAGCTTCACGGAGTTGAAAAAGTTCCCATACAACACTTTTACAGGGAATCCTACGAATCTACAGCCAAATGTTTTATCCATACGACCGATGTGTAAATTATTACTATTACTATTATCATCATCATCATTTACAAATGCCGTTCAAATTACAGTTTCAACAACAAACGTCATCAAAGGCACGCAACCGCAGCTATACTGTGTCACAAGACAAACACCGACGGTCACTTCACAAACTCCACCACCATTCATCACATCACTTCATCCCCTCACACTGTCTGTCCCACGTAAACGGCAAAAGCACAATTCACCCTATGACTGGCAATGACGACGCAGAAGGGAAGTGAAGGTACAGCTTTACTCTTTCTTTGACTACGGCGCTAGATGGAGGTGGTTTGTTAACACCACGCCCCGACCGCTTTACCCCCGGGAAAGACCCAGTACCCATTTAACAGGAGGCTGAGTGGGCCTCGGAGCCGGTCTGAACAGCTAGGGTAAGTCTCGCCCCCCGCCGGGGCTCCACCTCCGGACCATCTATGTTCATTTGGAACGTCCCAGTGTTCGTTAATAAGAATTATCTAAGAAATACAAGTGGTGGGAAACAACCCGCACGACTTGTCGTGTATCCGTCCCTAGCTACCCTTCTCCAGAACGTCTGCAGTGATCCACTGCCACACACCGAATGTGCACGCAAATCACTGCCCTGCTGGTTCCAACCATAACCACTAAACCGACTGCTCTGTACACCGCTGTCGACTGTCACTGCCACTTCGCATTCACACCCGCAACCACAAGAACTCAATACTGCTTGGTGGCAGAACGTGCCACAGCTGCAAACCTTAGGCCTTTCATGTAAAACACTTATTCAACCTCTTCTTAAAGAAAACATTTTATAAATTATTAAATTAATGACAGTAGGAAGAAGGAAAATTTTATAAATAGTTGAGGCATTCTTCACAGCACTGTCATGAGGCATTCACTTCTCGAAACGCTTCTTCGGGGCCCCAGAATGAGCGTGTTACACGCCACATTATAAAACTTACTATGTACATTTTTGGCAGAAAGAACTCTTTAACCAGAGACACACGTAAAGACAAAGTTAGCCCCATGTTTAATCACAACACGTGACGGCATGCTCGAAGACAGGCTGTACAGCTTCTGGTTAGTCGGACACCCTTCACCCGCTAAACGACAAGTAAAAATTTCCCAGCAACAACGTAAACGAAATTTCAAAGCGGGTAAGTGTGTGGCGGTATCAGGAACCGCAGCCTGGACGTCTAGCTCATAGGCAGTTACTACACCAAAAAAAACACAATAATCTGACTTACCAACAAGAGCAAGAATGACTGTGAGAAGGGGCGCTGCAGGAAACGTAATTGCTACGTTGAACTCCAGCATGTGCAGCAGGTCAACTGCAACAGAAAGAAACATCACATTACAGCTGGCTGGCGTTACAGCTCGCTAGCTACTTCAGTCCAGTTCCCGTTACACACAATGAAACAGCTGCAAGTTAACACTACGCCTAAGTAAATGATCTGGCGTTTTTAACCTTCACGGGAGTTGCAAGCGGATCTGCTGTCCTAATGCACTTAATTCAATTTTACTTCATTATGCTTCACTTTGGTGAAGAATAAGAACTAACTGTAAAAGTTCTGCATGTCGCACATAACTGTACAACCACAGTTTCACACCACTCCACGTCGGCACGTGTGGCCATGCTCCATCTCCATACCAACTGCACACGTCTAGTTCGAGTGCTTCATCGGCCGCCGCTATCAAACTGAAGCCTACAGAACAGTTCTAAACAGTTCCCATGCTGTTATTTGACACTCTACCAAAACCACCTTCAAAAGTGTGTTGTACCTTGCAGCATAACAGGAACCTAAGGCACGTGGCGCTACAGTCGCTTTAACAACAAAAGTTCGCAGACCGCCATGATGTCAGTGCTGTACAAAGTGGCGCTCCAAAGACGTGAAATTCATGCCTTTCTTGAAAACCGATCGCCTTGTTCCGTAGGTTAAAGACGGCCACACACACAGCACTGTGACATCAGAACCTTAGTTTTCAAAGAACTCGGTCTTGGAACTACAGCTGGAGAATGGCGGGAATAACATAAAATAACAATTCTCGCACATTTCCTGTTGTAAAGGAAAAACTGTCTCTATTCTCTAATAGGCACGACGCCGGGAGATGTATGAAGAAGTGGAGGTGCACCTCCACAAAACTTACCCTCGACATTTACGTGCTGAATGTGTATGTCTCTTTCAGAAGAACCTGTCATGTTTAAAGACCGTCAAGAGCTATTAAACAGAATTCAAAAGACAAAGTCCATTACGACGGAAGGGAACAAACACGATTTTAATATATTCAGTGTTCACAGGGCAACGTTACCAGCCTACCGTGAAACGAACCGCTGATTTAACTGGTTACCAGGCTGGCAATAACGCAGTGAGGGATAAGCACATGAAAAACATGAATCGACCATCCCTATCCCATTTAAAATAGTCCCAAGCCTGCCAGCCGCCGCCAATATAAAAGTGGGAAGGGCGAATCAGAGGGGGTATCAAGAGGTAGTGACGTCGGCGAAACCAATTAACACGCTTGTTCCATGGCCCACCATACGCCCCAAACACTCGGATTTATAACTTCCTGATAACGCTTCAAAATACACACACTGTAGGTACATCCGTACGACAGAAGCACACGGAACTATAGTCCTCTGACTGCCACGTCACCTCATACACAGCTGCCACACCATTCGACAGTCACTCCACTCCATTCCACTGAAACATTGTGGGTGTTCTCAAGCCGGTCGGACAGTCAAGTACAGGGTTGGTACGTCACTATGAACTGTTCTCTTTCTCTGAACTACAATAAAACATTTGGTTTGCACCAGGTAAGTTATTTATAGCCATGATAACCGCGAACGGATAACTAACAGATTGAAACATATCCATGAGAACGGAACAAGGCAGGAAATGTAGGTATGTATAACGTACCATTCAGGCGCGTTCGCATAACCACTGTCGTCGTGGAAAAGCATTAAGTATTACATATTCTGAATGTGTGTCTGTAGCCTTATTTATTCAGCGTGCAAGGCGCATGCGCCGTATTATACTGCCATCCGTGGTCTGTCCGGCTCTAACATATTTTTGCACATTATCTCATAAACTGTATAATTTAATGTTACTGAACAAAAAAAGTGTGTTCTTATTTTCTGTACAACTTTTGTTTGCAAAATTTCTCAGTCTAAGAATAATTCATCGAGATATTACTATAAATGTACACACGTCTTCATGTAAAGGACCGGTAATTCTCGTCACATTCATAAAAATAATGAATTTTCAAAACAGATTTTAGACAAATATTCAAATACCAAATTTCGTTAATTTCTGAAGTGGGAGACCTGTTGGTCCGTGCGGACAAACAGACAGACAGGATGAATCTAATAGTCCCTTTTCGCAAATTTGCGAAAAGCGCATAAAAATTGAACCCAATATTTTCACACACACACGCATGCATACATACATACACACACATACACATACATACATACACGCACACATACATGCATGCATGCATGCATACATACATACATACATACATACACACATACGCAAGGCGCTGTGTGACGCGACGTGACGTAACTTACTGCCCCTGTTATCCATTTCGTGTATGTCGGCACTGGATCGTGAACAGTGAAGAACCATCGCCAATCGCCATATGGGAGACGCTGTCCGACAAGGCCCTTTATCTGGGACGTTGCCTACCGCAGGTATGACGTACGCCGTAAGGCAGTATGTCTCAACATTTAAGGTACAATGGACTCCTTAAGAAGTCTCATTTATGCTACGAAACCCCCCCCCAAGAAAAAAAAAATTAGCTACCTCAATTTGCGGACCCTTCAGCATACGTTAGTGCAGGAACATCTGAAGCCTGAATATCTGCAACATGAAGCACACTGAATTGTTCCAACGCGTTCACTGAGTTATGGTAAAACTACTACAAAAAACAAGACTTTTCGTATTAGTACAGACTATAAATATAAGATATGGCAGCAGACTTCGTGTTCTGTCTAGCACACTTCACTACACTAGTGTGCCAAAGAAGCACACTTAAGGAGGGCCCACGGACACCTGGTTGAGAAACGCTGCTCCAAAATGTTTTAGACGCAGTATGTCACCAAATAATAATAGTAGTAATAATAATAATAATAATAATAATAATACACTCAGTCTTTCAGCTTCCAGTACAAACCGGTTCGTTTCACTGATGGGTAACAAATGCACGCATTTCTTTAACAAATACGGTATTTCGAAGATTACGTACGGTCTGCAAGCACGTGATTCCGGTCATTCGGTAGTTTTGCAGAACGATCCCGTCTCCATACTGCGGGTCTTACAGAATGTTACTTTTTGTGCCGTGAAATCCTGTAATCCCAGACATATTTACAAACTTCAGTAATTGGGTTGTACTGCACTGCTGTGTAAGTCACGTAACAACCGGTGTTCTGTACAACACAAGTGACGTGCAGGCAGCCGACTGCTGGCTCTGACAAATTTAAGGGGTGCACGGTACAAAGATGTTGGCCTAATCAATGAAAGTTGAGCTGAACGAAGGTCTACACAGGTTTGTAACAAGCATGTTACTGCCCTGACGAAATTGCGGCATTTCGACTTGTGCAGATGTTGTTGCAAAACGGCGTTTCGGAGACTGGCTCTGCTTCAGTCATCAGGTGGAAATTTTGTACGCTACTGTGCTGGGCTCATTAAACTCAGCTAATCTCTCTCCGGAATAACAAATGAGACGGCTAATGAGAGGATGTGGCTGTGGTGACCAACAGACAATCTCTTCTCTTCTCGACAACCAGAATAATTCGGATTTCCAGTCCACAACCCATCAAAGTAACACAAAACTACAGTGTTCTTTATTATGGGCCCCACGCTGTTACACCTGACATAGCAGATGAGTGATTACGACATGGAGGGAAGCAAGCATTACCTAAATGCAATCACTTCTTCAGTTAGTACTGGCTTCCTCTAGAATGTGACGCCATGCGGTCTGGTAGATATGTATGATGTGTGTGTGTGTGTGTATGTATGCAGGCGCGCGCGTTTGATTGTTACCACCTCCTTCCGGAGATAATAGTGTATCGTCTATCCTGAAGACGGAGACAGCAAGTTTCACCGAAACCCTGGTTCCTTATCTACCAGACTACAGGACGTTATGCAGTTGCCACCGCAGGAACCTCGAACTTCATATGAATATGCAGTCACCATGTCCCTGCAAAACGTCTGTACCCACCCACCGCAACATGAAGGTAATTTTTCCCTACAGTGATACGATGGTCAATGTACCAACCCACCGCAACATGAAGGTAATTTCCCTGCAGTGATACGATGGTCAATGTACCCACCCACCGCAACATGAAGGTAATTTCCCTGCAGTGATACGATGGTCAACATACTCACCCACCGCAACATGAAGGTAATTTCCCTGCAATGATAAGTTGGTCAGTCTCACATTAGTGTGTACTAAATTTCGTGTGTTCGTCCTTACGGATCATCTCCATTACGCCACAGAAACTGTCGATTCAAACAGGTCTATCGCCGACTAACTGGATTACCAAGCACACTCCTCTCTTTACTCCGGCCGCCAGTGGATTCTCCCGGACCTATACAAATGGCTGCCAATGATGTTCACATATTTGGTTGACAGCCCCGGTAACTGCACGACAGATACTGATAAGTGCCACTGTCATAACATCATTGTGTGGGTGTGCAATACGGTGGTAGTTGGATGAGAGGGGGCGGGGGGGGGGTTGGCGGCGCGGTACAAAATTAATATTTTAAATAAAAAATTTCTGGGCTCAACCAATTTTAAATTACTCAACCATACAAGTGGAAATTCCATAAATGAGTATGACATTTTAATTTGCAACTGCTGTTTCCGGGACGGACATGGTGCCTACTCGCACCGGGCGCCAAGAAACCCAGCTACGCCACTGCATACAGACACACACACATACACACACACACACACACACACACACAAACGGCCTTGCGCCGTCCCTTCACAATCCCAGGCAGCTGGTCGAACACCATCAGCGTGTTCTTCCTCATTCCCGTCCCTCGCCCAGTCAACAGTCTCCCTCCGCCAAACAAAATCCCATCTCTCGCTTTCTTGAAGAAGTCCGTTCCACAGTCCATATGCGACAGACTTTTCATGAATATTTCATATACACGAGGTCTGAAGGGGTCAACACTAGCAAGGCTCCGGGCTTTATGGGAGCGGAAAGCCAACCGAAATGAACTCGGACACAAGAATGCCGTCTCCGTCAAGGAAAGAGAAGAGGCAAAATAAATCGTGTAAGCAAGGCGACAGAGTCACACATTTAGTGGAACACTGCCGGGTCGCTCTCTATTCCTTGCAGCAAGGAACTGCACTATGGCCATTCAATACAAGCAGCAAACACGGTACAACCGGAACACTACTTACGGCAACCAAAGGTTTAACTTCAACGCGCAAGACCGGTTCACACGCTCAGAGCATGCTGTTCTGCTGTTCTCTGATACTGGTTAATATTCATCCTGTCAAGAAACACTTGGGACCACAGCAGGGACTGAAACTGACCGACAGGTTACAGACGCAACTACATGTACTCGCAGTTTGCCGAGACCAGATGAATGTTGCGTCTACATTCAGATCCCTCAGTCGACCGTTTGCCGAGTAGCTGCAGCACAACGCACTTGATATCTGTCCGACAACTGACCTGTGCAATATCACTGCGACTGACTGCCCTTATCATTCAATGCCTGAAATCAATGACCAAAAGTCGCCGTCCCGTAATTCCAAAAACTGCAACATTTTCTTTCAGATTTATATGCATCGCCCACTGTCCGATTAATCAATCAACAAAGTCAATTGCCGCTTTAATGCACAGTGGTGACTAAATGTACCGTCTACTGCAACATTAGGCGCAGTACCGTGCCTTGCTGTGTATAGTAGTGTGTTTAACAGCGGTCTGACAATAAATAGCGATCATTTCCCTAGACAACGTTAGCTGGTTGGTCTCTATTATGGACACGCGCCGTCAGGAATGACGTCATTACAGTGACGCCGTGAAGTTGGCAGCAGGCATCATCTTGGCGGGTAATAAGCAGCCTCCATTTCCATTGTACCTTCTACCGCACAAAAGCGCTGGCAGCCTATCTAGCCACGAAACTACACGACGTCACACCCCGGAAGACAGTCAATAAGGCACAATGCATTTTAGATTCTGCAGGGGCGGAAGCTTTAATTTTATCTTCGTTCCTTACTAATTTTATTTTTCATTTTTATTTTACTTCATGCAGTTTTACTCAGTTTCGCCCCAGACAATGGCCTCAGCTGCCAGACCGGTCTAGCAAAGTCTGTCACTGCCGGACAGAAACACACACCAGTGGTGTACCCAGGAATGTTGTTCGGCCGGGGGGGTTCAACAAATTCAGTTGAGGGAAGAGGAGAGAGAGAACGGGGATCTGGGGTCGGTAGCCCAATAGTCAGGGGTTCTGAGGACAACTGTAATTTGGTACAAGAAATTCCATTTCATATAGTAAAATTTTCTTAATTTTTGGTACTTTAAGACTATTTGTAATGAATGACAACCAATTTATTCGTCATTGCTAATGTAAAACAATTGCGAACCGGCGGTAGTTTTGGAATTTTACTGCCTTTTTTCCGAATATCTTGGTGTGTTTGCATCCTAAATTCAGCATTTTTAACAGTTTCCACAATCGGGTTCAGTTTAGCACGATTTCGGAGGCCCTACGGAATTTGGGGGTGTTTGGACACCCCAACCCCCCACTCGGTACGCCACTGACACACACACCGACATGCAGCACCAGTCACCAACAGAAACACACACACCAACAAGCAGCACCAGTCACCAACATGCAGCACCAGTCACCAACAGAAACACACACAAAAACACAGCACCACACACCAACAGAAAGAC
>Ga0136643_10011219_pt1 | contig 13287 bp, 6 predicted proteins | sample TergutLab28metaG_FD_96883 | JGI IMG/M metagenome (GOLD analysis project Ga0136643, IMG submission 96883) | Labiotermes labralis P1 segment gut microbial communities from Petit-Saut dam, French Guiana - Lab288 P1 (version 3) (version 3) | ecosystem: Host-associated > Arthropoda: Insects >...
AGACGCCAGGATGTCGGTCAAAGAAGTACTCGTTGAGGATGGGGTCGTAGTTAGCGAGCGCCTCTGTGAGTCGCGACAAACGCGTGGCTGGGATCTTCTTGAGGGTCGCTTTGTACGTTTCATGTCGGATCCCGCCCACGTTCAGGACCACGCGGTTCTCCGCGTCCATATTAATCAGGTTCATCTTGGAGCCGGCTGTAACATAACAGATACTTACCAACAGACTTACCGATCAATTTATATATATATATATACACACACATACAGATATGCGTCGCGTAACGACAGGGATACGTTCTGAGAAATGCCTCGTTAGGCATTTTCGTCGTTGTGCGAACGTCATAGAGTGTACTTACACAAACCTAGATAGTATAGCCTAGTACACACCTAGTCTACATGTAGCCTATTCCTCCTAGGCTACAAACCTGTACAGTATGTTACTGTGCCGAATTCTGTAGGTAATTGTAACACAATGGTAAATATTATAATGTTATATTAATATCATAATCTTATGGGACCACCGTCGTATATGCTGTCCGTCGTTGACCGAAACGTTATTACCTGTAAATGGGAACATTGTGAGCTTAAAGGTAAAACGGAACTTCACCTGTGTTTAATTATTTAGGAATTACGGCTTGGAGACTTGTGGAGGACTGGAGGTATGGCTCCACGCAATCTTCATTTATGTTTAGCTTGGAACTAGCTGTGTGCGTTTTGTAGCGTACGATATACGCCACACACCACAGCATTTCTTCATAACGAAGTGGGTACGTTCACAGACGAGTGGCCCCAAGAGTGGTCGTATGCTATGGCTCGTGCTTCGCCGAGAAGCAGAATGAGAGAGAGAGAGAAAATTGGATTGGTAGTACCGCCAAGTCGTGTGGATGCATTTCCGCATGATTCGCTGTTAGCTCTATGCTCTTACGCAGAAGTGACTCAGCACCAAACTAGATTTTTTTTTTTCAAAGGAACTGGTCGGGAAATGGTCTTTAAAAAGAATTTCCTAGGTACCGTGTATTGCGCGAAAATAACATTCTGAAATGCTGATCGAATAATGGTCTGCCGAAAAATTACTCATCAACGGAGATGTATTTCCTCGAATTAAACACGAGACTTAACAAAAAGACGTACTTTATGTTTACTGCAGGCTGGCGTGAGCTTCACTAGATGTCCACGTCGTAGCGCTGCTGTCGGCTGTCCACTCTGACGTGGATCCTGCTGCTACTGCTGTCGCTTTCGATACCTCGGCCTTCTGCATATAGCCTCGCGCACACCGCCTCCTGCGAAAGATAATGGCGATGATAGCGAAGAAGACGATAACATTGACAATATATAACACTACGTCAAACGTCTAAAGCTAACGACAATAAAATTCATTCTAAAATTCAATGCTAATGGACACACACCTAGTCAATAGCCCACACGAGTTCCGTGACCTTACAACACACTGAAGGTATTTGAAAGTTAGGGTGTTTAGCTTTTTGGATTTCACCCACCGCGTTGTATTCACAAATGAACACATGTTTTCGTAAACAGGCCCTTCCCGCTTCTTCAGGCGAAATGGTGCGAAGACATCGAGTTGGCCCGACAGACGTTGCACGATGGACAAACTCCAGAAATAAATAGTTGAAGAATAAGAGACTAACTTAATGTCACTAGTTATTAAGTTTCATTTAACTTCTTCTATGCTCAACATGTTTCGGACATTAATATATCCATCATCAGGAGCCTGCGACTTTTCTATTTTATCACCACATTGGTCGCGTGTTCTTGTTTCGATGTGTGTTGGAGTTTCGGTGTGGCTGGGTTGGGGTGGTATCAGTGTAGCAGGCTTCAGCCTGCTACACTGATACCACCCCAACCTAGCCACACCGAAACTCCAACACACATCGAAACAAGAACACGCGACCAATGTGGTGATAAAATAGAAAAGTCGCAGGCTCCTGATGATGGATGTATTAATGTCCGAAACATGTTGAGCATAGAAGAAGTAAAATAAAACTTAATAACTAGTGACATCAAGTTGGTCTCTTATTCTTCAACTATCACAAGGATGCACCGTTTAATATACATAAGATTCCAGAAATCAAGTAATCATAACCGTAATATGTCATCGTCCGAACCATTTATAACTCAGTGTACTTGTATTATACCTCGTACATAGAAAAAGTCAACATACTTCATTCAAAATTACTGTGATTGTATTAGTATCTAAATTATACACTTTACAGAAGTTCGTATGACACATTTCCTCAGTAAAACCAAAATGCAAATTTATCTCTGTGTTGAATTAAGCATGACACCATGTGACAGCGTGACGTGAGACAGTGGGGCTCGTTGGATAGGAGGCTGGATGGAACGTAGAGTTAAACAGAATACAAATTTGTGTGTGTCTGGAATCGAACCTCATTACCTCGGAGTGTCCAGTCCGTATTCCATTTCCTATACCGTCAAAAATATCCCGGCCACTTATAAAGAAGACAGTAATAATAAATACAATAATAATAACAATAACCTACAGCTTACATATCGCCCATTGAATGCAATTGCTTATTACGATTGGGCTGAAAAATTTAACGACACTTTCCGACAATAATGACATCTAGCGGGGTGTGTTTTGAGTAAGAATTGTGTCGGTATTTTTTTAGCTCAATCGTAGTATTAACTCCAGATGACAGTTTTTGAGTTGTGCCAGTATTGCATTCGGTGAGCGATACTGTACTGCAGAAAGCAACATTCCAGAATCATGTCCAAATGTATGCCGATTCCTAAACGTTAAAAAAAAAAACAAGATTTCAGCGTCAAAATTTGATGTAATTTTTCAACCCTGAACACACAGACAGTATGTTCCCCCCAAAAAACGCTACTCACCTACAGGAGTTCTCGACATGAACAATGTTCTCCGTAAAAGGCTGGAAACTTATCTTAGACCCAACAGATGCTTTATCCTAAAGTGCAAATATTGCAAGATTTCTTTCTGTTACGAAGTTAGTGCGACAAACAGATATTTATCTCAGTATTTAACCAGCTTGATGCACAAATTTTGTTTCACAATAAGTTTTATTTCATGCCTCTACATGTTTCGAGTACATGTGTTCGAAACATGTAGAGGCATGAAATAAAACTTATTGTAAAACAGATTTTGTGCATCAAGCTGGTTAAATACTGAGATAAATATGCTGAGATGCACTGTCAGCAAATAGTCAAAACAGATATTTGTCCACTACAGGAACAGAACGCAATGGAAATGAAATGTGAGTTTAACCCTTATCCTGCTGAGGTGGAGAATATGGTGAGATCCTAATAATTCCAGCAAATGGCAGATGGGATTTAACTCGGTGTTTAAGGGGTTAAAAGAACGATACAAATGTTTTGGAAAAGATAATTGTAGTTTACAGTGAATAAAGTGGCAGAATGTGCTGCAACCACGTGGGAGACACTCAGAAGCTCCTAGGTGAGTGACAGAGAGTAATTAAATTGTACTGTAGCGAGTGGTCTGAGTTGCTTGACATAATAGGGACAGAAGATGGAGACGAAGAAGGAGTCGTAGAAAATAAAATAAAAAATAAAAAAGAGTGCAGATGGTAGGAACTGGTCAAAAGGAAATTTAGAGAAAAATAAACGTTGAAAATGGATACAAACGCCATTGCAACTTAAGCTAATACGAATGGCCTCCAAAGTACAGAAAAATACACATAAGAACAAAAACAGCAACGAAATAAAAACCAGAATTGCTAGTAACTAGGAACGTCACCACATTTTGGTAGAAGTAAATGGAAGTGAGGTTTGCATCTCATTCAGTCAGTACCGTAGCTCGAAATTTGGTGCATATTCAGTGACAAAGTGATTTCATGTAGCTATCTCTATATCGATATAAAGTATAAGGCAGGCCTGTAGCCAGATTATGAAACCAGCGAGAGCAGCGGTTTCCTCTGTGGATAAATATGGTTATGTACGTGCTTTTATATACTTATATAATGCCCTAATATAATACTATGTATATATATATATATATATAATGTACGCATATGCGTAAATACTGCCTTTGTCAGGACCACAAAATACAACACTTTAAATGCGTAACGCTCTCTAAACCTTTGCGCAAAATATGTTGCATATACAAATATTTCTAAGAATGAGCGAGCGTACTATCACAGTAGCGAGTTTCGTTGGCTAAACATGTGGCGCCAGTTGCAAGTGCCAGCCACACGCCACAACATGACTTTAGCGGAAGCTTTGGACCTTTGCAGACGAAGGATTTTCCAAGAAGTGGTGTACACTATCCCACTGTAATCAGGGCACCCAGGCTTTCGCGGAAGTGCTCTAACTAAAATGTTACCGCAATATTTACGTGGAACTTATTCCATCTCTATCTTTCCTTGCCCGCCTACGGGTCACGTATAAGGATGGATGAATGGGTGAGTTACATGTGAATGCTAAGCTAGAGTCTGGAATTGTCGAATTTCGCGGGTAGAAATTTCAGAGGGATCTGTGCTGGTTTTATAAATGATCTTGCTTCTTTAGTTTGACACCATCAAATCAGCGTTTCGGAGGAATATGTCCCTCAGAAATGCTGCTGTCTGCGAACAGTGCCAAATAACGTCAAACTCCGTATCACAAACTGAACACTCATCGTCACGAAAATTTCACGACGCTATAACCTCTAAGTAGGTCTAATAAAACAGTTGTATTAGAGATCTGAAGTTCTGACGGGAGTGTTGTTAAAGCTTCAAGTCGTCTAGGATAACAGGACGCTTCAATTACCATTCGTGGTATCGCTGAAGATTCGAATCTCTGGTCGCATGAGGTATTTATCGAACGTTGTTTGTAGGACTGGCGTTAAAGTTTCGGGAAAACAAATTCCGGTATCACCTGATACAAGAAACATGAAGCAAATCAGTATGCAGATGTTGAAAAGTTGCTTCAACTGTTTCTTTTCTCTACCACGGCGCAACTCGAAGCCGTAACGATCCTGCGTCACGTCATGGGGGCTCGCGTAGACAGAGCCACCCCGCGGCTGTACTAAGCAACAGACGAGCCCTGCCCAACTTCATTAACAAAGGCAATCTCCTCCCTCTTAACGCATACTTCTGTAAGAAAATGGATGGCAATATCGACCCACATGTTAAATGACGAGAATTGAAAGCGACAAGATTAAATCGACGTGTCCGTTTTGTTACATTAAACTAGATGAGAACGCAATAACATTCGTTTTACATTAACCAGTTGACTGACTGACGGGACAGACAGACTGACTAACTAACCAACCAACCAACCAACCAACCAGCCAACCAACCAACCAGCTAACCAACCAACCAACCAGCCAACCAACCAACCAACCAACCAACCAGCCAACCAACCAACCAGCTAACCAACCAACCAACCAGCCAACCAACCAACCAACCAACCAACCAACCATTCAATCCACTGACTGACTCCTTAGAGCAGAGTTTTTCGTAAAAACAGCACAGTTATTTGAGAACTGTCCGTAACTCCAGGGTTTGTTACTGTGTTCGAGAGAGCCCACAATTATCCCCGCTGAGCCAAATTAATTCAGTCCACACATGCTTTGCACATACAACGTACATATAAGAAACATGCAATCTTCCCTCCTACATGATTGGACGGTCTCAGGAAGCTACGCCCAAAACATTGCATGAAATAAAACCTATGTTTTAAATCACATATGTTTAAGGTGTTGGTCTCTGAAAATGGCGGTCGACCACCGAAACGTGTAGCAGGGAAGAATTTTTATGTCTTATATATACTTTGTATATCCAAATTGTTGGTTTTAATACTTAGAAGCGTATTATATTGCACGAAATGAAAAATATGAAAAATTCAGTCCACATTTGTTTAAAATTCATGTAACATTATCCTCCCATGTGTGCGAAGGTTTTCCAAGTAGTCTCTTTCCTTCTTCGTTTACCTCACCAGTCCCTGCTACATGACCCGCCCACATAATCCTCCTTTCTTTGATCGCAGTAATAATATTTTGCGAGTAGTGTGTACTATGGAACGACGTTTATACCTTTCTCTCATCATCCTGTCACTTTCTCTTTCTTAGATCGAAATATTTTTCTCTAACTCCGTTCTGAATCATTCTCAGTACAAAAAATTGTGACAGACAATAAGCGCTTATATACAACATATTAATAATTAAAACGGTGACTGAAATTAATTAGTATTATATTGTACAGAAGTGCTTATTGTCTCTTATATTTTTATGTCTTTGCCTGATATTGGCTTTATAATTAAGCCGAAACCTTGAGCACATTTTGAACAGTAAGATGTATTGTCTGAAAATGCGTTTTTTTTACGGTCCGTTTGTTCTTTTGTCTATTCATGCATCACAACTGAATGTGTCACCTTCAGTTTAGCTCTCAGCTCTTCCATAATTATTTCTGAATTTATCTGGTTCCTTAAGTCCTGCCACTGTTCGGAGGAATCCTAGTGGCTCCGCTACCAATATTTTTTATCAGTCCATGTCAAAGATTATCCAAACGTTGATCTTTTTTGCAGTTCCCCTCATTTCGTACGACAAATGGTGTGTGAATACTGTCTGAGAACACGTTAATTCAAATTAATCCATCCATTTTCATTCTGCACTTCAGCGCGGCAAGTAGTGTGTAGTTGAAGAAGTGTAATTGAATAAATAGAAATCAGAAAACACTATTTTTAGATAGAAAAATGATTATGAATGCCGACTTCAAAGGGACATAACTGGAACTGTTATAGTCCTATAGCGTACCGGATTACGGTACTATCACAGATATTTCTTGAGGATAGCTGATGAAAAACAATTATGACCTTATTCAGTTTTGAGATTCGAAACCAGGACTTGAAGAATTTGCAGTATGACTATTCTACCGTGAGTTTCGGAACGAAGAGTTCGTGTTGTTAAAATGGAAGACTAATTTGGTTGAGGGAAACACGAAATAATTACGACATTTTAATTGGGGTAGTTCACTGTAATGTGCCCTGGAAAATAGAAAAGAAAATGACGTGTTTAATATCTATAATGTTAGGGAGAAAGTTTATAACCACCAAGATCAATTCATTAAACAACACCAGAACACCTTTCACATAACAGAACATCTTTCAACATGAAGTTTTATTTTTAAATTATATATAAAGATTCACTTTGTACATCACAGAGAACATATTCCGTATACGTACAAAGATCAGCTAGTTAATGCTGTTTAGGGCAATAATAGCTATTTATTGTACGGAATTCATGGAAAACACAAATACCACGTGTGCGTAAATTGTAGAGTTTTGGAATGTCAGAGATCAGCCACTGTGCTTGAAAGGGTCAACCTGGTCTTCCATTACGTCAAAAAAATCAGAAGTATTGTTGTATTGACGACGGATAGTACATTTGTGCACCGGATTCAAAACTTCGTAAATAACGCGGGAATTCAACATATTCAACAATCTATCCTAAACAAGAAATTATAAGGTCAACGGACAAGAGCTGCAACCTTAAAAAGAAGAACATTGCAAAGTTTTATGGACTTTAAACTGAATGTTCTTCTGCCACACCGAAATACAGAATAATAACGCACGAATCATTTTTTGGATCACATTTTAGTCATTTTAATTATTATCACAACACAGCAACATGTATTGGTGTGAAGGTATAATTGAAATTTAAATTATTACTTTCCTTCAATTCAGCTGTATGCAGTAATTTTGTGAATGTTACAATGTTACGGTACGGGTCTGAAGATGATCATATTGGGTCAAAATGTGCTGCCGCAGTAAAGTACATAATGTAAATCAGTTTTGTATAACAGTACAGGAATGCGCAGCATAACGACGTTTCGGTGAACGACGGAACGCATATACGACGGTGGTCTCATAAGATGATGATATTATATAATATTATAATACCATTGTGTTACAATTGCCTTCAGTATTCAGTACAGTAACATGCTGTACAAGTTTGTAGCCTAGGAGCAATAGGCTATATATAGATTAATATCTAGGTTTGTGTAAGAACACTCTATGACGTTCGCTCAACGACGAAATCGCCTAACGACGCATTTCTCATAAGGTAACCCCGTCGTTAAGCGACGTATATCTGTAATTTGTTCCCTCACTTTTCACTGGACGTTCTTCATTCCTAGAACGACATGATGCACTTCCTCATTAAGTGATTTTTTTTAAAAATTGATACCTATATTATGTAATACTAGCTGCGTTACAGCGTCCATTTTATAAAGTATCTGCAAAATCAAATACTATTTCCGGTTTTATGTTACCGGAAAGAAACATGTTCTCATGTACCAATACTGATGTCGAAGAAGAGCTTACCCCACAACTTGTACCATACACGTTTCTGAAGAAACTGTGATCACCCCCAAATTAATATGATTTATTCTCCCCCCACACACCTAAAATTTCTTACAACAGAAATGTAAAGAAATCCCGGTCAGAGGATGTGAGGGTTACGTCATGGATCAGAAAACTTTCACTTTTGCGCCGGGTGGTATCGGTCGCGTTGACATTTGACGTCCGGCCTCGCACTTCAAACGATGACCCGCCGGCCATGTGCGTGACAGTGCTATTCAGAGCGTCGGAGGAATGGCTGTGCTGACAAGTGACAGACTTGCTGTGTACAGACCTTCACTTGTGAGTACTGTCCGGTCAGTTATGCGCCCCGTTTCGTATTGACCCTAGTATTGGCGGCTGTCACATGTAGGCCACCACCAAATACAAGGCGCCTTCAAATGTAGGCCACCACTGATTACGAGACTTTATCGATTGGAGGTCGCTACCAAATATAGGATACCCTCGAAAGTAGACAGCTATCGATTGTAGGCCCCTTTTCGTTAACTAGTCCGCCATAGAATATATCTTAGGCCATACCTTGAAGGGAGTAAATAACGTCTGAAAAGGAAAATCGTGTTTTTTCGACAAGCAGAACTCAATGGAAAAAAGCAATGGGCAAGGCAATTTTTTGTTGAAGAAGGATGTTACTTTAGAAACAAATACGGACGTACAAGAGCCATGTTGTATGCTATGGATATGGGGTTGGTACACAGTTAGGTGCAGATCATGTAGTTCAATTGTATTACCAGCACAGGTTTGTATCGATGAAGTCTCGTAAGGCAAATCCAAAGAAATGTCATCCCTTATCCTACATATAAGATACTTAAATACTTTGAATACCCGAAAAAATTAAAACAGTGATTTTTTTTAGTAGATAACTACTTGTACTTCCACCACTACCCTCCATTTCACTTCTTCATCGTCTTATTCCTTATTTCTTTTTTTTATATATTATAAAACAATTATCTTGTGTAAAGTAAATTAGTACCACAGAGCCCCACCGAAGATGGACTTACATGTCTGTACTGTTTAGGTTAGCACTGAAGTACACTAATTATACTTTTAATGTCCAGCTGTAATTATACTAGCACTTACTGTAACATATCAAATTCTTCACGTTGTCTACATGACTTGTGTATTTCATAAGACTGTGACAGTCAGTATCAATTATGCCACTAAACATCATCAAAGGATTACTCTTTGTACTGCAGTACCTTGAACTTGGAGTCGTGAGAAATTCGATTCTAATAAATAAATAAATATATATATATGTATATAGTGGGGCAGTATAGCGTTGTCAGTATAGCAACTTGCTACGGGCTGGACGGTCCAGGATCGAATCCTGGTGGAGGCGAGAATTTCCGCACTCGTCCAGACCGGCCCAGGGGCCCATCTAGTCTTCTGTATCATGAGTATCGGGTCTCTTTCACTGAGTGTAAATCGGTTGGGGCATCGCGTTAACCACCCACCCCAATCTAGCGCCGAGGTTAAGGAAAGAGTAGAGCCGTACCTATATTGCCCTCTGGGTCTTCATGAGCTGTTATGAAGTGAGCGTTACATTTATATATAATATACATAATTGAGATGAAATTCTGTTTTCAACCAACACAGAAAGTATTGGTATAAGGAGTTTAAAGTTGGCGGCGCCCAAGCTCAAGTCAGTTCAGGTGACTAAGCTGCCGAAGATATAGGATAAGCTCCATAATGCACGGTGTATTGTACTTGGTAAAGCCTTTCCTGACAGAGATGTGTAGGGTAAACCAATCCCTGTGTTAGCCTATTAAGGTGCTGAGAGTTCCAGGAGGTTGAGGCTCCCAGATTTCGAGACAGTATGCACATGAAGGTGTTAAGCTTGTCAGCCCTAGGCACCGGCCGCTCTACCCTCAGGATATATTCCTGGTACTCATTTCTGTTCGAGGCTGAGTCGACCCCAGGACCAAAGTGCGGTCGGAACTGTATAGATGTACAACTGCAAATAATATTTAAATCGCTGAATTCCCCTCAGTACACAATACCTAAATATGTCGGAATATTTTTTTGTGGCATAACAGACTTACTTGGGCCTAGGCCGCCTCATGGTTGAGGTTTCGAGATCCCATACAGTCACACCACAATCGGCAGGACTCCTCTGGACGAGGAAACAGTCCGTCGGAGAGACTTCTACCAGGTAACCCTCAACGTTGGCAAGAGGCGCATATCCATGCCCACGGCCTGATTGGTACCGGCAATACCAGGAAGCGAGCTGACGCAGAATATGCAAGAACATACTTGACAAATACCACATGATACTGGACACAAGACAGATCCACTCTTCTTCGCCTAAGGCGACTCTGATTACGTAGGCCAGACTCATTATTTAAGATCTGGACTTGGGACACCAAGATCGGCCCTGTGTCTAGGCGGACAGACTGAATGTCCCTTGTTGGGTGACGTGCATTTGACGAGCCTTCAAATAGTTAAATGTTGGCAGCTCTTGAATACTGATTAATGTCACACACTTGTATTTTTCATAAGAGAATTTCTTCTTCACTTCAAGGGGTCTCCGTAGATATTCTTATCACAAACGATATTTCTAAGGAGTCGGTGTTACTGCTGACAAACAATTTGTGAATATATCTTCCAGAACTGGCTCCAGTCCAGAAAACACGCACTCGTTATCAGTTGGCCTCCAAAATTGGCTTGAACTTGTTTAATATCACAACATTTTGAAGTACGTTTCCGAAATGTGTGCTGCACGGCCAAAATTCTATTTTTATTGCTTTAAGTCAATAAACTTCACATTCTAAATGCCATTTCCTACTCTTGTTGAAAAGATCCATTACAAATCGCTCAGTTCTTGTCCGGAAGCATATAATGCGTTATTAGCAATTTAAACACACTTGGATCAGGGCCAGATACGCGGTCCCTCTCGTTTGGGGGATTAGGGGATGAGACAGAGGTAGGATGAGGGTTGGATCCCTCCGCGACAACTTGTCGGCTATCTTTTAAATCGTTCTCCCCTCTCCTCCCCCTCCCTCTCCCCCTCCATTCCTGCAGTGTTCGATGCTGCTAAGTGGGAATTTATTAATGTTCCCCATCAAGATCCTTGGGGTGAATGTTTTTGTTCTTTTAGTTTCCTTTAATAGTAAAATAAGGGGGGATTGGCTTGTAAAGGAGGTGGTTAATATGAATTGGTAAGTTTTCTTGACTTTTGTCCCGAAGCCAAGGTCTGGCAGCGCTTCAAAAGCTCTTCAAAACGTGAAGCTATCAAACTTGGCTCCTATTTGGCTGAGAACTGGCCAGCTCCCATAACATAACATAACCACTCACGGTGTTTTGCCTTAAAACAGGGTGCGTAATGTGTTACGTTTATGCTGAATACGGTTAGGTTCAACGGCTAAAAACAAAGAAGTACAGGATATTCCGGGTACTCTGCATTTATAGAGGATATTCTGGAGATTATTGCCGTATTCTGGGAAGCTAATATCTTCTTAACAATTCTGAATATTAAACGCACATTGAGTAGAAAGTCAATTCATAATTATCTCAGTAAGTTTGCACGTTAACTCCTGTCTTTGCACGACAGGTAATTGGCCTTGGAATTTTTGGATATTTATTTGTCTGTGGTGCAACAGCCCAACTCGGGCCTAGGTCACCTCGTTGTTGAGGTTGCTAGATCACTCACAATTAGGCACACACCCCCGGTAGGGCTCCTCTGAACGAGACCGCTACTTACAGAACACACAACAACAAAAAAGCCGAACAACTATGCCCTCAGCGGGATTCGAGCCTGCGATTCCAACAATCAAGCAGCTTCAGACCTACGCCTTAGACCGCACGACCACCTGTATCATTTCTAGGTTCAGCTCACTATGCAACCCTCTCGAAAATTGTCGCTGAGCGCATCACGATGTTTCGCTACAACGAGGCGAAGTTCTTTCACGATGGAGATTTTCAGCTGTCTTTCTCTAACTTCAGAAAGGCGATATTTTCCCATCTTATTAAGAGAGCTGGGAGGAGTTGTCGATTGGATATGTACCGTGCCACGAAATGCAAGCATGTGGAAATCTATTGGAAGAAATTTTGATAGAACTTTAATTTCATTCTTTCTGGACATTCTGTTACAAAACTTTATCAAATTGTTCCTTTTGCTGAAACAGTTTGTAAAGAGTAACACTGTCTCGAACAGCAGCCGGGTTATAACGGATAAGTTGTTAAACCGTAGGGGTCAACTACGTTTGCAGTTTAAATCTAATCGAATTCGATTACACCGTTCCAAGGAATCACACAGTTACGTAATTTGGCACACCTGCACTTCACGTTTTTCTATAAGTCTGGTGACATTTACAGACATTTGTCGTAAACATACTCTTGATATTTTTTTTCAAAGCCTGTGTTTTTATTTATTTAGCAGGCTCTACAATGTTTCCACGTCTTCCTGCGCCCATTTGACAATTATATTATCTTCTTCCTCCAGTTGCCTCTGTCATTCCAGTCTTCTTCCATTAATCCCTTTCCTCCCATCAGTACTCTAATCCCTTCCGCCCAGGTAACTTTAGGTCTTCCTCGTTCTCTTCTTCCTGGTGGACTCCATTTCATAACTTATTTTGATAATATCCCCTCTTCCATTCTCTGAACATGTCCATACCATTGAAGTTGTTTGGTTTTAAGATAGTCTAAAAGAGACCTTACTATATTAATTTTTTGTTTAATAATAATATTCCTAATTTTGTCCTTCCTGGAAATTCGAGCTGAGCGTCGCCAAAAGTCAATTTCTGTGGAATTTAGTTTTGCTAACGTTTTTATTTTAATAACCATGTTTCTGCTGCCTATGTAATTGTTCTATATAAACAAACAACAAACTCCGTGGCCTTAGTCCGCACGCGAACTATACCGACAGAGCGGCCGCCGCCGGTCGGCGAAGTTAGTGCCAACTTTTGCGGATAGAGGGGTGTCACGTGGTCAGCGCAA
>Ga0136643_10011221_pt1 | contig 13286 bp, 9 predicted proteins | sample TergutLab28metaG_FD_96883 | JGI IMG/M metagenome (GOLD analysis project Ga0136643, IMG submission 96883) | Labiotermes labralis P1 segment gut microbial communities from Petit-Saut dam, French Guiana - Lab288 P1 (version 3) (version 3) | ecosystem: Host-associated > Arthropoda: Insects >...
AGTTTTGCCCCCCCCCCCCTCCCATAAGGGCCTGCTGCAGCTTGAGCATTGATCCTTAGTTTGTCAACGTCGAAGTCCTCAACCGCGACGGGAAATTCGTTAGCGTAAGCGCAATCCGCGGTTGTAGCTTAAGGCGGCTCTTACTGAGCCCAGCGATGCGGTCCATCACACGAATGGGTAAGCAGACCGAGCGAAGTCTCGGTCCCTTAGATCGTTGGTTGGTTGTGAAAGCAAGGGGGAATCCCTTGGCTCGGCAACTCGGTAGATAAGCTGACCGAGGGTTGACTCAGTTCACCTGAAGTAGGCCAGTCGAGGTCGCCCGTAAAATGGTGGTCAGATCCACTCAACGAATCTCTGCCAACGCCGTTCAGCTAGGCACTTTCCGGCTACCCTGACCGATTTTTTTATGTGATTTTTCTTCATTTGTAAGGCGAATGCCGGGGTAGAACGCAAAGACGGGGCACGGCCCGCACTTCCCCTCAGGCACAGCGGCTCACCAGTGTCTGTCCACCGTCGCATGACTTCAGCAAAACCCAGAGAGCCACCAATACAAAAAGTATACCCCCTCCCCGCCAAAATAATATTCATAATAAAATAGGACAAATGGTATAAAAGGTCCTGTGTTTCTTCAGCACAAGGCCTTGATTGATTGATTAGCGTTTAGGTTCGAGCCCTTACAGTCCCGATGCACCTAGGCCTTATAAAGGGGCCCTTTGTGCTCCGTAATTTGATGTCAGCTCAGGGAAGCCCTGTTCCTTTGCTAAAGTTTAAGATGGCCCCTAGACTTAAACTCTTAATGTCCTCTGGGTCCCAGAAAAAGGAACCCAGATATGTATTTTCTTTTTCTCTCAAAAAGTCCCAGTAAACGAACCCCCTCCAGGTTCCCCAACAGGGGCCCCAGTGGAGAGAGCTCAAATTCGTCTTAAAAATTACCCTAAATAAAGAATTTTTTTTTCCTTTCCCTCGAAGACCCTAGGAAAGGAGCGTCCCTCCATGTTCCCCAAAAGCGGGGCCCTTGTGGAAACAGACACCAATTTCCAGAGCCTTACTTAGCATTTCTTTCGGGGTCCCCAGTAAAGGAGCCCTCCCTACAGGTTCCCCTCATAGAGCTCCCTCGGAGAGAGATGCCCCGTTTCTAGAGCCCTAGCACTAGACCTTAGTATGTCCAATTCAAAGTCTTCAACCACGACGGTAAGTCGTTAGCGTAAGCGCAGTCTCCAGTGTGTTAGGTGTCTGTTATTCTCAACGATGGGGCCAAAACGCAGGTTGGCTAAACAGACCGACGGACGTCGACTTGCATTTCGCGGAGTTCTGGTGTTTGGTCCGAGGCGTTCAATTTCTCTGATGGCGGGAACAGGGCAGATTCTCGAAAAGTCGGTTTACTCGCATTCCAACCAACTGACGCGGCTGCTAGCCCCAGAAAGTTTCATTTAGTTCAGTCGCAGTGAAGGATTTAGATTTTGTTTAATTCGGCTTCTTTTGTTTTGCCTCCGTTCTGCTATTGCGGGTAGATGTGGCTACTGGGGATACGGGAAATTACTCGAATAGACGGATGGATATTCCAGCTATTTAAATGAATATACTGACACAAATTGGTCAGTGACGTTTCTGTATTGGTAATTTGACAGTTTGCACAAACACTTTACACTCTCGTCCCGCCGCTAACGTCATTGATGTACGTTGTAATTCGTGCCAGTACTGCGAAGTATATTTGTTTTCACAGTCTGTTTACTAATTACTGACACTCACGTATAGTTTTTTTGGATGTTGTTTAGGGTTGTATGTTACAAACATGAATTGTTTTTTGTGTGCCTTTTTTTAACGAGTTCCCAACCACTGACTCAAATTTTGGTGACACAAATACTGACTGCTGTTTTTACAGTAATGCTACTTTTGTGATTTTTAGTGGTACTCCGAGACTACGGGAACAGCAAAACAGTTTTGAGGTAAGTTGGTGGGCATGAGAAAGATTGTTTTGTGATACAGGTTGTCCTTACTGAATCTTGGATTAGAGACTTAGCGATTACTAGGCAGTCATTTTTTGTAAGCAACGGTACGAGCGTTTAGAGTAGGAGGAGAATTGAATTAACCCCCCCCCCACCCGCCAGAAATGATAAGTTAATGAAAAATTGGTCGATCGTGGCAGGTTAATCTCCGCAGCTGCTCGGTGTTGCTTGTTAACCCCTTTGGTATTTGGGGGAGGTAAAGATAAAGGTAAAGTTCACCCTAGAACAGACCACGAAGGCCCATTGGGGGAGTAGTGGTATAGCACTACTCTTCCTTTAACCTCTGCGGTAGATAGGGTGGGTCGTCAACGCCACTCTTCGGCCGCTTTACACCCGGGAGTGACCCGGTAAAAGGTAAAAGCAATCCCATTACAGGCCTGGACAGGCCCTGAGGTTTCCAGTAGGGCGAGGCTCCCAGATTTCAAGACAATCGGCACATGATGGTGGTAAGGTTGTCATCCGTACGCACCGACCACCTTTACCCCCAGTAAATATTCCTGGCGCTCATTTCTGTTAGAGGCTTAGTCAACCCCAGGGTCATAGAGCGGCCGGAAGTATTATGTTAATGAAAAATTCCAATGACACCATCGGGAATCGAACCCGCGACCTTCCGGTTTGTAGCGCAGTGCCTCAAGAGAATGACCTAGTACCCATTGTAATTTGGGGGAGGTGGGCCCTTAAATGTCCGTATGGGTCACCACACTTGTCCCTTACCATGTCACAACTTGCAGGCATGTTCGTAACACAGGTACGGCCTACTGGGCACATAAATTTGTGATCTAAGTGTAGGCGTACACTAATGCCCGGGGTCCAGATCGCCGTGGCGACTAAATTTCCTACAGTAGCGCCATTGTTTTTGGCTCCTCAGTATGGAACTGACTTTGTGTCGTTATTCTAGTAACTAGAATTTTCAAGTGGCCCCCAGGTTTTGGAAAATTTATGAACCCCTTATCTATACCGTATGTCTTAACCGCTATAGCGTGTCTGGATTTGAACCAAAGATCTATGGAATGTTCAAGTCCCGACACATAGGTTTATTGTCAGTGTCCCAGAAAGTGGCGAACAGTGACTGAAGTGTGGCTGGGAAGCACAAGGAAAACTGTACTGTGGTTAGTGGAAAGATACGAGACTGTACTGTAAATGATTTAATCATCAGTTTACACAATGCATTAATTCAGGGCCACCATTTACGTACGCTTTAGAGGTTTCCTCCTCGGGTCCATGACTTCTCTTTTTGATGCATCGCCACCAAATGTATTTGATTTAGGGGAACTTCGCAGTCAGATTTTACCCCATTAATCATGTTGCAGTGATATTCGCGATGTTAATGGTTTTTTGCTCCTTTCCTTTTTTTATGCGCGTTCTCCTAGTCGCGAAATACGCTTGTTAACTTCATGTCCGTCCATGTGTATGAGCGCGGCTGGCACTGGACATATTCTCCATAAAATCTGATGTTGGAAACTTTCGTGAAAATCCGTCGTGATGAGCCAGATTTGGTTAAAATCGCTGGATAATAATCGGGGGAATTTACATGAAGACCTAAGTGCGTTTTATGGTTGCCGGCGACATTAAGTCGGAACAAAAGCGTTCTCTTCATGTGAAATTGTATCAGGCCGTTAGGATAGCGAGGAGGCATATATATTAGTGGGCCCGGTAGCTCAGTCGGTATAGCGACTGGCTAAGGGCTGGACGCTCCGGGCATCCAATCCCGGTGGGGGCGAGATTTTCCGCACCTGTCCAGACCGGCCCTGGGGCCCACCCAGTCTCCTGTACGATGGGTACCGCGTCTTTCCCGGGGGTAAAGAGCGGCCGTGGCGTGACGCTGACCCCCTCACCCCCTTCTAGTGCCGTCGTCTCTACTCCCTCTATGGGCCGTACGGCCTGTGCAGAACCTCAGTGCCTCTACATGGGTGTACTGTACCTTTACCTTATAAACATTACGCGAACGCGTCACAGTGTTACGTTATAGTACATTACGTATCTCGTTCCTTTGTGTGATATGAACATTTGTTAGTTTATTGAGCATTTGCTAATATCTTACCATTTCCTTATATCCCTAGTGCCTCTTTGATGGAGCGGATGTGCGAATGCGGTCAGCGCCTTTTATACGTAGCATATAATTACGTTTTGGCTGTTACTGGGCATACTGCATGTAAAGTCAGGTTTTTCGCAAGGCTTCAGTAAACACCACACCATTACGACTTGGGGGTGTGGAGGTATAGCTACACAGATTCTTAACTTCGCTAGATGGCCGTGAGTGTTCGTTCTCACGCCCCGGCCACTTATTTTCCCGCGGGCAGTGTGCTCCCGGTACACATTAGATGAGACTGGTTAGTCTCCATAGCCGGTATACACATTACGCGTGTAAGTCTTTCGCCCTCCACCGGGAATGTAACCCCGGATCTCTGGTCGTCCAGGCCGTGGTACAGTCATTGCACTGTCTATTTCCGGTATGGTGTACAGAAATAGTGGAACGATATTTTAACACGTGTACCGTGGATATTTAATTATTTTGTACAGTGACCAACAAATGCACAATTACTTGACAAATTGTCACACTCCTTCTACATGTTTCGACACTTCTGTTTTATCCTCAGGGAGTTCATAGTTAGTACCTTGCCAAGTTACACAAGTATGTCAAATGCAGTTGTTGGTAATACAGTTTAGAATTGTTTCACATACGTTTTATGCTGTTGAAATCTCAGTGCCTAAAATCTTTAAAATATTACATTTTTTTTTTGTTAAGTCATACTTTAAAGATTTTAAACCTTGAGATTTAAACAGCATAAAACATATGTGAAACAATTCTAAATTGTATTACCAATAACTGCATTTGACAAACTTGTGTAACTTTGCAAGGTACTAACTACGAACTCCCCGAGGATGACACAATAGTGTCGAAACATGTAGGAGGAGTGCGATAATTTGTCAAGTAATAGTGCATTTGTTGGTCATTGTACAAAATGAAAAAAAAAATGTAAAGATATTTTGGCATTCTACCGCATGCCGTTGTATTGCTGAGCAGTTAAACAAGGACCCATCAAGTACATGTTAAAAATTAATTTATTTTTCGATCTTAACAACTTGAGATCGTACCGGGTGATTTTCAAGGACGTAGCATGTTCCACAACTTTTGAGCTATAACCCACATTGTAACCTGTGTGTTCGAGTGTGTGGTGTTCAGTAATGTGACCTGATCGAAGGCCGCCAGATTCAGTTACAGACTATTTTTTAACTGAGTGGTCATATCCCGTGTTCGCAAACCGCATGTATATTGTATACTTATTTACGGAAGTGAATTTTTGTAAATTTTGGGGTTGCTGCAATACATCTTGTACTTGCCGTTCGTGTTCATCGAAGGGGCTGGTATCTGTACACACCTGCTTGTTAGTGTCCAGTACAAGTTAATTACTGTGGTAATACTTGTAACTGTAATGTTTCGGAAAAAAATACAAACCGCGTTTAGGACTAAAAAGTCGGCTTAAGTCACAGCTACTTTCCAGGATTACAAAAATTCTGATTTATAAAACACTTGTGAGGCCAATACAGGTATGCGCCGCATAACGACTTTTAGGTCAACGACGGACTGCATATACGACGGTGGTCCAATTAGATTATAATATAATATAATATAGTATAATATAATATAATATAATATTACAATACTTAGTACAGTGTTACAGTTCCCTTCAGTATTCAGTACAGTAACATGCTGTACAGTTCTGTAGCCTACGAGCAATAGGCTATACCGTATAGACTAGGTGTGTAGTAGGCTATACTGTACTATGTAGGTTTGTGTAAGTACACGTTCGCGCAACGACGAAATCGCCTAACAACGCATTTCTCAAAACATATCCCCATCGTTAAGCGACGCATATCTATAATTACACACACCACGGAAACCTGGACTATGACAAAAAAACTATGTAAGAGCACTATCTGCGAAAGGAAAATCCTTCGCAGAATATATGGTCCAATCTACGATAGAGGACAGTGGCGGAAGAGATAAAATAGGGAATTAGAAGAGGTTTAAAATGAATCATATATAGGTAAAGTAATGAAATACAGTAGACTGAGGTGGGCGGGCTATGTGGTGCGAATGGATAAAAACGATTTACCTACAAAGATACTATGGACAACCCCCGGAGGTCAACGAGGACGTGGCTGACCGAATTCAAGATGGATTGACGGGGTAGAGGAAGACGCAAGGGAACTGGATTGTAGAAATTAGCAGGCGGATGCCGAGCATACAGGTCGCTGGCGACATTTGCTTGAGGAGGCCAAGGCCTGCCCAGGGCTGTAGACCCGATGATGATGATACTTGTTATTGCGTGTTACGTGTATAGGTCTTTGCTGCACTGTATTACCCCAACAGGGTCAAAAGACCATTTCTTTTCAGCAACGTGTATATCGGCTCTAGAGCCCAACCAGCCTGGGTACCGGAAAGGGCCGCATTAAGAAGCGGGATAGCCGAGTAGCTGCCCGGGGCGCTAAGAATCGGAAATATGGTGCTAGTAAACCAAGGTTTCCACACGCGAAATAATTTGACAGAAAACTATCCGCGTTTTGGGCATGGGCCCGTAGAAATGTTTGCCAGCCCTTGTCCTATGCCAAAAATGTTGGGAGACTGGTTTGAAGAGGCCAGATTATTGCTGTGCCCGGAGCGCCCACATGTCTGGACAAGGCCCTTGTTTCCTGGTGCTACTCCGTGACTGAAGTGGCCGAGGCATGCAAATGAACATTGACACTCGTGTATCGCCGAGTTTAGGAATGCGTGGAGCTGTACCTCCTCATCACAACACATGTATTCTGTTTATACTTACGGATACAAAATTTTTAGATTTTATATATATATATATATATATATATATAAATTTGAAGTAGATTATGGTTCATTTGGGAGCCGGGATAGCTCAGTCGGTATAACGACTCGCTACGGGCTGGACGGTCCGGGGATCGAATCCCGGTGGGGACGAAATTTTCTGCACCCGTCCAGACTAGCCATGGGGCCCACCCAGCCTCCTATATAATGGGTACCGGGTCTTTCGCGGGGGTAAAGCAGCCGTGGCGTGGCGGTGACCATCCACCCTATCTAGCGCCGAAGTTAAAGAAAGAGTAGAGCTATATCTCTACTTCCATTCTGGGCCTTTGTGTCCTGTTCTAGGGTGAACTTACTAATGGTTCATTTTGACCGTTGTTTTTGTATGGGTATGAAACTTGGTCGCTCACATTGAGAATGGGGTGCTCAGTCGGTTGGGGCTAAGAGGGACAAGGTAACTGGGGAGTGGGCAGAACTACATAATGAGGAGCTTAACGATCTGTACTGCTCACCGGATATTGTTCGGGTGGTCAAATGGAGAATGAGATGGGCGGGGCATGTAGCACGTGTGGGTGACTGGAAAGGTGTATGCAGGATTATGGTAGGGAAATTTGAAGGAAAGAGACCACTTGGAAGACCCAGGCGTAGATAGGAGGATAATATTAAGGTGGATCTTCAGGAAGTGGGATGTGGGGACATAGACTGGATCGAGATGGCTCAGGATAGTCACAGGTGGCGGAATGTTGTGAATGCGGTAATGAACCTTCGGGTTCCATAAATTGCGGGGAATTTCGTAACTAGATGAGAACCGTGCAGCTTTTCAAAAAGGCCCCTAATCTGTGGAGTGACTTGATTATGGTTACCTTTTTCACGTAATGACGTTGGTGCTGCGTATGTGTGTGACGTGCTTAATGGACTTTTACTTACAGCTTGTAGCAGTGTGTAAACAATAACAGGGCACATCGTCCGGTAACTTGGCTACTACTTAGAGTTAAAATTAGTTTGCTGCAAGACGAGCACAATTCTCCGCCGTGACATATATGTATGTATATGAACTGAAAGATGACTGACTCAGTCCGACTGTTGGATTGTTAGACAGTGGACAGACGACATCCAAATGGCGCTTCAAGCTCAGATGCTAGTGCGTTGTTTATCACGCCCGTTGTCTGAGTGCCAGACGAAGTCCATGGACCTGGTTCCTTCCACGTGTCGTAGTAGATGCTGCCAAGCGTTGCATCTAAGCCAGTCTTCGTTTCAGACAGTCCGTGTGCTTGCGGAGTTATTGCCCTTTGTTTGAGAACAGCATATGGACAGAAGGGATTGGAAGTGACAGGAGAATGGAGAACGCTGTACCACGAGGAGCTTGAGAGCTGCTCTTGTCTGTGGGTTATTACGCAGAGAGTAGTGTTCATTTCTTACCGGCCTTCTTGACCCCAGAGTATAGGACCGATAGGTTGTCCCGATACGTTGTTAAGAAATTACCACTGTTCGCTCTTGACCCTTGAAATGGGACCGATAGGTTGTCCCGAAACGTCGGTAAGAAATTACCACTACTCGCCTCGCTGCGTAGTAACCCAGAAGAGCACAGTTCTCATCTGCTTCGTGGCGGAAGCCTGAAATGCCGCGCAGTGAGGAGCTGCGTTATTTGTGCTGCTCTCCGAATGTCAGGAGGTGGGATGAGGAGTTACGCAGGGCGCCGCACGGGCCATCAGAAATGGCTACTGCATTCTGGCCAGGAAACGTGAAGGCGGGAAATGACATTGCTGTTGCATTGTTTGCGGGTTATGCGATCCTGAAGACCTCGCGTAATTCACGACTGATTTTCCCGTATGAATAGAGGGGAAGTTTTTTTTTTTTGGGGGGGGGGGCTTCGCGTTCTCGGAGGTTTTAAACATATTTCTTGAACACAATGGGAATAAATAAATAAATAATACGAGTTATTTTAATTAAGGTTTTATTAATTAGTGTACTGCACTGCCTGAAAAAAAGGGGAAAAATCATTATATTCAAACGAGACTACAGAAAACGGAGATGCAGCAATTCCTATTTAGGACAAGCCGTCTTCCGTTGTAGATTTTGAAGGCTGGTCTGACGTATTTATTTATTTATTTTTCGATTCTCATTGTCAGATTTTGCGCACAAATCGAAGCGTCGTAAATATTTTAATAATAGCACCATTTCAAAGTCCTTCCCGCACCTGTCCAGACTGTCTTAGCCTCCTGCGCAATAGGTACCTGGTTTGTTCCCCGGAGGTACGGCGGTAAGGACGTGACGTTGATCACCCATTCCAATCTAGTGTTCAGGTTAAAGAAAGAGTATAGTTGTACCTCTTCTTCCCCTCTGGACCATCATGGCCTGTTCTAGGGCGAACGTCGCATTTCAGATTCGCATAAAATGCGACCCTACGTACTTGGTAGATGTAGGGAACGTGGGGTGGAGGGGTGATAGGAACATTTGTGTTCCAGAAGTGAGTTGTGCAGGTGTGCACTGGAACAGTGTGGCTAGGTGTGGGGTTCGGTGTCGAGGGTTTCTGGACGCAGGCGTATGGAACGGCTGGGAATTACCTTACTGACGTAGGAGACTGCGAATTTTTCAAAAGGCCTCTGGTCGCTGTAGTTCACCCTAGAACAGGCCACGAAGACCCAAAAGGGGAGTAGAGGTTTAGCTGCACTCTTTCTTTACCCTCCGCTCTAGATGAGGGAGGGTGGTCAACGCCACACCCCGGCCGCTTTACCCCCGGGAAGAACCCGGTACCCATTGCATAGGAGGCTGGGTGGGCCCCGGGCCCAGTCTGGACGGGTGCGGAAAATCTCGCCCCCCCACCGGGATTTGATCCCCGGGCCGTCCCGCTCGTAGCGATTCGTTATACCGACTGTGCTATACTGTCCCATTCTTTGGATAATAAAAAATTCAGTGCAATGAAAATTAAGTGGCGCCATTGTTACTGCAACTTTTAATTTCGCTTGTGCGCCATGTTGTTGTTACCGATTGTAGGAAGTTAAAAAGTTAAGGCTTCGATGTGTCCTGCAGTATCGTAACTTTCAAAGTGTCGTGAAAATTGGTGTTCACTTGTTTCAAAAGATTAAGGAAGGGACGTACAGAGACAGTAGGGCTCCCCAAGGCCACTTTCCTTTCTTAACGAAGGACGGTAGGTTAAAAATTACTGAAGCTGCCATCAGAATTCTTTTTCTTCCAGAAATTTACATTGAATTCAAAGTACATCGAAGCCGGTTATAACGGCATCGGTTTATGCTGCACCTCGTTTATAACGTTAGATATTCTGCGGTACGAATTAATTCCTCACTGTTAACCGTAACATTATACTTCTCGGTTATAACGACACCCGTTTATAACGACACAAAATATGCAGTCCATTTCATGGCATTATAGCTGAGTTCGACTGTAATTGTAAAGATCGCGTGATTCGGTTCGTATTCATAGCACCTCTGGAAGGGTTAGAGTGTAAACGGCTGTGAAGTAGGAACAGTGGGTTTAGTAGTAGGTCAGTGTGTGCGTTGTTGTGTAAACCATTTGGAAGGCGAAGCATTTGTAGTGCCCTTCTGGGTACCGTACCATGAAATTAACTCTCAGGATTGTCCTACTTGCTAACTTGCTCGTCTGAGAACGTTCCCACGTCTCTTGATGTCAAGAACATGTCATGACAGCACGCTGTATGTACTCTCTACTGCAAAAGGTAGGTTAATGCGCGTCGGAGATAACAATTATGGCAATTTAGCGCACGTCTGTATGTTGTATTTTTTCAACTGTTGTTCGAAACGTACTTTAGCTCCTGTCACTAAGCGAATTACGCTAGTGATTCACGAAGAAATGCATGTAGACCTTCATGTCACATGTCCATTGGCTTACTCTTGTGTGATTTTAACAAAAATTGGGACTTTTCGAGTGATGCTATTAAGACTCCGTTATTTCAGATTTAGGGAAAATTCATGCTGCCATTCGCAGTCGAGTTGTTACTTTCGGACCGATGGACAGATAGCGAAGTTTATTGATGTACTTTTTAGGCACTGTGAGCTTCGTTATGTTGGTCTGTCCTTCCGGCCGCATGCTGCAACTCGGCTCCTACTGGATGGATTTTTAATTAGATTTGATATTTGATTATTTTTCGAATATCTGTCGAGAAAGTTCTGTTGTTCTTAAAATCTGACAAGCGTAACGGGTACTTTACATAGATATAAACATACATTTTTGACCATGTCTCGCTCAGTTCTTCTTAGAATGAGAAATGTTTAAGATAAAAGTAGTAGAGGAAATCAAAACAATTTCATATTCAGTAACCCCCCCCCCCAAATCCACGAAAATCGTGCCGTTTATGGGTTAATGTTGAAAAATGTTTTAGAGCGGGGCAGGCCACATATGACAATATGGCGCTTTTTAACCACATTTGTACCTTGTAGCCCAGTCGGTATAGCGACTCGCTACGGGCTGGAAGGTCTGGGGATCTAATCCCGGTGCGGGCGAGATTTTCCGTACCCGTCCAGACCGAATCTGGGGCCCACTCTGCCTCCTGTGTAATGGGTACTGTGTCATTCCCAGGGATAAAGCGGCCGGGACGTTGCGCTGACCACCCACCTCCATCTAGCGCCTAGGTTAAAGAAGAGTATAGCTATACGTGTACTCTCCTTTGGGCCTTCGTGGACTGTTCTAAGGTGAACTTTACTTTAGATTACGTTATAAATACTGAGGTGCATTTTTTGGTTATATATTATGGTTGGCGAAACATTACCTGTCCGCAAGCACAGCTTCACAGAGTCTTTATCTCCATAAATTAAACTCCAGTAAAATGTTGATAAATGGAAAAGAAAAACATTTACTTGGGAAAGCGTGGCGTGTTCCCACACGTTTAGACATATTGAAAATTCCCTGAAACACTGGATCTGTATCTCGTATATTATCGATACTGTGGGGACAGAGACTGCAGTGTGTACTGTACACCACAAGGAATATCTGTAACTGTCTACCAGCTTTATTAAAATTCTTACTTAAAATATATTCTTGTTTTTAATACACAATTGTTTCTTCGTCCAATTTTTACACCGTCTTTAACTAGTTTTATGGTTATGTAACGTAAACCAACAAAATACACACTTTTTAAAATTAGTGTTTTAATTCAATTCTTGGCGTCTCCCACATATTTCGAACATCGTGTGTTCATCATCAGGAAGACCATCTGTACGTGCAGTTCTGTGCGGTATGGTTTTCATACTGAAATTACAATAAAAAACTATATAAGATATCAAAGTATGAAACGCTAAGTTCTTAATATGTCGATAAAAGGATAAATTATGTTAGATTTTATATTTATTATTTTATATTTGTTATCGATATATTTGGAACTTAACATTGGTTACTAAGATATCTTATATAGCCTTTTATTGTAATTCCATTATGAAAACCGTACCATACAAAAAAAACTGCATGTACAAATGTTCTTCCTGATGATGAACACATGATGTTCGAAACATGTGGAAGACACCAAGAACCGGATTAAAACATTAAGTGAAAAAGTGTGCATTTTGTTGGTTTTCGTTACATAATTCTGTCACACTGCACGGTACAAAAAAACATAAAATTAGTTTTATGATGTTTGTGTAGGGGCAATGAGATTTATTTCCCAGGTTAATATATGGTCTATTGTTTGGTGTTTTTCGTAAGTTCTAGATAGTGTGCAGGTGTGATGATGGCCTGGATGTAGGCGAAACTGGTAACTTGGAAGAAATGTGTTGTGCGTGGCTGTGGAATAAATACGGCAGAACTCCCAATTATCCGGACGCTGGTTATCCGGATCGGCTTTGTCCTTCGGCTAAATTTGTCGAGAATTGTGCAAAAAGTAACTTGCCTTGAAATTATACCGGTTATCGGATCAAGTACAGTACAGTGTAATGGCTTCTAACACTTCAAGTCAGGCGTAGTCGAAAGGTTTAGACGCAGGTACGTACTGTAAATAGTAACAGTCGGAACTTCAAACTTCCGTTGTAGCCTATTTGCAAAGAAAAATCCAATTATCTGGAATTTCCTCATCCGGTCGGCTGGACGCCCCAATTAATCCGGATAATTGGAATTCCATTGTATATCTGTTGATCGGAGCACAACGGGGATATATCAGAGGTGAAATTGTTCATTCGCGACACCAGCAAACGCACCTCTGATGTATATATACAGTCTCACTTCGCATCTGCATGTTTCGGTGCTGAGTATGGCATTTGGACGGAAGTGGGAGGGCGTAACGGGGTGACTGGAGGAGACTTTGTGAGGAGGAGCTCACCAAATATTATTCCGGTGATCAAATCGGTGAGACGGATTGGCGGGACACGTGGCACGTATGGGGGGGGGGGGGTGTATAAAGGGGTAGGGGTTTGAAAGTTTAGGGGGAAGGGGCAAGTTGGAAGGGGGGGGAGAAGAAAGGAAAAAAATGGGGGAAAGGTTTGATTGGGCTAAGGAAA
>Ga0136643_10011223_pt1 | contig 13284 bp, 7 predicted proteins | sample TergutLab28metaG_FD_96883 | JGI IMG/M metagenome (GOLD analysis project Ga0136643, IMG submission 96883) | Labiotermes labralis P1 segment gut microbial communities from Petit-Saut dam, French Guiana - Lab288 P1 (version 3) (version 3) | ecosystem: Host-associated > Arthropoda: Insects >...
CGAAAGATATGCAGCACATAAATATACAGTTGCGTTGGAAGTTATTTGACTGCTTATTGGGAGATGGACGTTACATTCCGCAGTTAGATGACGCGATGTGTACATCTGGACAATTTATAGCCTGTACATACACGCGCACGCATACACACACACACACACACAATGCATGTAGTATATAACATTAGATGGGTTGTGTTCCTCTAAGTACATATGTGTTGTTCTCCTGCAACACTTAGAAACCGCGTGTCTGACAGATGGTTTTATTCGTCAGAGGGTCTGGCATATTTATCTTGATCAGTGAGAGACCACTGGGAGCTGGAGGAAGCAAACTTTGCTGAAACTTCGAAAGCTATTTAACAGTCGACATGACGGTGTGTGTTTCCTTAAGGCGTTTCATCCCAGATATTAAAACCTGAATCCTAGGAATAATTTCCCGCAATTTTTAGGCCATGTTTTATCTGCACAGACGATTCCACCATCGTAGAAATGTCTAACTGTGACAATCTTAAGTAGAAAGACTGGCGGCAAAGAGAAGTGCGTATTAAAATCTAGCCCCTGTACTGCCAACTGAACTTGTCACTCGTTACGACACTACGCACTAACCTCATTACAGACCCTGTGACATGTCTTTTTGGGTTCCTTAAGAATCACTTGGTTGGCAAGCAATTTGCAGCAGACGCCAACGCGAAGCAAGCTGTCACTTAATGTCTACAGACACTGTAGTATGATGTTTCATACGCCGCAGTGCATAACTTATTGATAAAATGGGACAAATGTTTAAATGACAGTGACGGGTTGGTGGAATTCTGATGTGTACCATCTGCTGCTATCCTTATGCCAGTATATATCGAAGTCAGGGAAAACTTATTGGCCTTGGGAGATTTTTTCCTCACTTCTTGAAACTCATTTGTATCTTACATAAGTAGAAAGTAAGTGTGTGGACTGGATTCTAGTGTGTCAGGATAGTGAGTAATGAGAGACTCTTGTAAGTACTGTTCACGTAATTGATTTTTGGGCTCCACAAAATATGGGAAATTTCCTGACTAGTTGAGGATTCGTCATCTTTTGAAGACAGACTTGCTCCGTGGACATGGGTAGATTGATACGTCATTAGGTGCTGGTGAAAAGTACGGAGTAGTCATAGAAACTTATAAAAATTATTCTTATATGCTTTTGCAAAACTACGAAAGCGACAATTAGGTTCGCCATATCTATCTGTTTGCCTGTCTTTCTGTCCGTCCATCCATACTTCCGCATGGAATAGCTTTGCTCCCATCGGAAGGATTTTCATGAAAACTGTTGTTTTTTAATATCTTTCGAATATCTGCAGATTACATTCAAGTTTCTTTAAAATATGACAAGAATAAGTTTTGCTTTAAGTGAAGACATACCTACATTTGTGATAATATTCGTTGAATTCTTCTTAGAATGAGAAACATTTCAGATGAAAGTTGTATAGAAAATCAAAATACACATTTTAACTTCAATATTTTTTTTCCGAAAATCTTGCCGTTTGTGAGATAATGTGGTAAAAAAAATGGAAGATTCAGAGAGTCCACAGTTGACGATGGGCCTGTAATATGGCGCATGACCTTTGCTTGCTGGATGACTAAGGCTACAGATACATCCTCCAAATATGTAGATAATACTTGATGTTTTTCCACGGTAACAATGGTTTCTTAAACGCGCACCAATATCACGTTTACGCGTGCATTAACTCTCTTATTCCGGTCGTTGTGCATGGGTGTGAAGCTTGGTCTCTCACAAAGGGAAGTATATAGGCTGAGGGTGTTGGAGAAAAGGGTGCTGCGGAAGATATTTGGGCCTAAGTAGAGGAAGTAACAGGAGGACGGAGAAAACTGCATAATGAGGAAATTCATGATATGAACCCTCGCCGGATATTTTACTTCGATGAAATCAAGGAGGTTAAGCAGGGTGGGACATATAGCGTATGTACAGAATGTGAGAAATACATACTTGGTTTTTGTTGGAAAAAGTGAAGGAAAGATGCTGAGAGGAAGATCTAAACATAGAAGGGAATTTAGCAGTTAAATGGAACGTAAGCCAATAAAATGGAGTGGCATGGACTAGATTCTTCTGATGTAGGATACGGACAATTATCGGTCTATTGCAAATATGATATTGAGATGCGGAGTCCACACAATGTGGATAATTTCTTAACTTACTGGAGAACTATTAGGTCCTCAGAAAGGAATGTGTTACGTGGATTTAGTTACATATACAGCAGCACTACAATGTCCTCTAAACTGAAATGGATACCTTAGTTGTAACTCAAATTATTGCTCATGCAAAATAAAAATAAAAAAAACCGGACGTGACGACGCGAAAACGTAGAAGCGAAGGCTCTTTCCTCTTACTGCAGACCTTCACCTTCGCTCTCGAGCCTGTCTGAAAACAACGCTGTCCTCGGCTACTGGAAGGGAGAGAGCAATTTTTAGAAAGGTTATTTTCCGTCATAAATTAGAACGGAGAGCACAATATGTAATTTATAGCGACTGCCCAGCAATTTGTCGTCCTGAGGATAGGAAGCTTATTCTCACCACCTATGTCGAACCGTCTCCACGGTTAGGTGATCGATGGGAAACGAACCTACAGCTCGGGTCCAACCTTTTATTTATTACTCTGACCACGACAGCTTCGTAGTGTAGGGAGACGGCCACTGCGAGATGTCATGCAATATAAGAAGAAACGTCACTGAATCGATAAAGTCCTGGAGACGGGTGTACAGAAATCTCATTTTAGGTCTTGCCGTTATGTCCGTTTGCCTGTCGATTCTAATGCTTCAGCTTCGAAACTACTGAGCTGATTTTGATGAAATTTGGTATTGTAGACCGACACGGATTTTATTGTAAGCGTCACCGGCTCTTTATTAAGCGAAAATCAAATTGTTTTTTGCTTACCTCGTAAGCGGCTTATCGTACTGAAAGATGTAACTTAGCAAAAATGAAGGTTTTCTCAACGATTTAGCTGAAGACTCCGTTCTTCCGGGTTATCTTTATGTAGGTATAGAGTGGGGCGAGCGGCGCAGGTAGTTGAGATAATTGCGCGACGTTTCGACCCAAAGTTGTGGCCTTAAATTCAAGGGTCGAAGTGTCCAAGAAGGTTTTTCTTGCACACTTGGACCTCTAATGATAAGGCCACCATGTTGCCTCGAAACGTTGTAACCGATTACCCACTGATAAGGCGTTATAACATAGAAGGAAGGAATTCTAAAATACTGATTTCTTTTCGCTCTGAAACTTCTGATGAAACGTTTTCAGGTATGGTCACAACATTTAAGAAATCATAAGAGACATGCCTTCTGTTTTTATATAGGCCTAATGTGGGGCGACCTGTGAAATTGGTTGAGACAATGCATCTCAAGAGAGGAGATTCTGGGTTTGATTCCCGGAAGGGTCATCGAACGTTTTCAAGTGACCTGTTCCTTCTGTCCGCCTTCAGTAGCCCTGGGACCCAATACGTCTTAACAAAAATGAGTACCAAGGAATTTTCTTGCAGATAAGTGCGGCCGGCGCGTAGAGCTCATAACTGTGCCGTCCTAGTTGTGCCGAATGTCAAAGTAAGGCTGGAAGCCGCACATTCTATCCCTCCTCTAAGTCTTCATGACTATGTTTGGTTGACCGTGGATCCTAATGGAATGATAGTCTTTTTTACCAACTTGATGCACAAATTCTTTACTTTAAACATTTATTATACTCCTCTACATGTTTCGAGCACTATTATCCTCATCTTCAGGAGGACAAATTGTATTAGTACAGCATCTGGTACCATCACTCTCTTCAGGTGACCTTTCGTAGCCTGTGTACTGAACGGTCACCTATAGAGAGTGACGGTACCAGATCCTGTACTAATACAATTGTCCTCCTGAAGATGAGCATAATAGTGTTCGAAACATGTAAAGAAGTATAATAAATGTTTAAAGTAAAGAATTTGTGCAACAAGTTGGTAAAAAAGACTATCATTCTTCATGACTTGCTAAGGGAATGGTTTTTTAGTAAGCTTAGTGTAAGTAACTTTTCGGAAAGGGGTTTGAATATGCGAGAGTGAAATTAAATCGTTAATAAGTAGTTACCAAAGTTAAACTACGCAAAATCACAAAGAACACTTTTCGAAAATTGGCGCCAGCCGTGGCGCCAGTCTTGTTATGCTTGAATCAAGTCAAGTCAAAGCTCCAAAATTAGTCAATCGGAACTAATTAACTGAACTTTCGACAGACAACCTCTGGAACAAGGGCATTGCAGCGGTACGATACTAGAGACAAGGCAGACTTAGATCGCAATCGACGACCAAAAGTGTTGTTGAAATTAACGCTGCTGAAAATAATCGCAATTAGGCGAATAAAAAAAAAAAACTGTGTAATAAAACCACACATTTCTTTCATCCAAAAAGTCACTGTGTGAGGAACAGGAAATATTGATCTTCGTATTCGGTTTACGGACCACGTACAGCGATCAGCTTCGTTGTGTCCGCATGCCGTCCGCAAATACGAGCGTGGCTGCCAATGGACAGAATTCCGTGAAATTTGATATTTTGAACTTTTATATAAATCTATCGGGACACCCTAGACTTGGTTGATATCGAGGGAAAGGGGGGGGGACATCGGGCAATTTTCACGAAGACATAAGTACTTTTTTTTTTTATAAAAAAGTGTTTTTGTACAACATTCAGGGTTTTTACTTTGCTGACAGCTCAACCCAAAACGCATTGTTAGTTTCTACTGCAACATTTGTAAGACAGAAGCGACAAAATGTTACATTCTACGTGCATTGCCAATCTCGTTCTTATCTACACACGGCAGACCTTATTTGAACTTTTACACCTAGAAACATTCCTGGTTGTGAAGCTTAGCACATCCTGATTCTATGGCCTGCTAGTCAGCATATTACTCGCCTTTGGTCGGCTACCGAGCCTACTTTGAAAAGTTGCTTGTTACTCAGATAGCGAAGAAATTCCCTGTTTCTCTAAATGACGAAGGGTTTTTTGCCACATACGCAAAAGTCAACATACTTCTTTAAGTTTAACGTTTTGTTGACCGTGCATCTCAGTATATTTATCTCAGTATTTAACCAACTTGATGCACAAAATTTGTTTCACAATAAGTTTTATTTCATGCTTCTACATGCTTCGAGCACATGTGCTCATCATCAGGTATCATCACACCTATAGGTGTGATGATACCAGAGGCTGTGTAATACAATTTTGACCTCCCGATGGTGAGCACATGTGCTCGAAACATGTAGAGGCACGAAATAAAACTTATTGTGAAACAAATTTTGTGCATCAAGTTGGTTAAATACTGAGATAAAAACACTTCCTTAAGGCCCACTTTTAACATTATCCTTCCATCTAAAAATAGACTTCCCAACTGATTTATTGTAACAATTTCTTGCAAATTTTTATTTTCCATCTTGAGGTAGTTTAACCAATTTTTCACTATCATAGCTTCAAGGAGGCATTACAGTATTATTTTGGCATAACCAATTAAAAAAACATGCAGGACGGAATATCGATGAGCTACGTGAATGGATGCACAGTCTCGTGACCAGCCTAACAGAAATCGTGATACACGTCCGTAGAATTACAAAATGCAGGCGCGTATACAATAACTATCATCAGTAAACTTGATTACAGGCACCATACTGTTCGCAATGTCGTTTTGTTCAGAGCAAGATTGTATGTGCCCTTGATACTTGCATTTTCTATGCTTGCGTTTAGCTATGTGTACTCGGCATCATGCTTCACATGCACGTACATAGTCTGCCAAAGAGTTAGGCAGAGTTTCTAAACAGAACCGACCGGGTGTACAAAAATTTCTGTTTCCCTTATCAAATTTCTGAACACTTTGGCCTCGGTCTAAGGCAGCTATAGTAATCAGCATCGTGAGGCTGGTTTCAGAATGTACTTAATGTAGCTGTAATCCGAAAGGAAGAGGCCACTGTGGTGATATATGCAGAGGTGGAGAGCAAATTTTACAAATGATCTCAAGAAAAGAAATTATGAAGGTGAACATTACATTCAAACATCTCAGGTTAGGACCGTGCGGTTGGCCGTTCTGAACACGATAAATGAACTTTCGGTTTGCATAAAGGAGAGGACATTTCTTGACCAGCTTAGCGACAATAAAAAAAAAAAAAGCAGTTCACTCTAGGGATTCGGTTACGGTGATGAAAAATTTACGTATAAAATTCCACACCTCTGCTTAGTCTTACATTATTTTATAAAGCAATTTTTACAAAGAACACACGCAGTTCCTTATTACAAAGGAAAGTGCCGCAGTGAGTCGAGCGTGTATTTCTTATTTATTCAAGAAAATGTATAAAATTTTGAAAACAAGGTAGCACAGTATTTGAACAATAAGTGCTGTCTTCTGGTATGTGACACCATATATTCTAGTTAAAATTTACCAAAATTTTGGAGGAACAGCCTGCCTCCATCTTCAGGGAATAATTTATAGAGTGGAGATAGTAGTAGTATGTTACACAAAAACACTGTTAAATTTTTACTATACAAGATGGTGTCGTACTTCAAGTGGTTGTGTTCGTCACACTTACAGCCATGAGAACCTCAAATACTGCAAAAGAGTTTTTCTCGAAATATGATGAATGGTATGAGTAGTAAGTCAGAATGAAAGAACCATATTTTACAAGGTACCATTCCGATATTTTCTGGGCGGGCTGAAATGAATGAATAAATAAATAAATAAATGAATGAGTGAATAAATAAATAAATAAACATGTAAATATGCGTGATTTCAGGCTTCCGTCGGGAAATATTTGAGAGCTGAACTCTTTTGGGTTATTACGCAGAGAGTAGTGATAATTTCTTACCGACGTTTCGGGACAACTTATCGGTCCCATACTTAGGGTTCAAGAAAAAATACTTGAAGTTTGAAGATGGGACCGATAGGTTTTTCCCGAAACGTCGGTAAGAAATTACCACTCCTCGCTGCGTAATGACGTATAACAGCGTAGTTCCCAGACAAGCAAACAAACAAACAAGCAAACAAATATTTCATATAGGACAGACTGTCATTCAAGATTTGAAAGGAGTGCAGTAACACACTGACACTCTGCCGATAACTAAAGGAAACTACAATATTTCTGAAGCCTGTCATTGTTTTTCGCACTTCTTTAGTACACTTTTAACATCTGGTGACAACTTAGGCCAGTGTTCATTTCACATTATACGAGTAGTCATCGTAACAGAGTGTACCTCTCACGTATTATAACTATCAATCTTTCCTCAGAAAAGGCAGCTTTTTAACTCAACATGGAGAGCAATTTGGAAGAATATATAATTCACAGACCACGCCAAAGATCAGGACGGCTGTTTTCGTCATGCGAAATTTTTCTCCTAAACCCCTCTCTAATGTTGAAAAACCTCTCAAAATTTAATACTTTAGACCAAAGAGAAAAAAATATTGTTATTAGGAAGATTAGAGCCTGCGTCTATTTGGCTCCCTTTTATGGACATTAATTGTAATTAAATTTCGAGGTCACCTATGTATTGGCTTTTAACTTTCCATTAAAGTTAACTATAAAACCACTTGGAAAATGACCATAGAGGGTATGGACACGAGTAAACCCCACCCATTCTACTTCTTTCAATAACCGATTAGCTTCTTCTTCCTTTATGGATTTAATTTCACCGTTTACGATCCAAATAACCCTGTACCATTTTGTCCAAGTATTAATAGTCTAATTTGTATGGTAAAGGGGTGGAAGATTAAAAAATAACACTAGTATTTGCACATTGTTAGTCTCAAATTTTAGCACACAACAAATGTCAAACAACAATAAACACATTCACATTTTTATAGTAACAAGGGATTAGACACTTTAATTACCAACCAACAAATGAACTTAATAAAATTTCACATTAAAACACTTAAAATCGCTCCAACCTGTTTCGATCCTAAGATCATCCTCAGGGAGCCATGTTGTTCCTTGCTAAAGTCATTTTAAAAACATTCACATAATAATTCCATTATATTAACAGGTTGTTGTGGCAGCGTATCGTGTTGTGTAAGAGTACGTTGTTGGGACTTTAAATGACTTTAGCAAGGAACAACGTAGCTCCCTGAGGATGATCTTAGGATCGAAACATGTTGGGGCGATTTTAAATGTTTTAATGTGAAATTTTATTAAGTGCATTTGTTGGTTGATAATTAAAGTGATTCTACGAAATGCACGGTGCAACAATAGGGATAAGGGATTAGACAGTTTCCTCCTTTTTTACATGGCTGCCTGATATTTGACATATTCATATAAACATATTTTTAAATTTTTTTATTTTGTACAATGACCAACAACGCACAATTAATTGACAAATTAATCACAAATTGTCAATTAATTGTTCTTTTGTTGGTAATTGTACAAAATAATAAAAAATGCACGGTACAGTTGTTAAAATGTTTTTAAAAGTTTTGTTATTTTTCAACTAGCTGCGACCATAATATTACTGTCCACTGGTCAGTGAAGACATTTCCTTGACTCCACAAATTCTCACGGATTACGTATAGGGTACTTATTAACCAAATTTTTGCAATATGTTCATATTTGCTATTAATTAGTTCTCCGAAATATTTCTGTCACAATTCTTGGCCATCTTCAGGAGGATAGTAAGTTAATCGAAGTGTAAACCTTATGTGGTAGTGTATACGGAGGAGCTGGACTTTAATACATAAATGTCTAGATATTAGGTAAGTTATTACCCTTTTTATAGGCCACGAAGGCCCTTAGGGTGAGTAGAGGTATAGCTCTACTCTTTCTAGGACCTCGGCACTCTAGATGGGGTGGCGAAGGGTCGTCTCTATCCCCGGGAAATACCGGTAGCTATTGTACTGGAGGCTGGGTGGGCCCCAGAGCCGGTCTGGACGGGCGGAACCGACATTCGATCCCGAACCGTCCAGCCCGTAGTCAGTCGCTATACCGACTGAGCTACCGGGCTCACGGTGTCTAGATATTAAACTATTAAAATCCTTAAAGTCAGCGTGTGATTTGAATGCAATAAAAATTATTTTAATTAGGCATTGAATTAATGGTTTGTGTCCAGATGTGTGCTATTGAAAATTCTTCTATTGAAATGTGTCGTGAGATCAAGCCTCAGGCTCTCCGTGTTCCAAACTAAATGAATAGGGTTTAGACACTGATGTATACAAATCGATCTCTTCGGTATTAGTTATCACATATTCTGCATATACCGCAGTGTTTTTATACAGCAGTGTGGACGGCAATAACTGCACCTGCAATGTGGGATGTCTTTGAAGTGCAACCTTAGTACGCTATTATTATTATTATATAAACTGCTGTGACGTCATATAAATATAGCTGTAATTTCAAAATTTCTGAAGTTCGTGTTATGAATATTCAAGTGATTTCGTGATTTAAACGTGACCACAAATAATTCTAATGTTTACGTAAGCAATGCCAAGAGACAGGGTAATCAAGCAAGGTCTTGGTAACCGCAAAAACTTCTGTCTTAGATTCGGAACATCTTATGCCAGTATTATACATATAACATAATTTACACATACGAACATTTGAAACTTCTTCCATAATCCTGTAAATAATGCACCATTAGTTTTATTCTGTAGGGGACCGCGGTAGCACAGTGGCTAAGGTTCTGTGCTACAAATCGGAAGATCGCTGGTTCGATCCCAGCTGGTGTCAGTGGATTTTTCATTGACATAAAATCCCTCCGATCGCACTATAGCCCTGGGGTCGACTCAGCCTCTAACAGAAATGAGTACCAGGAGCATTTCCTGGGGGTAAAGGCGGCCGGTGCTAAGGCTGACAACCTTATCACCATCCTGTGCCGTTGTCATGAAATATGGGGACCTTGACTTCGTGGAACAATCTGGCCCACTCCAGGCCTGTAACAGGACTGCGTTACTGCTGCTTTACAATACTGATTACTTATGTCAGTAAAAATATTTTGGTATTACATTAGGTGGGTTCCTTTTTCCAGGTGAACAATATCAAGTTTTTGAATGTCTGGTTTCTCTGTGGTTGCTGATAGGCGAAGTTAACCTCGTTTCACAATATAGAGGCAGTTGCATGCTTTTGACGCCAAATAAGCTAAGGGAAATACAACCGGATTCAACCAGATAAAATGAAAAAAACGATAAAATACTACTTTGACTTCTGTGCTGCGAGGGATGCAGGAGAGAAGGGGTAACTTTGATTGAGTTTTAGATTTTTAATATTTTGTTCAGGCGGTGAAGTTCTGGTGGCCCTCTCGAAGTTACTCCAGCCCTCTAACTACCAATCTACGTCGCGTTACGTCCCAGGAGAGCGCAAATCTAATTGGTATCCATCCGCCAAACACATGGAGTCTGCCACCAGGCGACAGTAACCCTTAGTTGTCCGTTTCTTCACCAAACACATAAAAACTGCAGACATTTCAGCATTAATTTGGGTAAATTTTAACAGAAGGACACCGGAGAGTTTAGATGAAGGGTAATTTAGATGAAGGGTAATTTAGATGAAGGGTAATTTAGATGAAAGGTAATTTAGATGAAGGGTAATTTAGATGAAGGGTAATTTAGATGAAAGGTAATTTAGATGAAGGGTAATTTAGATGAAGGGTAATTTTCCATATTTGTTTTTGAGATCAGTGGCGTACCGGGGGGTTGAAGGGGTTCAAAATCCCCCCCTCCGAAATTCCGAAGGCCCTCCAAAATCGTGCCAAACTCAACCCAATTGTGAAAACTGTTAAACATTGCTGAATTTAGGACGCCAACACCCCAAGATGTTCTGAAAAAATGCAGTAAAATTCTAAAACTACTTAAGTTCGCAATTGTTTTACATTAGCAATGACAAATAAATTGGTTGTCATCATAAATAATCTTAAAGTACCAAAAATTAAGAAAATTTTACCTTATGAAATGAAATTTCTTGTACGAAATTACAGCTGCCTCCAGAACCCCTGACTAGGGGGCTACCGGCCCCAGAACCCCTTTCTCTCCGTCCTCTGTCCTCAACTGGATTGGTTGACCCCCTCCCCTCGAACAAAATTCCTGGGTACGCCACTGTTTGTGATGGACCACTTTCAAATATCGACACGGACACTGGCTATTCTAACGTCTTGTGTTTTTCCTCAAATACTCCCTATAAAAGTCGTAACTGCATCTCTATTAGGACAGGATCGCTTCCTTCCAAATCTTCACCTACTCAACATCTGTCAAAGTGGACAATCGACGCAATATTGCCGTCGATACCGCGCCGATGCACGCGTCTTCATAAGCACGCGACACGGCCATGATTATCTGGAAAACACAGTAGAAGCAGTGAACACAGTAGAAGCAGTGAACACAGTAGAAGCAGTGAACATATAGCGTAACACTGACGAACCTTCCCATAACCATAGTTGACGTGGAAAAGCATTAAGTGTTACTATTCTGAGTGTGTGTTTGTACCTGTAGTTATCGAGTATGCAATGACCATGCGCCATAATGCCATCTGTGGCCTGTCCGGCTGTATTATCCTGTATTTTGTCCACATTATCTCAAAAAAGCATGATTTTCGAGGGAAAAAAATAGTTATTGAACATGAAATGTGGTTTTGATTTTTTGTGGAACTTTCGTGTTGATATGTTTGTAATTATAAGGTGAATTCAACGAGATATTATCTTAAGGCTGCACACGTCGTCATGCAAAGTACCCGTTTTTCTGTCAGATTTTAATGGAGATTGAAATTTCTCGACAGATTCCCGAAAAATTCTCAAATATCAAATTTCATGATAATCCGTCCAGTGGGAGCCAAGCCGGCCGGACGGACGGACGTTTGGCGGACAGAAATACATGACGAAGCTAGTAATCTCGTTCCCCTTGCGGAACCAAGTCGCACCCCACTGTGTGTAGGTCTTGTGTCCGCGTGCGGCTCCATGGACAGTGACTAAATGTTTTCCCTACATTTCTCGGGAGGGCTTCTTAACTGGGAACTCCGACAGATGTGAATGAATGAACCATCGGCTCTGGAGACGGAGCATCTGTCTCCATAAGGACCCTGCTGGAGGAACATGGGGGGGGCTCCCTTACCAGGGACTTTGAGCGACTTTTATTTGACCTACATATCTGGTTTCCTTCTTTTTGGACCCTGAGGATGTTGCAAATTTCAGTATGGGGGACCATCTGGATCTCTGGTAAAGGAACAGGGCCCCTTTAACCTAGTGTCAGAGTTTAGGGCACAAAGGGCCTGTTTTCAGGCCTAGGTGCATCGGTCCCGCAAGGTCTCGAACCCAAATTACTATTCAAATTCTATTCTAGTAGCCTCCTCTTTCAAATTTGCAAACGCACCTAAGAATGGTTTCGGACGCAGTTTCAGACTTGCTACCAACAAGCGTCCGTCTCTTTTGGAGAGGCGACCATCTGAATGCTGCGGAGAAACAAGAATCAAATACAGGCTTTGGCAAAACGCGATTACCCAAGGACTCTTGCGTTGATATTTCGAGGAAATGGCGGTAGTTGCTGGGCAAGTAATATTGTCGTTACTGTGGTAATTGTAACTAACATGTCATTCTATTGGGAACGTGACTGGTGACACGCATAAACGGTCTTTGTGTCGTATTCTTCGTAAACGAGTTCCAAGATATCCACTTACTGTGAGCTCTGCCTTCGAAATGGCCTTAAGCAACGTTGCCGTATATCCAATGTACATTTCTTTGCCATTCATGAATTTCGGAATAATTTAATTCAGGAAGGGCACGGATATTAAAAATTTGACATGGCCAGCCTATCGCTAAAGAAAACTGGAATTCTACTGCTTTTGTTGCAGCGCGCACGGCTTTGTGTTACATTTGGGACAGAATGGACCGACAGGTGTAGGAGATGCGAAATGCGTCACGCCTGTAAGACAATTCATCCGCGGGGGGGTAGGCGGAGGGGGGGTTACTGACTTGGCCGAAGTGAAATTGTTCCAGGTGGAGAGCAAGATGCCATGCACTCGTTGCATTCTGAAGCAGTGGCGTGAAAGCCATGGGACTTAATATGATCCACGGCTGGCTTCATGAGTACAACCGAAAATACGAGTACAATACAGGGTAATCGAAAAAGATGGACAGGATTTGAAACCGCTATAACTTAAAACGTACTAGACGGATTTACACGTTTAGCATCTTAAAATGTTCAGAAAAGTTTGAAGTTTTAGACTTACCTTAGTACATTTCAATATGTGCACCGTTTGTAGCTCTGGAGACGTCCAAACGAAATTCTATCTCCTGCCACGTTTTCTGAATCATGTCTCTTGTTACAGTTTCAATGGC
>Ga0136643_10011225_pt1 | contig 13284 bp, 8 predicted proteins | sample TergutLab28metaG_FD_96883 | JGI IMG/M metagenome (GOLD analysis project Ga0136643, IMG submission 96883) | Labiotermes labralis P1 segment gut microbial communities from Petit-Saut dam, French Guiana - Lab288 P1 (version 3) (version 3) | ecosystem: Host-associated > Arthropoda: Insects >...
CATGACCCGATGGAGATTTATTCGTCACAAATGGCAGTCATGAGTGAAGCTGTCGCAAAGAGCGATGTGGATGTGAGCGATATTAAAGCAATCGGTATTGCCAATCAACGGGAGACAACTATTGTTTGGGAGAAAGCGACAGGCAAACCTATATATAATGCTATAGTTTGGCAATGTAGAAGAACGGCTGATATCGTTGAAAAGCTTGTGAGTGCAGGTTTGAGTGATGCAATTCGAGATGCAACAGGGCTTATACCCGATGCATATTTCTCAGGCTCAAAGATAGTATGGATTCTTGATAATGTTGATGGTGCGAGAGAGCGGGCAAGGCGAGGGGAGTTACTGTTTGGAACGGTAGATACATGGCTTCTGTGGAAAATGACTGACGGTAGGGTACACGCCACAGATTATACAAACGCATCACGTACCATGATTTTCAACATTCACACACTCGATTGGGACGATATCATACTTAACGCACTAGATATCCCACGTGCTATGTTGCCTGATGTCAGGAGTTCGAGTGAGATTTACGGGTATACAGATATTCACGGTTTAGATGTTCCGATTGCAGGGATTGCAGGCGACCAGCAAGCGGCACTCTTTGGTCAGTGTTGTTTTGAAACAGGCGAAGTGAAAAATACTTATGGCACAGGTTGTTTTCTGCTGATGAACACAGGTGATAAAGCTTATAAGAGCAAGAGCGGGCTACTGACTACCACTGCAGCAGGGGTGGGTGATACGCCTCCTTATGCGCTGGAGGGCAGTGTGTTTTCCGCAGGGGCTGTTGTGCAGTGGCTTCGTGATGGTATGAAGATGATTCGTGAAGGTCGAGAAATTGAAACACTTGCGGGTAAAGTCGAAGATGCAGGTGGTGTGTATTTTGTTCCGGCATTTAGCGGACTTGGTTCGCCGCATTGGGATATGTACGCAAGGGGCTGTATAGTGGGGCTGACACAAGGGGTGACTCGTGAACACATAGCAAGAGCGGCTTTGGAATCAATTGCATTCCAAAGCTATGACTTGGTTCGCGCGATGGAACACGATACAGGCATTGAAATTGCAAAACTAAAAGTGGACGGAGGAGCATCGGTCAACAGAATATTGATGCAATTCCAAGCCGACATTTCAAATAAGCAAGTTACCCGCCCGGCAATAAGCGAATCAACCGCACTAGGTGTTGCATATCTGGCAGGAATTGCAGTAGGAGTTTGGCGTGATCTAAATCATTTGAAATCACTATGGCACGCCGATAAAACCTTTATGCCTGAAATGAGTAGGCAAAAAAGGGAAGCTTTGCAAAAGGACTGGAAAAAGGCAGTCAGCCGAAGCTTGAAGTGGATAGAGGAATAGCACTTTCTGCCACTTCCAAAGGTTGAAATAGAGAGGGTATGGAATGTATAAACTTGTAATTGTCGAAGATGAGCGGGATGTTCGAAACCGCCTGGTCGGACTAATTGAAAAGGCGGGTTGCAACTTCGAGGTGGTTGCCGAATACGAAACAGGGATAGATGCCTATGATGGCATCATATCCGACAATCCTGATTTAATTCTGACAGACATACAGATTCCATATATCAATGGAATTGAGCTGTCTAAAAAAATCCGTGAAATTTATCCTCTGGTTAATATCATCATAATAACAGGGTATAGTGAGTTTGATTATGCAAAAGAAGCTGCAAATCTGGGCGTTATAGGATTTGTGAGCAAACCGATCACTCAGGAGAGTATCAGAGAGCTTCTTAAAAAGGCGGAGGAGTCTTTGGACAAAGAGTTTATTTCCGATTCAAATTTAAGTCAGCTTACTGCATTTTATAACGAAAATCTTCCGATTATAAAAGAAAACGAACTGTTGAACTTGTCCAAAATGCCGGAAGTGACACCTGAAAGCCGACAGAGGCTCCGTGCTGCTAATATCGAATTGGATTACCCATACTTTGCCATGTGTGTATTTGATTTTGATGAGATACCTGAGGGCGATGCGGAGCGTTATGATATTGTTTTGTCTTCGATTCGAAAATTGATTGCTGAGGAACTTGAAGGTTACTGTGACTACGAAATATTCAACCGATATGAAAAGATATGTCTGATCGTCAAATCGGAAGCAGAACTGAAATCGACGGAGCTTGAGCGGCGAATCGAGCGAGTTATTCAAAGAGCAGACCGCTTTTCTGACATACCTGTGAGTGCGGGCATTAGTAGTATTTATTGCAACAACAAAAATTTTAATGCGATGCTTAAAGAGGCAGGGCGAGCACTTGAATATCGTAGTATAATGGGCGGGGAAAAGGTGTTCTTATTTGGCAACACACACGCCTTTACTGCTCCGTTTTCATTAGATGATAGCTTGATTAAAGAGTTAGGATATATCCTGCATACTCAATCGGTAGATAGTTGTATTGACAAAATTGATCTGATCAGAGAAAGCTTGCAAAGCTCAAAAGACCCACTTTACTATGTAACAACAGGTATACTCAATGTTCTTATCCGTAATTGCGACGACCCCGGTGAGCTGTTTGAACGTTACGGAGGTTCAGATCTATTGTACAGAAGACTTTTTGAGATAAAGACTGACGACGAAATATATGACTATATAAAAAGCTTGGTACACCAAATCCGAGAGATAAATGACACTGTGAAAGTGGATAATGTGGAACGAAGTTTGCGGCGTGTAATCTCGTATGTGGAAACCCATTTCTGCGATCCGGATATTAGCTTTGAATCGCTGGCAAAAGGCGTCAATTTCTCTGTCAGTTACATAAGCAACCTTCTTAAAAAGAAGCTGAATACCTCTTTTGTGAAATTACTGACTGAGATGAGGATGGAAAAAGCAAAAGAACTTCTTCTAAACTCAACGCCACTTAAAATCATAGATATTGCCGAACAGTTGGGATATAATGACCCATATTATTTTAGCCACTGTTTTAAGAAATATATCGGTGTACCCCCAAAGGAATTTCGAATCAATGAACAAAATAAGTAATCTGGTTAGGTCGCGCTCGGTTGGCGTTATAATTATATCAGCGTGTGTTGTCATCGTTCTTATCTTGATGGCATCACTTTTGGTTGCCACGTTTGCAAGCTTCAGAACAAGCATAAATGAGGCGATAAACACTCAAACAAGGGAACTCAGCACACAGATAGTGTATAACTATGAAAGTTCAATCGCCGGTATAATTGAAACGTCAAATGCCATTAGAACGGATTTAGATAGTTTTGATTCGGCATGTGAATACGAAAGAGAAAGTTTTTCTGACTATTTGGCGCAGATTGTCCGACTATCGGGCGACGTTCTAAGAATTTCGCTCTATGACTATGCATCGCGGATATGCCTTGCATCATCTGAAGCACGAGATGTTCTTGTTTCAACAATCGTATCAGGTGACACATGGTTTTTTGAGGCAGTAAACGATCCAACGGTACACATCTTTTCAAGACCTTATGCCGAGCCTGATAGTGAAGAGTATAAAGTGAATGTCAGCAGACGCATCAGATTTCAAGGTGGCGAAAGAACAGGCGTATTGCTTATTGAAATTAGCTTCCAGAGTTTCATAGACCTGATTGAAAGGTCGAATCTGGGCGAGGGCGGGCATATAATGATTATAGATTCGGATTATAATGTTGTTTATACTTCAATGCCGGAGCAAGAAACCGTTACAGAAGGGTTGGAAATTGTCAGGGCTATTATACTCGGTTCACGAAGCGCAATACTGGGTGAGCGCAACATGGCGGTGAATGTAGATACGCTATCCAACACTAAGTGGCGAATATGTGTGTTTATCAATATTGATCAGCTTGTTGAAATTGAAAGCGCTTTCCTGATAACTACTGTTCTTGTGTCAGGGATAGTTCTAATTGTCGGTATAATTTTATTCACGGTGGCGGCGAGAATAATAACGACACCAATGAAGCAGTTGGAACTTGCAATGCGTAAAGTCGAGAAATCAGACTACTTCCGAATGGAGGAGGTTGAACTTACCGCCTCCCGTGAAGTCGAAGCTTTAACCGGGCGATTCAATAAAATGATGCGCAAAATCGGTGAGCTTATGGATCGTGTTATTGACGAACAAAATGCACAACGGAAAAGTGAACTCAAAGCCTTGCAAAATCAAATCAATCCGCATTTTTTGTATAATACGCTCGATTCCATTTTATGGCTCATAGAGAATGAAAAAAACCGCGATGCAGCAGAAATGCTTGTTGCACTGGCGAGATTGTTCCGTATAGGCATATCTAATGATAGTATGGTAATCCCTGTGCGTGACGAGATAGAGCATGTGCGAAACTATCTACTTATTCAAAAAATCCGTTATGCCGGGGCTTTCGATTATGAATTAGACGTCAGTCCCGAAGCTGAGAATGCTTTGACCGTGAAGCTGATTTTACAACCCCTTGTGGAAAATTGTTTATATCATGGTTTGAAAAACAAAATAGACACAGGAAGCATACGTATTAGTGCATATATAGAGGAGGATAATCTGATACTGACTGTTGTCGACAATGGCTATGGAATGAAGCAGGAGACTATTGATTTGCTGCACAAATCATTTGAAGATAATGTCGTGAGTGCTAATGTCGGACTTAAAAACATCTATCAACGTGTAATGATGTATTATGGGGGCAATGCAGGTATGTTGATTGAAAGCGAACTTGACGAGGGAACAAAGATAACTATACGGCAGAGATTAGGGACTAGGGATTAGGGAATAGAGGGTAGGGAGCTTTAAGATGAGAAAGATTTTTAAGCGATTGGTTTTGATTGGTATATGGTGGTTTTCCTTGTTGTTGTTGGTCGGATGTAGCCAACCTGAAGAAGAGGTTGCTTTTTTCATTTATACTGATGACGATACATTTATTGCTGAGTTGATGAATTATTTGACTCCAAATATGCCTGGAAATATTGCGTTTGAAGTGCATGTCGCCGGAAAATCCCAATCAGTACAGAATCAGCAGATTGTAGAGCGGATTGAAGCGGGAGCTGATTTATTGGTGATAAATGCTGTAGATCGCCTTGCGAGTAGTGCGATTGTAGCGAGAAGTGCTAAGGATAATGTGCCTGTCATATTTTTTAACAGAGAACCATTGGAAGGTGTCATTGCAAGTACTGAAAACATTTTTTATGTGGGGATAGACGCTATCGGTATGGGTAGAAGACAAGCAGATATGGTAGCTGACTTGTTTACAGAAAATTTTGCAGGCTCCGGGTTCGATAGAAATAACGATGGCATAATTCAAATTGTCGTGCTCAAAGGAGAACGGGGGCATCAGGATGCAGAAAGACGCACAGATAATAGTATTGCCCGCATTATGGAACTTGGATTTGAAGTTGAGCTACTGGCAATCGAAGTCGCTGACTGGAACAGAAGTGATGGTTTTGATGCTATGCGGAGGCTCTATGAGCGTTACGGAGATATAATTGAGTTGGTATTTTCTAACAATGACGATATGGCTCTGGGTGCGATAGACTTTTTGCTTGATGCAGAGATTTTTAGTGAGGGGCTATCTGCGTGTGAACAACCCTTCATAATTGTCGGTGTGGATGGGACTACAGTTGGTCTTGAGGCTATAGAAAGAGGGCTTCTGTACGGAACAGTCAATAATGACGCAGTAGCGCAAGCAAATGCTATTTTGGCACTTATTGATTTTATTTTGAACGACAGGGATTTTGATGAATTTCCATATGAGTTGATGCATGACCGTTATATTTTGTTTGACAGCGATATAATCACCGAGGAAAACTTAACTGAGTTTATCAGGTGAGTTATCGGTAAGATGCGTGAAAAAGAGTGATAAATAACGAATATACCGAAATTTCAGGTTTTTGTGTAGAATATTGCATGTTTTTTAACAAGTCCTATGTGTAAAATTGTGGTACTTTATAAAGAAAGGACAAATTAAAATGAAAAAAGCAATAGCAATAATTATTATCCTCGCAATGTCTATCATGTTAGTAGCAGCATGTGCTGACGATAATGGCGGCGGTGGCGGCGACGGTGCAGGTCACGTTGGTATCGCAATGCCGACCCAATCGTCTCCACGCTGGATTTCTGACGGAAACAGCCTTCAGGATCAACTCAGGGAACGTGGCTTTGACACAATTCTGCAGTTTGGCGAAGATGTGGTCGCAGACCAGATCAGCCAGATTGAAAGTATGATTGTGGCAGGAGTCGATGTACTCGTCATCGCATCAATCGATGGATCTTCACTTGGTCCGGTTCTCGAAACAGCAGCAGCAGAAGGTATCTATGTCATCGCTTATGACCGCCTAATTATGGATACACCAAATGTAGACTACTACGTAACATTTGACAACTTCGCAGTTGGCGTAATGCAAGCAAACTCTTTGCTCATGGGACTTGGTGTTGCACCATTTGGAAACGAAACAGGGCCATTCAATATTGAATTGTTCGGTGGTTCTCCGGATGACAACAATGCATTTCTCTTCTATGGCGGCGCTATGAGCGTACTTGATCCACTTATCGCAGATGGCACGCTTGTTGTCAGAAGCGGTGAGATGGGTATGGATACCGTTGGAACACTCGGCTGGGCAGCAGAACGTGCACAAGCGCGGATGGAAAGTTTGCTGGTTACGCATTATTCGGATGAGCGTGTTGATGCTGTATTGGCACCATATGACGGCTTAAGCCTTGGCATAATTGCAGCACTTCGTGGTGCAGGTTATGGCACTGATGCTAATCCGTGGCCAATCATTTCAGGTCAAGACGCAACACAAGCAGGCATCCAAGCAATCATCAATGGCGAATTGTATGCTACCGTGTTCAAAGATACTCGTGACTTGGCAGCAGCAACAGTAGTAATGATTGAGCAAATACTTGCCGGAGAAACTGTGACAGTTAATGACACTGAAACATATGACAACAATATCCGTGTCGTTCCGTCAAACCTCCTTAACATCGTACATGTGGACGCAACGAACTGGCGTGCAGAAATTATCGATACAGGATACCATGATATCGATGCATTCATTCTCCCGTAAACCATATCTGTAAAATGTAATAAGTAACAATGCCTGAGCGTGGCGAGGGGTCGTCTTGCTACGCTCAGGCAAATACTATAGACAAAAATAAAATACTTTGGTATAAAGGTTTATTGGAAGGGATGGTCATTGTAGTGAATACTTTGCTGGAAATGAAATCAATTACAAAAAGGTTTGACACTGTGCTGGCACTGGAAGATGTCAGCATGACCGCTATTGACGGCGAAATCCATGCAATTGTAGGAGAAAACGGTGCGGGGAAATCAACGTTGATGAAGATTTTAAGCGGTGTGTACGGTTATGGAGATTACGAAGGAGACGTAATCTTTAAAAATGAGGAATGTCGTTTTAAGAATATCAAGGACAGCGAAAAGTGCGGTATCGTTATTATTCACCAGGAATTAGCCCTAGTACCGTTTCTATCTATCGCAGAAAATATTTTCATGGGAAATGAGCAATCTAAGAATGGGGTTATCAACTGGCCTCTTACATATCAAAAGACAAAAGAACTGTTAGATAAAGTTGGACTTGATGAAAGCCCTCATACATTGGTTCAGGATATTGGCGTGGGTAAACAACAATTAGTTGAAATTGCAAAAGCTTTGGCAAAAAGGGTCGAGGTATTGGTGCTTGATGAGCCGACTGCCGCATTAAATGATATAGAAAGTGAAAACCTGTTAGAGTTGCTGCTTGGATTGAAAAAAGAAGGGATGACATCCATCCTTATTTCACACAAACTCAATGAGGTTTTGAAGATATCAGACAGAATTTCAATACTCAGAGACGGTAAGATGGTTGAAACATTCGATAATAAGGATATTGATGAAAACCGTATTATCCGAGGCATGGTTGGCAGAGATATCCTGGACCGTTTTCCTGCCAGAGACTCAGAAGCCGGCGAAATAATGTTTGAGGTAAAAGACTGGACAGTATACCACCCGGACATTGCTGATAAAATAATTATTGACAATGTGAGCATGTATGCCAAAAAAGGCGAGGTTGTGGGCATTGCCGGTCTCATGGGAGCCGGGCGGACGGAATTTGCAATGAGTATCTTTGGAGGTGCGTACGGAACAAGAATATCAGGTACGGTAATAAAAGATGGCAAGGCGCTAACGCTCAAATCTACTGCTCAGGCGATAGATAATGGAATTGCATATTTGACTGAGGATAGAAAACAATACGGTCTTATACTAGACGAAACTATTTGTCGCAACATATCACTTGCAAACTTAAAATCCTTGTGTCCATATATTGCAGTGGATGAGTTTAAGGAAACGCAAATGGCAGAAGAATTCAAGCGCAAAGTAGATATACGAGCAAGAGATGTAATGCAACATGCTAAGAACCTATCGGGAGGAAATCAACAAAAGGTCGTACTCAGTAAGTGGTTGTTTGCCACTCCGGACGTCCTTATACTTGATGAGCCGACTCGTGGTATTGATGTTGGGGCAAAATACGAGATATATCAAATAATTAATGAACTTGCAAAGCAAGGGAAGTGCATTATAGTTATTTCCTCGGAGCTTCCCGAAGTTATCGGGCTCAGCGACAGGATATATATTCTCAGCGAAGGGGAAATTGCCGGCGAACTCAGCAAGGAAGAAGCATCTCAGGAAGCAATAATGGAATGTATTATAGCGCACCAAACAGGGGGTACTATATGAGATATTTGAAAGAAAATATAAGGCAATACGGCTTAATCATAATTTTGATTCTTGTGGCTGTTATGTTTCATTTTATTACGGGGGGCGTAATTTTCCAACCTAGAAATATAACAAATCTGGTACTCCAAAATAGCTATATCATGGTTCTTGCCATTGGAATGATACTTGTTATTATTTCGTTTGGTCGAGTTGACCTGTCAGTTGGTAGCGTTGCTGCACTTGCAGGTGCTTTAAGCGGAATATTCATAAGAACTATGGGACTTCCGGTGTGGGTAGCCATATTAATGATACTGCTTATTGGTGGCATGTGCGGAGCATGGCACGGTTTTTGGATTGCATACAGAAAAATACCATTCTTTGTTGTTACACTATCCGGGATGATGTTATTCCGGGGTATTACGATGCTTGTTTTAGATGGTACGTATATATCGCATTTCCCCGACTCATTCCTTATGCTTGCGAATGGTTTTGTTCCCGATATATTTGGTGGATTATATATAGCCGGAGCGTACGGTTATGTCGATGGTGTATTTACTCCGGGAGCTGGGATAACACTAAATGTGACAGCAGTGCTTGTCTGTGCTGTCATGGCAATACTCTTTGCTGTATTTGAAGTGCGTAAACGTGCCATATCAAGAAAGAATAATGTGGAGCCTATTCCATTGCCTGTGATGATTGTCAGGATAATTGTTGTAACAATCCTGCTTGGACTGTTTGCATACTGGTTCGGCGCGTCTAATGGAATACCAAATGTAATGGTTCTTCTATGCGTACTCGCAGCGGTATACGCATTTGTATCCACTAAGACAGTGCTCGGTAGACAACTCTATGCAGCGGGTGGTAATCCTAACACAGCCGAGCTTAGTGGCATTAAGGTCAAAAAAGTTGTGTTTTGGGTCTATGTAAATATGGGATTGCTTGCGGCGCTTGCCGGAATGGTGTTTACGGCACGTTTGAACGTTGCAATGCCACGTGCAGGTGATGGCTTTGAACTTCAAGCGATTGCTGCGGCATTTATTGGCGGAGCTTCTCCGACAGGAGGAGTTGGTAAAGTGAGCGGGGCATTGACAGGTGCGTTGTTTGTTGGCGTTATTACTCAGGGCATGGATATAATGGGTATCCCTGTAGGTAGACAACTGATTGTAACGGGCGCTGTGCTTCTGGCTGCAGTTATTTTTGATGTCTTGTCAAGAAGAAGGTCGGAAAAGATGTCGGCACGACTAAGCGTGAATACGGAAGGAGATTCATAATATGGGAGTTGTGAGTATTATTAGAGCAAATATCAGACAATTTGGCATGATTCTCGCATTAGTTGCTATTGCTGTTTTATTTCAGATTTCAACAGGCGGAACAATGTTTCGTCCGATGAACATTGCCAATTTGATTACGCAAAATGGATATATTCTCATATTGGCGGTTGGTATGATGTTCGTCATCCTAACCGGCAGAATTGACTTGTCTGTGGGCACACATCTTGCCTTTGCAAGTGCGCTCAGCGGAGTGTTTATGGTCAGCTGGGGCTGGCCGGTATGGTTTGCAGTGCCTGCTATTTTAGTTATTGGCGCACTCTTTGGTGCGTGGCATGGCTTTTGGATAGCTTATATGAATATTCCGTTCTTTGTAGTAACGCTTGCCGGTATGTTGATTTTTAGGGGTTTAACAATGTCTGCACTTGAAGGCGGAACTATTACTAATTTTCCTCCTGCCTTTCACACATTTGCTGCCGGCTTTATACCTGATTTTGTAGGCGGTGCAGGTTTAAATCTCACGGCTATTTTAATTTGTATGTTGGTTTCCATTTTGTTAGTTTTCCTGGAATTTAGAAAAAGGATTATTTCAAGCAAATATGAGGCAGAAGTCCTACCATTGCCTTTTTTAATCGTCAAGCTTGTTTTAATTATTGGAGTTATCAACCTTTTTGGTGTTTGGTTTGCTCAATTTAGGGGAGTGCCAAATATCATGATTTTGCTTGTTGGTCTTATAGTTATTTACAATTATATTGCAAATAATACGACAATGGGTAGACATGTTTACGCTACAGGCGGTAATGAAAAAGCAGCAGTACTTAACGGATTGAAGACGAAGCGGGTTGTATTTTGGGTTTACGTGAACATGGGCATGTTAGCAGCACTTGCGGGTATGGTTTTTGCCTCACGTATGAATGCTGCGTCGCCGCGTGCGGAGGCGGGATTTGAATTAGAGGCAATCGCTGCATGCTTTATAGGAGGAGCCTCTCCGGGCGGAGGTGTGGGCAAGGTAACAGGTGCAATTATTGGTGCAATGGTCATGGGTGTGCTCCGCAACGGCTTATTTGCGATGGGGTTAGGCGCTGAATTTCAGCTCATTATAACAGGTCTGGTAGTCCTCGCAGCAGTCACATTCGATGTTTTTACAAGAACCAAAGTAGGGAAAAGCGAAAAGCTAAAAGCACCAAAAGCATAATATTGAATTTAGTACAAAGATATAAAAAAGTAGGGCACAATGCCAGTCATTGATGCCCTATTCCAATTCAATTAATATTTAGCATCTCATCTCCTCCGAGCACCCCTTGGCACTGATTTGTTCTGAGCAATGAAGCCGAGTAGTGTGAGTACAACTGCCAAGGCCATTACTAAGAATTGATGCATGTTTGGGAGAAAAAGCGTAGTGCTGCCGGCGGCACATAGTGCGCCTGATAAGGCAGTCACTAATATTATTAGAACCCGCTCATTCTTTATAACTACAATACCAATTAGTATACTGACTATGATGCTTGTAATTATGCCTATGGGGACAGCACCCACTATCGGTCCGATTGTAAAGAACACTAATGAATATACGGCAATGAAAGCATATATAAAGAAACCCGCTAAAAACACCCGAAATGCCAAAAGAGCAAAAACAACACCTAATATGATGACAGCCAGCATGCTTATAGTTGTCATTAAAGTGGTGTCAAAGCCAATAAGCCATCTTGCGAGAGCCATTCCTATAGTGCAACCAACAGCAAAGCCGACAAGTGCACACAAGCCCCGAAACAGCTTATACCCAAAAAAGCACTGCAACAGCCCTATAATGGCAACGATAATCCCAAAAGTAAGCAATGAAGTTTCAGCGATAGAATCAAAGTTTTGAAAGCTTTCAAAAACGTCGGTGAGCAATGTTGCGCTCGCCAGCGCTTCCATTATTCGTAAAAATTCTTCTCTAAGCATAGTCGAATTCTCCTTGTGATAATTACAAGTAATCCATCAACCCTGTCAAATTATCTACTACAATATCAGGGATGAAGTCTGAGCCTTGCAAGTCCTCTCGCTTTGTTTCGCCCGATAGTACAAGTACGCTTCGAGCCTTAGTGCCTGCCGTTGTCGCAATGTCTGTATATAATCTGTCACCAACAAAGCAAAGCTCACTCTCCCGATACCCTGTCTTTTCGATTATATAATCAAGTGTACGCCTTGAAGGCTTTCCAAAAAATTCAGGCATTACACCCGTAGAGGTTTCGATTGCCGCAGCCAGCGCACCGCAATCAGGTATAAAACCACCATCAATCGGGCAATTGTAATCCATGTTCACACCGAAATAGGGGAGACCGGAGCGTACAAAATCACAAAACCGTGTCAATCTATCATAATCCATATTTATATCGAACCCAAGCACAACAAAATCGGGATTTTTATCTGTTACTGTAAACCCTGCATCAATGAAATCCTGTTTCAAAGCATCTGTGCCTGCGATAAATACACGACTTCCGAGCGTGCCGTCTTTTCCACGAAGATATGCAAGCAAAACATGTGTTGACATAAGAAGCTTATCGGGCGTGATGGGGATGTCCATGCGCTCTAATTTTTTTATGTAATGCGAAACATTTTGAGATGAATTGTTTGTATAGAAAACGTGCTCTTTTCCAACTTTTTTTAAATGTTCAAAAAAGCTCTTGGAAAACGGAAAGAGATTATCGCCTAAATAAATAGTTCCATCCATGTCCATTACAAAGCATTTGACACCTTTAAGCGCAGTATTGGCGAAATACTGTGCAACTCTATCGGCATAATCTTCAAGTAACCCCAAATCACCCAGCAACTGCAAGAGGGTGTAATTTTTTTTGCGGTCACGCGCGTAAATTATACTATCATGAAGTATATCTGCACTCAAGCTAATATCTGCAGGACGAGTGGGAGCATTTGCAATGGACAACATCTCCGCCACTTCCTCAGGGGAGGGCAGTGATTTGGCAACATCAAGGATTTTTTGCCAATTTGTTCTAATGTGCTCAAGTGGAAGATTTGGATTCTCTGTTTTCAGAAGCGTTTCAGCACTTTTGCCGTAGAGGCGTTTTATGTTGCGCTCGTATTTAGATTTGAGGTCGTACCGGGATGTAGGCTCACACTTAGAACTAAGGTCACAGTCGGGTTTAGGCTCATATTCGGATTCAGTCTTGCATCCTGAATTAAGTTCATATTCGAAATTAAGTGCGCATTTTGAATTAACCCCATCCATATTTGCAGACGTGCCTTTACACAAAGCTTCCCAATTGTTAATGTCGTCAAGACTCACATTTGCAAGCTCTTTCCACATTACCAACCCAATTACAGCACCAAGACCAACTTTCAGACCATGCAAAGCCGGCACTTTGTCGAGTGC
>Ga0136643_10011227_pt1 | contig 13284 bp, 5 predicted proteins | sample TergutLab28metaG_FD_96883 | JGI IMG/M metagenome (GOLD analysis project Ga0136643, IMG submission 96883) | Labiotermes labralis P1 segment gut microbial communities from Petit-Saut dam, French Guiana - Lab288 P1 (version 3) (version 3) | ecosystem: Host-associated > Arthropoda: Insects >...
CTTGAATGCAAAAAGTAGCGGCTCCAGGTCTAGAAAACAGAGATTAACGGCTGTGGGGACCCGTTGCGCTGACCACGTGACACCCCTCTATCCGCAAAAGTTGGCACGAACTTCGCCGACCTGCGGCGGCCGCTCTGTCGGTATCGTTCGCGTGCGGACTAAGGCCACGGAGTTCGTGAATATGTACTTTGTTGGTTGTATTTTCCTAAATGGAGTTACTGGATTTGTATCACACCAACACGAGACTGTAGCTAAGTCTGCAGACCAACCGTGATCCTGGAAGCGGGGACCACGGAGCCGGTTAAGTATGAGTGGCGGACCACAAGCTGATAACCCACTAACTGATGTTCGTTTTGTATTGAGCCCCAGGGGGATGGTGTGCTGTTTGTTCCGACACCCTCCCGTCTAATATTACTTCCCCCTCCATCCCTCCGTATACTTCGCCCAGGTGCATAAATCCCTTATCTTTTGTTCAGTCGCATTATAAAACGCTGGTTACGTACGGAGGATTATAAATGGCAAGAAGCATAAGTTGGCATTATTGCGCACATGTTATGGGCAGTATTAGGCTGGATTAGGAGTACGTTAGTTCAAGACCCCACTGGCCGGCCCGCCTGTAAACAGAATAACGCAAACCGCTAACAAGTCGCTTTAATGTTGCAGGAGCAGAGGATAGGATAAGGAGCAGGCAGCACTGATCAGCTTGTCAGCCTGTCTGCTTCCGCTTGTTTCCGTTACGAGTGCCTATTTGTGCCTTCATCGCGTGATGCCCATATGTAGCTTCTCTACAAATTCAGATAGCACACTTACCAATAAAACACCGTTCTTCTTTTTTGTCTTGATTCAGAACTAAGTATCCACGGGTGACCTTTATCTTGGCTTAGAATTGTGTTTGCACTTCCTGACTGACCACACTGGTCGTAATTCAGGACTATTTATGCACTTCTTTTCTGGCCGTTTTGGTCTTGACTCAGGACTATCTACAAATTTTTGTCTGACCACTTTTGTGTTAACTCAGAACTATTTATGCAATGTTTTCTGGCCAATTTTGTCTTGACTTCGAATCATGTATGCATGTTTGTCATGCCACATCCATTAGCACTCTTCTACACTTTTATGGACAACTTGTATGAAATAGCAAAGTTATTCGAAGCATGCAGGATTCAGAACCGGTCACTTCCTTAATTCTAGGCTCAAATTGTTTGTTGGTTGGTTTGTATAAGAGGTTGGCTGCGCTTCAGTGACGGTTTGGGGGGGGGGGGAGGTGGTGAAGAGAAAAATTCCAACACCGGTCCTGCATCTCGTAGACCATCACAATGCTTACTGAGCTTTTCATTTCCCAAAACACACTTGGACGGTCTGCAATTGAACCAGTACCGTGTATAGGGACTACAACGGGACATCACGTAGCAGACCTGACTCCAGCATTTTTTCTAGCACTTTTAATTTACTTTGTTCCCGCGAATTGAAAAGAGGATTCGTTTAATACAGATTTTTATATAGGCCTTTGAATAAAATTCTGCGTTTGGCAAGCAGACGAGCCTATCACACGTTTTCTAATCGAAATGTTAACTAGGACTTTCAGAATTCGTAATTTCAAAATTGAGCTCATTTCTACCCTGAAGACAGTGGCGTAAGCACCAGCAGTTGTCAAATTGGGACTTCTGCCATCAGCGGCAATGGTCCTTAGTATGAACACGCCAAGGCCTTGAACCAAGAGGCCAAACACGTGATTTGTATCCTACCCGTGTCCCAGTTACCGGGGTGATGATAAGTCCTTAGCCCGACCAGGAAGGAAACAAGCTCGGAAGCATGTCAGGGACGCGCACGATTTCAACAACATCGAGACGCGAGCTGTCATCAAGTTTTTTTTAAGGCAAAACGCCGAAGGAAATTTACGCCATTCTGACAGAAACATCAGCTTGTTTCCTTCCTGGTCGGGCAGCACCCCTGTACTACCACGCATTCATCACTTTCCAATTACCAGTTGCGTTCGCAGCAATGGTTTAATTTTCGCAGTGGACGCCGGCTCGCCACAGAACAGATCCTGTACAGTCACGACGTCTCCTGTTTGTCATCGAAATGGAGTGTTTAAAGGCAGAAAAATTTTGGAACTTTGACAGATTATCAGTGTTTAATGATTTCGGGTTAAATTTATTCGCACGCGAGTTTAGATTAAAGTGCCGTAACTTCGAGGATCATAAGGACAGTAATGCTCCACCCATTCTGAATCATCCATGTATGTAATTGGTCACTTCATGTCCCAGTCCTTTTACATACGGTAGGGCGGGCTATTGCCGTTTCTAGCCCAGTTTTCAGAAAATGAAAATGTTTAACCTTACAGTCACAAATATCAGACAAACTGATGCAATAAACAGCAATATAAAACATACTGGCGCTGTCCAGCTCGGCAGTGTGGCTGTTCTGTTCACTTAATTCTAAGCTGCAGAATCACAAAATTTTATACACGTGAGCTGCTTGCTGCCTGCGGCCCAAACAGAATTAATGTTACCACGTGTCACATTTCTGGCACCTGATCCAGCCACCCTTTAGCACAAATTGTACTGAGCACTACTTCAAGTCACAGAATGCACATGGCTTGTGTTCAGCACTGTCTTTGTGAAGGTCTGGAAATACAAAATTAGGAGCTCGGCCTTGTTTTTTTAGGAATGTATTTCGCATTGCCTTCCTTCTCCATCTTTAATTTACTTTTAGTTAGTTTTTATTTTAAATAGGATTCCAAGGAGGCTGTCTTGTCTCTTGCTCTTGGCATTTTTTTTCGCGACACTTGCTTCTCTCGTGCTGGAATTATAATACTGACATAATACAGAATGATGCTGTCAGTGTCCGCTAAGGATATACTGAGTGATGCTGTCAGTGTCCGCTAAGGATGTACTGAGTGATGTTGTCAGTGTCCGCTAAGGATGTACTGAGTGATGCTGTCAGTGTCCGCTAAGGATGTACTGAGTGATGCTGTCAGTGTCCGCTAAGGATGTACTGAGTGATGCTCTCAGTGTCCGCTAAGGATGTACAGAGTGATGCTGTCAGTGTCCGCTAAGGATGTACTGATTCCATTATCCTTCCGGAATTTTTTTAGTCAAAATGAAATTTATGAAGAATTAAAAGCCGATTAACGCGGAATAGCCTGCTGCCTTCTGCATAATCTTGTGTCACCAGTTTGGTATCCAATAATATGCAGATTAAAGTATAGGATTCTTACAATTCTGCCTGTGGTTTTATATGGGTGTGAAACTTGGCTAAACTAAGGGAGGGAATATAAGCTAAAGGTTTACGAGAATAGGGTACTGAGGAAGGTATTTGGGCCGAGCGGGGACGAGGTAGCTGGGTACCGGAGAAGAGTGCATAATGAGAAGCTTCATGGTATGTACTCCTCACCAAATATTTTTCTAGTGATAAACTTAAAACGTGTAAGATGGGGGAGAGGACAGACACTTACTGAGGTTTGGTGGAGAAACCTGAGGGACAGAGACAACCTGGAAAACGTGGGGGGTGGATGGGAGGATCTTATTACAGTTCATCTTCAAGTATTGTTATCGGAGCGTGGACTGGGTTGATTTGGTGAGATAGCGACAAGCGACAGTCTGCTATGGAAGCTGTAATGAAGATTTGTTTTTCATAAAATGCGGGGAAGTTATTGACTAGCTAAGGAAACGTTTGCTTCGAAAGAAGAACTCTCTGTGCCCCATAGCGTTAATTAGTCGGGTAGGTAATTCTGAACCTGTGTCCAGTTTCGGTCAAACCGTGAATCGGTTGCTTCTGCTGCATGTCTGGCGCTACAATATTCTTTGTGTCTGCTTGTCAGTTTGTGTGGTTGTTGTGGCTGAGTGCTGTTCAATTAGTAAGACGGGACATCACGGAGAGACTAGACGCATGCTGCAGTGACAGTCATAACGAAGAAGCAGACACGACAGTCCGGAGTGTCAAGGACGTACAGTACCTGATGTGTTCCGATCACCAATCAAACCGCACGCTTGTAGAAGGGCAGTGTCCTTGAACAAAATATTTTTAAGTTCTTCTTCCAAACATTTGGGCTACATACCAAATGACCTGAGAAAAATACACGCAGTTTCCACCTTACTTAAGGTTTCCATTTCTGAAACTGACACGTAACCCGAAATTTCTTTAAAAATCGACCACCCCCCTCTTTCTTTATCACACGTCATTGGTGGTATATACGTTCGTACAATGACAGCGGTTTTTTTGGTTTGTTTTTGGCGCAACAGCCGCCCCCCCCCCCCTGTGGGTCAGGTCCTCCTCATTCAGAAGGTTTCTAGATCACACACAACGACGCACCACAGTCGGTAGGACTCCTCTGGTCGGGTGATCAGCTCGTCCCAGAGACCTCTACTTGACAACACACAACACTCACAACAACTCCATGCCCCCGGTGGCATTCGAACCCACAATTTCAGCAGGCGAGCGGCCGCAGACCTACGCCTTAGACCGCGGGGCCACTGAGACCGGCACAATAACAGTGCACATGTTTGAAATGTTACTTCTATCCGTTTCTCGTACGCAACACACAAAGTAAAATACATTTAATATTTATATTAATTATTAATAATATCAATAAATGCCGGTCCCAGTGGCCGCGCGGTCTAAGGCGTAGGTGTGCGGCCGCTCGCCTGCTGAGATCGTGGGTTCGAATCCCACCGGGGGCATGGAGTTGTTGTGAGTGTTGTGTGTTGTCAGGTAGAGGTCTCTGCGACGAGCTGATCACACGTCAAGAGGAGTCCTACCGACTGTGATGCGTCGTTATGTGTGATCTAGAAACCTCATCAATGAGGAGGCCATGGCCCGCGTTGGGCCGCAGCGCCACAGAAAAAAAAATTAATAACGATAACAATTTATAGGCTTTTTTTACCGTAAGTCCGAGTTTATATAAGTCGCATATTACGTAACCTGTAAACTGCCTATAGTGCGAACCAAGTGTTATTGACATCCGTGTTGTCCGAAGGAGATTCAGAGTGGTGGGAGATATGAAGTGCCTACTGCATGCCGTTTGTAACAGTTCACTGAGGTTGACGTGCAGACGAGAGGAAAGTACAAAAAAAAAAGATTCACAGAACAGCTGTAGAGAGGATTCAGCCGGCTGTGGGTAGAGCCAATTGGCGATAATTTGTGAACACTGAACTGTGTCAACCCTCTGGTATTGTAGATGGCCACAAAAAATACACGGCTGTACCAGATGCACAATTACCATACTGTAAAAGAACACTTTTGAAGAGAGATGTGTAACAAACACAGTACATTGTCCCGTTGCACGCCGTGATCTTTGGTAGATTACTGCCTGGGTTTTGTTATTTCTAATTAAGTAAGTACATATCTAGAATTTTTTTTTTCGATTTTGCTGTGTAGTGGGCCAGAATCTAGCATTGTTTGCAATTGTGCAGTGTAGTGGGCCAGAATCTAGCTTTTTTTTTGTTGCAATTGTGCAGTGTAGTGAGCCAGAATCTGTAGCATTGTTTGTGACTGTGCAGTGCAGTATGCCAGTACCTGTAGCACCTGCCGAATTGTGGTCGCCCTTCTCTCCCTTCCGCCTTATGCTCGGACACCGCCGTTGCCAAATACGCATCTTGAGACGAAGTGTAAAAATGAGAATCTCAAGTTTAATGTGGCAACACTGCAGGGCGGTGGGGGCGGCCAACGTTTGAATAGCACAGCTGAGGAATCTGCAGGAATGTCGTTGCTGCCCGGTCTGGTTCGCGGGCCTCTCTCTAACGTCAGCACGGTTCGTTAGATTGCCATTTATTATGGCGAAGTTGCCGTCCTGCCGGTTGTGACGTCATGCAGTTTGACAGTGGGGTACCAACGTTTCTAAGGGGCCTGCTGCTTGCAGTCTTTACTCTTCTACCCAGATGCTAATTTGTATGTGGTCAGTTAATGGATACAGACGAACACAACCGCTACAATGCAAATCACGCGGTGTTACGTGGTCATGCCTTACGGCTGTCATCAGGCTCGTCATCACAGAAATACACAAAGAACTCCTTTTGTGTGTTTCTTTGATGATGGGCCTGATGATGGCTTTACGGTTGAAACATGTCGCAAGATGTTGCCGTAAGAACGAGCGTTTTTTACAACACAGCAGCTCTGTCCGCTTTTATTTACGGGGATGACTGTACTTAATGTGTATTTGTTTCATTGCCGGCGCTTCCTGAAGTTCATAATTGCGCTAACTGGTGTGTATTAGCAGTTCAAATGTTAATGATAAATTGGAGAAATAGTGGAAGGTTGTGCTGTTGGTCTGTTGTGGGGCAGTATGTGGTATTGTGCAGATGCAGCTCAGGGTAGCAAGTAGCCAGTCAAGATTCAAACTGGGTACATATCTTCCTGGTAACCCCCTCCCTCCGTTTACGCATACTTACTCATTTGTTTGTGTTTTGTGCGTCTTCCTTGTTTCAGAACAATTAAACAAGTCTTATAGTGTGATGGTGATTTCAAAACCATTAGATTGCAGTTCAGAATTGCGTTTTTCTGGGACACAGAGCTACGTCAATGGACATTCGGATCCCGTATTTTCGGTTGTACGAAGAGTGCCATATACTTGTCTTTGAACACAAGTTGATGCTTTGCCTGCTCATAATTCTTTAATTTTCCTAAGAACACCGCTGATTCACATATTCTTTTCTACATTTTCAATCATTAGGTTAGCGTGCTAGAGGCTACGATACGCTGTGCATATATTTTGATTAGATATTTTTAAAAATGATGGAGAATTTTAGCGGTAATTCCAAATGAAAGTCACAGACGAATTGGGTACGACTGGAATTTAACGTAAATTTTCATCGTACCAAATAATAACGTGGAGGGCGAAGCTGAAGTGTTTTATCTTTAGAAAATTAATGATTATTTAACAAAACCTTTAATAATAGTAAGGCATTAACTTGTTATATCCTAATTGTGAGCTCTTAAGTGGCATGTAGGTAAGCTGATATGGCACGACCGGGATATAAATACTGTTGGTGTACTGTATCGCCGTTATGTATTTCCAAGTCATTATAAGCTGACTATTCAGATAAAGCCCACTTTCTCATACGATACCTTAACAATCTTCAGAACGCCGTATTTCAGCGCGTTCTTTATTGCGTAGTTCGGAGTAGGCGATGTCTGCATTCGTCTGTTGACTTTGTAATTCCCATTATACGGTAACAGGTACCTTACTTAATAGGCCGTACCCTTAACCACTGAACTATAAAACATTTTTTTGTAACAGTTTTTACTATCGCGTCGAGTCCGGAAAAATAAATATCACGGAAGAAATGTGGTGACAGTTACTCGCTTAGTTCAGCGGTGCTGTAGGCGTAATGAAGTTAGACACTGCGAGAAGAGCACACACCGATATTTGCGATATTGGCCTCTCTGAATCATTATTTATCAAAACATTTGCAGATACTATCTTGTTCATGTATATCTGTCCCACCAAATACCAAATGAACAAACTGACGAATTTTTGTAACATATGGTACTAATATCTTGCCCCTAAATGTCATCCTGCCTTTGTACTACTCGTTTTCTGCGAAAAATTATACCAACCTATGGGCCTCGCGAACTCCTGGAGTGGGAAATCTATGTGTAAGAAGAGGCATTTTTTGTACTGGTATAAATTTATTGCCGTAAAGGTAAAGGTAAAGTGATCCCGTTGCAGGCCCGGTGTGGCCCAGAGGGTGGGTAGAGGTATAGCTCTACTCTTCCACGACCGCGTCACTAGAAGGGGGTGAGTGGTCAGCACCACGCCCCGGCTGCACTTTACCCCCGAAAAAGGCCCGGTATCCATTTTACAGGAGTCTGGGTAGAACCCAGGGCCGGTCTGGACGTGCGGAAAATCTCGTCCCCACCGGAATTCGACCCCGGACCGTCCAGCTCGTAGTCAGTCACTATACCGACTGAGCTACCCGGCCCACCATTTATTAACGTAGGTTCCTAAAATCGACCTTCGTATGCAGTTTATGTTCAGCGTTTGTCAGTGCAAGTTATTTGTGTCATGAATGGCAAGAAGAAGGAAGTTGCGTGCAGTCCTGAGTTTATATTTAGCTGTCGGCTTGATGGAGATGGAAGTCAGATCGTTGATTCTATGCATTATTTCTACGCAGAGAGATTATAAACTCGCTTACAGGTTCTGTGTGAACCAGATTGTTACATATTAACAAGTAGAAACATAGTTTAGGCACGGACCTTGATCACCGGATCGTATAATCATTTAAATCACTCCTTAGCCTCTGTGGATTGATAGGCTGGAGGGAACGTCAGCGACATGACAGATCTGAGGTCCTCACAGTTATATTTGTTAACTTTACCGCCTTTTTGGGGGGTATGCGGTGGCGCAGTTGGTTGAGAAACTGCGCTACAAGCTGGTAGGTCGCGGGTTATATTTCCGATGGTATCAATGGAATTTTTCATTGACATAATCCTTCCGGCCGCACTATGGCCCTGGAGTTGACTCAGCCTCTAACAGAAATGAGTACCAGGAATATTTCCTGGGGTGTAAAGGCGGCCGGTGTGTAAGGCCTTCAAGTGCCGACTGTCTTCAAATCTGGGAGCCTCAGCCTTCTGGAACCCTCAGGGCCTGCCCAGGCCTGTAATGGGATTGTTTTACCTTTACCTTACCGCCTTATTGGATGTGCTACCGTGCTAACTCCATCTGGTGTCGAAGAACTCAAGTCTTATGCTCCTTTGATGTTAAGAAGTATGAATATTCCTCCCGGGGGAAAAAAATGGTAGTTATCTACCGGACTACGAACGGCAGACAACGTGATGATCCGCAAGAAAGGGGGGGAAGGGCATGTCTGGCGCAGTGCGGGACATAGATGGCTCTGCAGGAGAATGCTGGGATAGTATTGCTAGGAACGATAGAACCTTTTAATTGCACACGCACACTGAAAACATTAAGTATTTCGAGTAGTGTGCAGAGTGCGAGCGCACTGTGCCAGTGCTTCCGGGATTGGTAGTAGCAACTCTTCATTTACCAGCAAATCTTGCGCATGCGCGTCTATCACATTCATAGCTGGGATCATCTCGTGGTCTGTGGGCAGTACGAAGGCGTCATATCCCAGAAGACAGTAGTGTTAGTATAATAATTAATAATAATAAAGTCCGTTGTTCCTTGTAGGAACATAGATTGTCTATGAGTCCTTTCCACTTGTGTCTATCGGCTGCTAAGAACCTTAGATCATCCGGCTTTTCTTTCTCATAGACTTATTGAAAACGATGAGATTTCGGCGCAGGTAGGTTGTTAGCCTGCCTGACCTATCCTGATGGTGGGTCTGCCACCTTCTTGGCATCAGGCTGCCACTTCTACAAACACCTGGATGTCTATGGCATTTCCTCCACAGCATTTGGTAAGGTTATCCCGCCTATACTCGGTCACCAGAGCATCGTCTGTATTAACAGGGTCCGCCACTCGAAGGTGATGTTGGTGTTTGGGAAGGAGAGGTTATGGTAGCTCTCAAGGAGCGTCACATCACTTCCCCTTAGACCCCTGTGTTAATATGCCTCCTAAGTTTTTCTCGTGACTTCTTGTTAGTGTTTGTAATGTCGATCTTGATTGAATTGAATTTTACAGGGTCAGTAGGTGTGGGTATCAGTCAATAACACAACAATATCTAAAAAAGATGTTTAATAAAGGATGAAGTAAACTACATGTTTCGGCCTAATGTGGCCATCATCAGGTTTTCATCCGAAAGTACTGTGGTATTGTTTTACAGGATTGGTATGGATATGTCACAATACTTTCGAGTGTAAACCTGATGATGGCCACATTAGGCCGAAACATGTAGTTTACTTCATCCTTTATTAAACATCTTTTTTAGATATTGTTGTGTTATTGACTGATACCCACGCCTATTGTTTATATATGCACAACGGGGATGGCTCATTTTAGAGTTTTACAGGGTCGTTTCACAATAGTGAGTTATACAGAGTGTAGACCATAACTGTGTGTGTCTCAGGATGTGGAAGAAGATAATCACGTGCTTATTCAAGGAAAGTGTTCCAATGCTTCATCTGAAGGGCTGAAGAGCCACCATGCTATATAAAATGACAGAGGCATAAATTGTGTTGTAAGTATTTATACTTAAACGCGTGTGATGCGTAGACACTGCTGTGCAGTGTTGGGGAAAAGTAGGAACCTGTGTGAAACGGAAATCTATATAAAGGGGAATAAAATTTGGTTTCCACAGAATTCCATATGTCCTGTTTTACTCATTTGATTTGGTGCCGTTATTCAAGTTCCATATTTTGGGAATTCTGATTCGCCAAATAATCTAAAATCTGTAGGTGTACTTCAGTGATGTTTCAGTTTTCTACCACGTTATTATAATATATTTTCAGAACGTGCAATTCAGTATGTTTATAGGCTATATATATATATATATATATATATATATACAGCGTGTATCTAATATGGTTCGACAAACTTCAGCAGTGAGTTTCACGCACCAAAACAAGGAAAATGTCGTAGAAATATGTGGTCAGACACACTTAGTTTTCGAGGTACAGATAAACAACCTGTTGTCACATGTTGTCCGTCCTTCAGGTTGTTATCTGTGGGGAACTTAGAGACCTCCAGTGTATTCTGCTGTAAATAGGGACACTTGGAGACCTACAGTGTATTCAGCTACAAATGGGGACACTTGGAGACCTCCAGTGTATTCAGCTACAAATGGGGACACTTGGAGACCTCCAGTGTATTCAGCTACAAATGGGGACACTTGGATGCCTACAGTGTATTCAGCTGCAAATAGGGACACTTGGAAACCTCCAGTGTATTCAGCTACAAATAGGGACACTTGGAGACATCCAGTATATTCAGCTACAAATGGGGACACTTGGAGACCTACAGTGTATTCAGCTGCAAATAGAGACACTTGGAGACCTCCAGTGTATTCAGCTACAAATCGGGACACTTGGAGACCTCCAGTGTATTCGGCTACAAATGGGGACACTTGGATGCCTACAGTGTATTCAGCTGCAAATAGGGACACTTGGAAACCTCCAGTGTATTCAACTACAAATGGGGACACTTGGAGACCTACAGTGTATTCAGCTACAAATGGGGACACTTGGAGACCTCCAGTGTATTCAGCTACAAATAGGGACACTTGGAGACCTACAGTGTATTCAGCTACAAATAGGGACACTTGGAGACTTCCAGTGTATTCAGCTGCAAATGGGGACACTTGGAGACCTACAGTGTATTCAGCTGAAAATAGGGACACTTGGAGACCTCCAGTGTATTCAGCTACAAATAGGGACACTTGGAGACCTCCAGTGTATTCAGCTGCAATTGAAAATGAAGAGAAATTTAACCAACACAATTTTATGTCTGTCAAACCATTCACAACTTCCTAGGGACTTTTAAAACGGTACGGCAGTCCATGATCAGACGTGTCCATGCGTGCATTGATTCAAATGACTGACACATATTACGAGCATCTGTTGTGAGTTGTTACTTGATAAACAATAAGAAGTCAAGGGCAATTAAACTGGGAACGTTAATTTTAAATGTATTACATAGTGTATGTCAGTTGTAAGGAAATTGTTAAATAGTTAAGGTATTCATTGTTGACTCTAAGTTTTAAAATAAACTAAAAAACCACTCATATCCGCACATATGTTGATGTGCACTTTTTGCTATGTTTTAACGCGAAGAACTCTCTCTTGAAATTTGTCCAAACATTTCAGATACACCCTGTATACGTACATATAGGGCTATATACACCCATTTTTAGATACATCCTGTATTCATACATATAGGCCTATATACACCCATTTTTATATACACCCTGTATACATATAGGCCTATATACACCCATTTTTAGATACACCCTTTATACATTCAGGCCTATATACACTCATTTTAGGTACACCCTGTATACATACAGGCCTATATACAATCATTTTATATACACCCTGTATACATATAGGCCTATATACACCCATTTTTAGATACACCCTGTAAACATATAGGCCTATATGCACCCATTTTTAGATACACCCTCTATGCATACAGGCCTATATACACTCATTTTAGGTACACCCTGTGTACATACAGACCTATATACACACATTTTAGGTACACCCTGTATACATACAGCCTTTATAGAATCATTTTATGTACACCCTGTATACACATAGGCCTATATACACCCATTTTTAGATACACCCTGTATACATATAGGCCTATATACACCCTTTTTAGATACACCCTGTATGCATACAGGCCTATATACACTCATTTTAGGTACACCCTATATACATACAGGCCTATATACACCCATTTTTAGATACACCCTATATACATATAGGTCTATATACACCCATTTTTAGATACACCCTGTATACATATAGGCCTATATACACCCATTTTTAGATACACCCTCTATACATACAGGCCTATATACACTCATTTTAGGTACACCCTGTATACATACAGGCCTATATACACTAATTTTATGTACACCCTGTATACATACAGGCTTATATACACCCATTTTAGGTACACCCTGTATACATATAGGCCTATATACACCCATTTTTAGGTACACCCTGTATAAATATAGGCCTATATACACCCATATTATTAGTCAGGGGAGTTTTCTGTGTAAAGGAGCTCGTTGCTGGCTGTTAGCAACTTGCAGAAAAGAGTTGTGCAAACACCAGTGTTGTGCCGATGTTATTACACTGCGGCGCAAAATGCCTTGCTACCCTTCTGCGTAATTGTGCAACATTAATGGTGGTTATTGTTACTGTTGTCTGTATTTATGTTTCATTGACCCAGATTATCACAAAGTTAGCATTGTTAATTAAATTAGATTCTCTGTTCCGGATAGGTTTGCTGTGAGGTGTGCGGTGTGCGCTGTTCAGCAGTTACTGTTACGCTGAGCCTTGCAGCTCCCGGCTAAGTGTCCAGCAAGTTTGTGGTTTCCGTCGGTGTTATTTGAAGTGATCATGTTTGTTATGTAACAAACACACTGACTGTTAGTGTTTGAAATGTGATGCGTAAAATGTAGTATAATATTTGTACATCTGTTGCTATAGAAAGTGTTTGGCTTGATTGTGTTCCACAGCCAGATCTCGGCCATTCGAAGTGCCCAAATTGTAATAAAATTAATTATATACGTCAGCACTACTTTTTTATTTATACATAAGGCTACATGTTTCGACCCATCAGTCGGTCATCTTCAGGCCTACATAGCAGACTAAGTCATTGGTGCTGTGTGCACATTGGGATCCCAGTGTGCTTACATTAACAAAATACATAAA
>Ga0136643_10011229_pt1 | contig 13283 bp, 8 predicted proteins | sample TergutLab28metaG_FD_96883 | JGI IMG/M metagenome (GOLD analysis project Ga0136643, IMG submission 96883) | Labiotermes labralis P1 segment gut microbial communities from Petit-Saut dam, French Guiana - Lab288 P1 (version 3) (version 3) | ecosystem: Host-associated > Arthropoda: Insects >...
GCGATAGCGCAGGAATGCAGCCAAAGGAGAGGGGGTCCATCCTGTTGTGTGTATGATGCTACTGCAGGATTAGCGCGTAGAAGGTCAAGTGCATATGACTAGTATGACGTCACGGACAGAGTAGAGTATGCAGACACAAAAGACATCCACACTTTTCTCTGGCCAATATCTCCATTACCATTGAACTTTGGATATAGGTGTTTTGGGTTATATCGGTATAGTTTGACCTAAGGAACACTCTCCCGAAGTTAGGTCCTTTCCTCCTGGGAAACCCTGTATATATATACCACAACTGATGGCGTCCAAAATGGCGAACCCACGTGACGTCACTAACAGTGTCGCCAACACCACACGCAGAAAGTTCCTAGATACAGTTGAACGTTTCCACTAAAAAAATATCGCTGTCCAGAAGCTACAGCCCAGTCACTAGGCAGATGCCAAGCTTCCAGATTTAACGCCTACCCCCTACAATTTCTATTCCATTCTGTGCCTGGGTTCTGAAAACTCCGGTGTGGCGCACTGTAGTTGTCAGCACATACACAATGATAGTGACATTGCACCAAAAGTTTGAGTGGAAAATAATTTGAGAAGGGAGTCTTTGACTAAGGGAACTTTTTTAAAATATTGCAAAAATTTGATCCACTGGCCAAAGGACCATATTTTAGAGGTCAAGATAATAGCTACTAGCTGTGTCAGGAATGTGTTGAGATCTGTCATGTAAAGTTTCTGTGTTCACTAGACAACACACATCATGCAACCAAAGACAGGGTTAAGTCTAAATCACAAATGTCAAATTAAACAACTTTATAATTAACTCAACTTCATCTGATACCTCTCTCTGTCCCCATCTGTTTAAGTCCCAATATAAAGATTGTTTAGGATTGTATGGATTTCAATACATACACATTTGCACATGTGCACTGTGAATTATTAACAGCAGCAGCTAATTGGAGAAACTGTAAACACGTTTATAACAATATACATGTATTTGCAGTTTTCATATAATGTAAGGACTGGAATAAGAAACAAAAATTTGGGAAACTACATGTAACATGGGTCTTGCACTGCACAATTTAAAATGACAACAGGGTGGGCTCCAGAATGGGCTCATTGAACATGGTAATTAAAAGTGAGAATTAACAGAATCATCTCAATACAACAATTTATTAATTAAAATACTCATATGACCCTACGTGTCTCAGCAAATTGCTGCCACCTTCAGAATGTACAGAAAGTTATTAAAATTGTACATTTAAAAACAAATTCAAACTTTGCAACAATTCTGATGTTGCCCCTTGTGTTTCATATTGCTGAATATAAGACGAGGTGAATGACTTTACCATGTGAATTCCTCTAGTTCTAGTTGCCTGGTTTAATTTTGACCTAATCTGGAGTTGCTTCATATATAAAAGTTATTGTCGGTTTTATCATGCTTTCCTAGCAGCCACCCTGCAGTGTTCCTTCTGTCAGCTGTGAACAAAACATAAAATGGTAATAATGTAATTAAATCAGAGGAATTGAATATCAATTTCCATAATGGATAAAGCACACATCAGAGGAATTGAATATCAATTTCCATAATGGATAAGGCACACATCACTTACCTCTGCAATCGCTGGTCTGTCAAGACAGGGATTTACTTCAGATATGGAAAAAGTAACTTGAATGTTAGAAAGCTGTTGGACATAAGAAACTCTATGACAGCCAGCAAATGAAAACACAGCCATCTATATCAAGATATATTAAGATATTGTGCTTACTGTTGGCAGTCAATAGCAATTGTAAATGTTTCCACACAGAACAGAACTGACAATAAACACATGTTTTTATGTTTTGTTGACAGTGCATCCTAATATGATTGTCTTTATTACTAACTTCATGCACAAATTCTTTATTTTAAAGCAATTACTATATATAATATATATTATTATATTACAATAAAGAATTTGTGCATCAAGTTGGTAAAAAAGACAATCAATAAATAGCTATGTCAAAACGAAATACGACATGTCCTCTTCCCCTCTAGATGAATTTTTGTGCAGAAATACTTACCAGATTAGAAGACAGTACTAGTAGCTTAAATATATATTGATGTGTCAGGACATGTTAATCCTACACTCTTTCTTTAGCCTATTTATTGACTTTAACACACGTATCACTGTTAGAAAGCTACAAGAAAAGAAATCTGCTCAGTACAAACACACACACTGGAATCCGTCAAATTGATGACTCTGAATAGTCAAATTTTAAACTAACAATATTATCTAGTAAAAACAACCATATTTTGTTTCTTGATTAAATCAAGAAGACAGAGATGGGCGGGGAATGTAGCATGTATGGGGAGAGGCATATTGAGCGTTTTTGGTGGGGAAACCTGAGGAAAAGAGACCACTTGGAAGACCCAGGCATAGATGGGGGAATATACGAGTATTAAGGTGCATTTTCAGGAATTGGAATGTGGGGCATGGACTGGATCAAGCTGGCAGGCACTTGTGAATGCGGTAATGTATCTTCGGATTCCATAAAATGCGGCAAATTTCTTGACTAGTTGAGAAACAGTTGGCTTCTCAAAAAGGTACTGGGTAACAGAGGAGTGGAGAAAACTACATAATGAGGAGCTTAATGATCCGTACTGTTCAGCAAATATTAATCGGGGAATCAAATCGAAAAGAATGAGATGGGTGGGGCATGTAGCGTCTATGGAAGATAGGAGAGGCGTATACAGGTTTTAGGTGGGGAAACCTGAGGGAAAGAGCTATTTGAGAGACTCAGGAGTAGATGGGAGAGTAATATTAAGATGAATCTTCAAAACGTGGTATGTGGGGGGCATTGACTGGATTGAGCTGGCTCGGGATAGGGACAGGTGACAGGCACTTGTGAGTGAGAAAATGAACCTTCGTGTTCCATAAAATGCAGAGAGAAATTATTCCTATGTATTGACGTCTGCCTGCTATTGGCGATTTGCAGCTGAAACATGTGAGAATGTTGAAGTGTGTTAATAACGTGTAATTGTATCGTGTGTACAAGTGATATCTGTGCTACAGTTCCAGCCAACTACTGATGCTCCATTTGCCATGCTCCATGACCAGAACAAAACGAAGAGCATCATTGCGCTGCTAATTTGTCGGTCATTGTGAACCGTGACGAATTCAACACACCCATCTTCATCTACTTGTTGCTCTTACCAGAAGATCGGATGGGTGAAGCCTGGGAACCTTCCCAAATGCAGTGGTATTTCAGAAATCTGAAAGCTTTTGGTAGAAAAATACATGTACCTAGACTTTAACCGCAGTCTGGTCAGAGGGGGCACCCCAAGGCTGACGGCAACAAATGTCAGGTCACTAAACTTGGCTCCGCCGTAAGACGAACTCGCATTCCGACCGTCGGTCGTAACGTGGCTTCAAGATTAGCTGTAAGTGTCTTAAACAGTTTTCATATTATCATCAGTATTAGTGATGTTAATTTCGTTGCTGACATTGAGGGAGGAACGTAGGCTGAGGGTGTTTCAGAATAGGGTCCTGAGGGAGATATTTGGACCTAGGAGGGACGAGGTGACAGGGGAGTGGAGAAAACTACATAATGAGAAGCTTAATTATCTGTACTGCTCACCCAATATAGTTCGGGTGATAAAATCGAGAATGTGATGGGTGGAGTATGTAGCGTGTAAGGGGGAGAGATGAGACGTATACAGGTTTTAGGTGGGAAACCTGAGTGAAAGAGGTCACTTGGGAGACCCAGGCATAGATGGGAGGATAATATTAAGATGGATATTCAGGAAGTGGGAAGTGGGGGTATGGACTGGATCAAGCTGGCTCAGGATAGACAGAGGTGGCGGGCACTTCTGAATGCAGTAATGAATCTTTGGGGTCCGTAAAATGTGGGGAATTTCTTGACTAGCTGAGAACCACACAGTAATGGCATTCCCCACTGAGACGACACCAATAAATGACCATATATGAAGAGGTAAAAGTGAAGTAGTATTTGCCACCTTGTGTTATTTAATTTTGTGATACCTTCTTGACCTTTTCCCCATGTAAAGTGATTACAATAAACAGCAATGCAGAGAACATTATCATCAGGGGTCTACTGTGACTGAATGGTCACTGCTGGGGAATTGTGAACACAGCAGTCAGTTCCAGTACACTAATTTCCCACCCGCAGTATGAATTGTTTTGATGTCTTTGACTGTAACAAAGACAATAAATCATTTTTTGCCCATACATGAAGAACATTCTGATGTCGGACCAGCGCATCCGTTCAACAAGTGCAAAAATTTAAAATCACTAAACTAAATGGACATTCTTTTCAGTTCAAATGATAGACAGTTTACAAATGAGCCACTAAACATTATAAGAGGCTGCAGAACGTGTTAAAGAGCTCATCTGTACCTCAGCACGGTGTGATTGATGTGTGGAATTTACTGCAGAAAAGGCAGCATACATTTGTGTAATGGCAAAATAAGAGCAATGTTTTTTTTGGAAAATGCGTACAGTTGTGTTTTTGGAATAGTCTTAGCTGATGAAAAATTATTAGCTGTTGCTGTAGGTTAAAGTTGCTCTCATTCTCCAACCCTGGACTAGATGGAGGCGACCAGCATCTTGCTTGGACCATTACAGAAAATATTTCCTGAACTCACTGAACAGAGGGATCAGTTTCAATACTGTGGAAAAGAAGTACATAAATCCCAGGAACTACCTTACCAGGGTGTATTCATGTGATCTTCCACTTACAGTGCAGTATGCCTGTTTAACTTGGTGTCAAGCTACATTCATATGAATGTTTTTCCTTTATATTGCACATATGGGAAAGGTATCTGATACTAATACAGTGTTGCAGTACCTATAACACAGCAGTACCTAAATACTGACAGTGTTCACTTTCCTTGCCCACATTCCTGAATATCTTTATATCTTATTCTTTTTTAAATAACTGCTGAAGTTGTTTCAGTTTTGTATTGAGTCTTTCAAGATTCTCTAAGAAATGCTGTACAATCAGTTATTTCATTTTATGTTCAAACAGTCTGTCTGTTATATACACAAATAAGTTGTGTAAATTTATATTAAACTGCACCCCTCATGTCACACATCATCTAGTATGCCTGTAGTCCTGGGACGAATACCCTGTTTGCCCTTCCAATACATAAGCAGGATTGCATCTGTACGTGAATACAAGTTACCTCATCCATGAATAAGTGACCAATTTCCATGCCATGAGGGCACGTCTATGTTGCCGTGGAATGTTAATAAATCTCACTTGTCTGGGAAAATATGCGAAAACTGGGGAAGTTTTGTGCGATTATACGTATTATCAATTTTAGGTAGCGCAATTGTGGCTTAAAAGGTGAATTTTTAAATAAGACTTCATGGTCGCCACATTTTACACACGATTTTACTTTCGTCAACTGACTGCGAAGTTCATTTGGCAGCCCTTGCTTAGGTAGGTTTGTGTAGAGATTGGCTAAAGAAGGAATTGCGAGGATAGTGTGTGATTTTGATGTCAAACACAATATGTGAAGACAAATTTGTTGACATTGAAGTTTCGCAAATACATTCGGCTGTATGGGCCTACACAAGGATACAGTTCCATGCGGCTCCCACTGTCCGCCATCTCTGCACGGTATAGAAGTATGCTTTCCACCATGGATCCTACAAATTAATACAATCCTGTGAATGGATGACATCATATTTGCCATCTGTAGTGGCACATTCGACGTGAATGCTACGTCCCATCCACAGATGCCACCAAAAAATTAAAAGTTTCTGCTCGCCCGACCGACTTGCCTCGGGGTGTTTTCCACCGTGTGCCGGTACCTTTCCCACTTCCATTTTTATTGGATCATCCGTTTTATTCATTAAATGAGTTTTTTAATTTGAGGAAGATAATAGAACCAAAAGTAACAAGTAAAACACATAACTGAAAGCAACTCTATTATTGATATGAACATTGACCGTGATATCAAGTCAATCACTAATATTATCAATACAAAATTTCTCAGAACAGTAACTTACAACACCTTATGTTACAAGACTCACACTGACCGAATTATACCCAAATTAAATGCAGCAGGTTCGGAAATTACGGTGGTTAAACCACCTGTGTCACAAGATACCTGGAAGATGGTTTATTATGCCTATTTTCACTCCATCATGATTACACAATAATATTTTGGGGGAATGCTTCATATAGCATTAATATTTTCAGATGGCAAAAAAAGTGTAGCCATAATTCGTATGGGGGTGCCAGAAGTAGAGATTCCTGTAGGGTATTGTTTGGCAAATTAAAAATTCCACCATTGCATACAAAGAATATACTTTCACTTTTATTATGTGTGGTTAATATCAAAGATCACTATAAATTAAAGTCTGAGATTCATAATATTAATAGTAGATAAAACTCTAACATTCTTCAATCATTATCAAATTTAACAACATACAAGAAAGCTACCTATTATTATTTTGGCATGAAGTTTGTTAATAAACTTCCTTCTTATATAAAAATCTTGTATCAAATTGTGAAACATTTTAAATCAGCTTATAAAAACTATCTTAATTTAAATTCACTTTACACACTATATGAATACTGTAACAGTAACACAGCAATGCACCACATACACAACTTACAAACAAGCTCTACAGACCAAACATTGTACTTTTCAAGAGGCACCTGGGTTTGCCCCCTGGGGTAAATCAGCCGGAGGGTGAGGCTCACCACTACCTTATTAAATGTGGACTTGTGGTTGAGTGGAGTCGCTGTTCTGTCATCCTACACGTAGAACGGTAGTAAAGGCTGTACCAGATGTAGGTTGGCCACAAGGAGGGAGTTCAGTACTGAACTGCTTCAGTACAGCAGGTGTCTACAGTTGATATGGCGCAGCAGCTGATGTTCAGAATAGCGTCTACTGAACAGACAGTGTCACAACATTGGGTGTGCCTTACAGGTATCAGTGCATATTGTTACATGTATGTTAGCACACACATGAACAGAATCACACAATATAAAACTGCAGACACACACAATATTTACACAACACAACACAACCAACACTGTAACATATAACATAATGTAACATAATGCAGTGTAACTGGGGTCATACCAAAGCTCAAGCGATTTAGTCACTTCTCACTTCACAGACTACAGTTTGATATAGTTGTCTAGTATAGCCTTTAAATACACCTTAGTTGACATAGTTGTGTTTGACTACATACACTTTCCAATTCTCACACACACAACAGCGATGACAAACTTCATAGATAGAGTTTGATCCCTGGACAGTCAACTTGAGATTTCTGGTGGATAAACTGATAATCGACCATGCTTTACTGCAAGATCCATCCCACCAATGGTCTTTCCTGATGGCGCGCGAGCCAGTGACTCCTGAATGCTTTACGACGAGTAAATGACTTTGTTACACACGTCACATCTGTACCGATTCCCTTCAGCATGTACTGTCTGTGGTTCAGTTGGGGTATTCTGATAAGAAAACATAATTAGTGTTAATATCAATAATATTAATGTAGTATTTGACATGATTAATATCAACAGGAAAGGGGAGAATTATGGGTGCCATGATTAAAAAGCAAATTATTATTAAATGCAGAATTATATAACCCACCATGTCTCAGAAATATGGTGCAGAATGTTCTGTAAATGTTGCAAGAACAACACCCCTCCTCAGAACACATATTCTGTATGTGACAGCTGGGAGACAATTTGGACAACTTTACGGTAGTAACTGAACAAGTGAAATGTCAGTAATATATCTCCACCTACATGACATTGCAGTGCAACATGCCACATGAAACTGAATGCTGTCAACTGTGGAACATCAGAATTAAGGCAATAAGCTGCATACAGCTACAGCTGTCACATTAACCAGCCAAGCAAAACACTGCCATCTGCTGTCACAAAACAGCATCACTTAAGGTGTCTTTACACTTGTCAGGTGCATAACTTCAGACACACAACTGAAACTGAAATCAAGTTTTGTAGTTATCACTACTCAGAGAGTGAAGTAGTAGAAATTGTAACCTGAAGGCACTTCATTCCCAACATGTTTTATTCAAGTATTATATTAAAAAATACACTTGTACAAACAGACACAAGATGTCCAGGTTACTGCCTTCAGCTTGTTAACAAGCACAAACCAGTAACCTGAAAATCATGAGTATGTATTGCATAGGATTGGCTTCTCACATAGCATGTCAATAAGACACAGCAGGGATCAATCATATTCATACTGTAGCAGCTACTCTGACTCACATCCACAAGATCAAGCATTTGAAAAGAAAAAAGTATATCTGTATTGCAGTGAATAATAGCTGAAACAAACTGAATGGAAGGAAGCTAAATTAAAAATGATTCATAACGGTACAGAACCTCATTCCAGCCTGATTGTTGCAAGTTGTGATCTGTGTGACTGACGTTACAGGCTGCATTTACAGCTTCAAATTAGGAGGGCAGTCCAATGGTTGTGCAACTCAAACTGACCGACATAATTATGGGTGGATATTTTATTGATTATGTTACACTTAGGTAATTAAAAATCATTAACCTTTATTCTCAGTACCAAGCAGTCATAACTCCTTAACAGTTAAAAATCACACACATTTATTTCAATCACTCCAGTCACAAACACCATGGAAATCTCCTCACCAGTTAAGCCCACAAGTTATAAATCACCATGTATATGATACATCATTCAACAGACACTTTAATGTATCTACTGCCAACCCAAATATCTTCACAACTGTTGTTCTTCCCACTACACACCCCTAACAGTGACCACAACTGTGTGTTACTGCATTGAAAGGTTGAATTGAAGTTACAAGGTATAATTTTTACACATCCTGGGAATGCACAAAGAATACAAACATAAGATGTGGAATGGAAACAGTTCAGTGGGAAGGGCAAACCGAACATGTGGTATGGAAACAGCTGAGTGGCAATGAAGGGCAGAACATGGAAGGTTTCTGTGGCTCCGGCACTTGTCTGAAACATGTTTAAATGTGCATATTGTGTACACTAACATGTATAACACAACACAAAAGTGTTCTGACAACACAAGCTGTTTGAAAACCTGCATAACAATGGGTACAAAGAAATACAACTCACCTCCTCTTCAGCCTTTATTTCAGAGAATGTTATAGCCACAGCACTGTTCTGCTGCTCCTGTTGTGTATCTGTGGCCTCACGTTTTATACTGATCACCTCACTTCCATCCTGAAAGCAGTACATTATCTATTGCAGTGAAACTGGGATTTGACATCTCTGAGGGGATCATTTTGAATGTACATGAAATGTAGGGAATTAAAGTTGCACAGTATAAAAACTAAACACAAGAAATTCACACTGCATTAAATTAAGCCCCAATATACGGCACCTAAGCCTCGGCACCCACCATTTAAAAAGGATGTTCCACATAAATTGGCCCTTAGTGAACTTTTAAAGCCTGCTTAATTTCTATAACAGGTCCCCTCTCTCTGTCTTCCAGATCTGTGGCTTCTGCAGTTCAGTTTCTCATTGCTCGTTGACATCGAACGAGAGTCCCTTGTACTCTGCATCTGCCACACACATCTGACCTTTCCTGAACATTTCTGCCCACTCATACACACTCTGTGTGAAACAGCACCATCCTCAAACTGAGCACACAAACTGCAGTGACCTTCAGCACCTTCCACTACTTCTGCCTACACAACAGTACCACTGATCTCTCTTTCTTCTTGATTAAACCTAAAAGTGGCACAACCAAATTCCCAACTCAGACACTAACAGCATGGTCAAGACAATTAGCACTCTGACAAATCACACAATATTTTACAGTGTTGCAAACGTCACCACATTATCTCACTCCAATGAACTCCTTAAAACAAAGTGTTGAAACTTTAAGATCATTCATATATACAATCCACACTGGAATTTTTCTTCAAGGAACTCTGAACACTTCATGTAGTGCACATGTTATGAGCTAATGCCACATCACATTTGCATTTCTGTCTTGCACAGTATGTTATTTGATGTTTGTGTTCCAATCAGTGAAACTGAATGGTAGCACAGTATCTGATCACTATAAACAGTTCATATTAAATACATTTCACAGTTCTCCATTTATTCCTGCTATTGTGGGTAAAATTACAGCATTGCAAGTGTTACCTTGGAACAGGACCTCTGAAAATGTCCCAATATTAGCATAATAACAACTGTCTCATATCATATTACAGTTTTTCAACTCGTCTTGTAATGTGACAACACTGGACTACATAACTGACTTCTGTGCACAGAAACACGCCCAGAAGTTCACTGTCCATTACCCGAGAACACAAGGGGTTCCAAAGAGCAAGACAAGAAAGGACATCCTATTCAAGAAAATATTGAGTCAAGCCAAGGTCATTTATTAGGCTTGATAACACACTGATAAAGACAGAGTGCTTAAGTTTCTCCGCTACATAGTCGACCTTTGTTTATCTTATTTTACTATATTACATTTTACATATTTTAATACAAAATAATAGATTATAGCTAAACATCCAGTAGCACAATATATATTGTAATTTTAATATCACTTACTATTCCATTTCTTAGAATAACAATAACAACAATTAATATTAAGTTCAGGGATCCCCGTTGTGTATGTAACAATTGGTTAAGGACAATGTAGGTCAAACATAACTGGTTTATTAGCAGGGTGATAATGAAACAACATGTTTCGGCCTACTTGGGGGCCATCATCAGGTTTAGAGTGTTGGCTATAGGAGACTAATAATAATGTGGGTAGCGGATGTTGAGATCTCATCATCATGCTTTACAAAGTGTATGTGAGAAATGACTGTGTGTAGGAGGGTGCTGAAATGTGGTGACTGGAGTGGCCTAAGCAGATAAGGCGGGGGACGTGCGTGCGGTTGGTATGTAGTATCATAGGTGGGGTTCGTCGTACTTTGGGTTCTGTTGACCGAACGATGTAAGCGTAGGGGGGAAGAAGACTCAGATGATGATTTACAGGTGTGTCTGGCACGTGTGTGTGGTTAGGTTTGTACCATCCTAGGGGTCTCATGTGCAAGCGTGGTGGTGTTCGTGATCCTCTTCGTGTTGCAGATAAGGCTGGTATCGGAGATCTGTAGAAGGTGCATCTGGTGTGTTTATACTGTGGCACTGACACAATCTTGTAGTGCATATGTAGATCACTATGGGATGGCTTCTTGTGTGTTGGTTTTCCACCGTGGTGCTGGATATTGTATGTAGCACCGATACATTCTTGTGTTGCATTCGGCGATCAGTGCTTATGTATATGCTGTCTCCTATAGCTAGCATTGTAAACCTGATGATGGCCCCCCAGTAGGCCGAAACATGTTGCTTCATTAACACCCTGCTAATACACTAGTTGTGTTCAACCTACATTACCCTCTACTTATTGTTACAACAATTACTTCACAATACCATACACCCACTGTTTGTAAGGACAGACCTCTTCCTTTTGCTCTTTTTGTGTAACAATGTCCTACCTGATCATGGCTGAAGTGGCGGGCCGAACATTTACTGCACCTGAGGATGGAGTACATGCTGTACGAAACACAGCATTATGCTATACCATGATACACACTGTACATGTCAGCATTATGCTATACCGTGATACACACTGTATATGTCAGCATTATGCTGTACCACCAAATATACTGTACATGTCAGCATTATGCTATACCACCAAACACACTGTACATGTCAGCATTATGCTATACCACCACACTGTACATGTCAGCATTATGCTATACCATGAAACAGTAACAAATATATCTTATATTCCTAATACATATCATGGCCATTTAAAGATGGGAAACAAGAATTTGATATAAATAGGATTAATACACATAAATACCTGAATTAACTGCAGACTGCTACATATAGCATGCAAGATTTCAGAATTTCAACAACTTAAAGACAAATAACAAATACATCACCAGCAGCTCTTTACTGCTACATGCCATTAGCAACAGACACATTGACAACTCACATCACTGCCATCCTTAGCTGGTGGGAAACTTATCGACAGAGGTTGCTTTTCTTGCTTGATATCAACCAGCTGGATTATACTGCAGGATGCTGAGTGCACTTCCACATCTGGATCAGGTTCAGTCTTTATGCAGTCCATGTTGTGCTGATAAATCAGAACAGTCATCACATCACAATTATATTTCTTTACTGCACTCTGTACTACTGCTGCCATTCTTGGCTTTACACAAAGATGCAGCCACACAGTCAACAGGACCAGAATAAGTGGATGAGGCAGCACACAAAAGGGAGCCTACTTAAGAAGACACAAGGCTAAGAGTATTTCTAAAAACCAATCCAACAAAATGTATACAAAACAATTCAAAAAATTTTGTATACAGTCAAACTATATTCCAATATGTTTCAGTGGCGGACACTGCCATCGTCAAGGAAGTCCACCTTTGTGAACCAAAACATCGCTGCTGTAAGCTGCCTGTCTGTCTTATCATGTTATGAGATCACATGTTTGGTGTGTGATGTGTGCACTGTGTGCTGTGTGCACTGTGAACGAATATGCAATAGGCTATATGAATGAATATGCATTCATTCATTAGGCACAGAGATGTGTGAACACAACATTTAAATTTTAGAATTTTATTCTGCACTGTATACTGTACTGTATACTATACTGTATACTGCACTGTGTACTGCACTGTATACTGTACTGTATATTGCAACTCACTGCATTTTAACCATAATCATACATGAAATCTGTAACCATTAAGATGAAACAAACACTGCACATAAGACAGAAGATGGCCCATTACATCAGGCCAAAACATGTCAAAGAACCAACCAACAAATACCTAATACAGTGCTACAATTTGGAAATTATTCTTGGTGAATATAACATAGTTGCAAGGAAAATCCGAAATGTTAAATTTAAAAATGACTTATCCTTGCAGAACTCGGTCTTCCAGACACAAGTGCCAACATGTTTCTGTGTACTGTATCTTATGTAACTGTGTCATTTGTTCAGCCAGCTGTACTTCCGTTTGCACATACGTAAACGCTAAAAACACATTATTTCGTAAATTTCACTTCACAGTAACTGTTAATCATTTCATGCGGAACTCTACTTCCTTTTCCCAGTACGGTGACAGTTTGTTGGCAAACGAATAAAGGAAAGCGAGCTGCACAGCTGCCATCGCCATAACAAAAAAAAAAAAAAAAAGGACACCCAACACACAAACCACACACTCAACACTCATACTATTAAATTTTAAAAACCACAAAAAAAAAAA
>Ga0136643_10011230_pt1 | contig 13283 bp, 25 predicted proteins | sample TergutLab28metaG_FD_96883 | JGI IMG/M metagenome (GOLD analysis project Ga0136643, IMG submission 96883) | Labiotermes labralis P1 segment gut microbial communities from Petit-Saut dam, French Guiana - Lab288 P1 (version 3) (version 3) | ecosystem: Host-associated > Arthropoda: Insects >...
TAAATTCAGCATGTCTTACTGCACGCTGCAACAGAACGTTACTATCAGTACATCTCCTAGCACGCTGTAACAGACCGCTAAATTAAGTATATTTCCCAGCACGCTGTAACAGACCGCAACACTCAGTATATTTCCCTGCACGCTGTAACAGACCGCTAAATACAGTATATCTCCCAGCACGCTGTAACAGATCACAAAAATCAGTAAATCTTCCTGCACGCTGTAACAGACCGAAACACACAGTATATCTCCCTTATCGCTTTAAGAGACCGCTAAATTAATTATGTTTTTTCTGCGCGCTGTGACAGACCGTTACATTCAGAATATATCCCTGCATGCTGTAACAGACCGCTAAATTCAGTATATATCCCAGCACGCTGTAAAACACCGCAAAACTCAGTAAATCTCACTGCAAGCTTTAAAAGACCGCAACACTCAGTATACCTCCCTGAAAGTTCTAAGAGACAGCTAACTTCAGTATGTCTTCCTTTACGATGTAACTCACCGCAACAATCAGTATATCTCCCAGCACGCCCTAAGAGACCGCTAAATTAAGTACGATTTCCTGCAAGCTGTAACAGACCGCAACATTCAATTTATCTCCCTGCACGCTCAAACAGATCGCTAAATTCAGGATGACTTCCTGCACGCTGTAACAGAACGTTACTTTCAGTATATCTCCCTCCACGCTGTAAAAGACCGCATCACACATTATATATCCCTGCACGGTCTAAGAGACCGCTAAATTCAGTATGCCTTCCTGCACGCTGTAACAGACCGCATCACACATTATATATCCCTGCACGGTCTAAGAGACCGCTAAATTCAGAATGTCTTCCTGCACGCTGTAACAGACCGCAACACTCTGTATTTTTCTCTGCAGGCTCTAACAGACCTCTAAGTTAGTATGTCTTCCTACACGCGCTACAAGACCTCTAAATTCTGAATATATCCCTGCACGCATTAGCGGACTTTTATATTCAGAATATTTTCCTGCACGCTGTAACAGGCCCCTATACACTGAGTAAATCTCCCTGCACGTTCTAACAGACCGCTAACTTCAGTATGTCTTCCTGCACCATGTAACAGTCCGCTAATTTAACTATGTCGTCCAGCACGTAGTAACAGACCGCTTTATTCGGGTGACTTCCTGCACGCTGTAAGGGATCGCAACACTCAGTATACCTTCCTTGACGCTGTAAGAGAACGCTAACTTCAGTAAGTCTACCTGCATGCTCTAACAGACCGCTAAGTTCGGAATGTCTTCCTGCACGCTGTAACAGACCGCAACACTCAGTATACCTCCATGCCTGCTGTAACAGACCGTTATATTCAATATGTCTCCCTGCACGCTGTAACAGACTGCTATATTCAGTATATATTCCTGCATGCTGTAAAAGACCACTATATTCAGTTTGTCTTCCTGCAAGTTTTAACAGACCGCTATATTCAGTACGACTTCCTGCATGCTGTAACAGACTACAACACTCACTCTATCTCCTGCACACACTAACAGACCACTAACTTCAGTACGTCCTCCTACACGCTTTAAAGCCCCACTATTCAATATGTCTTCCTGCACAATGTAACAGACCGCAACTATCAGTATAACTCCCTGCACGCTCTAGCAGACTGTTAAATTCATTATGTCTTCCTGCACGCTCTAACAGACCGTTATATTCAGTATTACTTCCTGCACGCTGTAACAGCCCACTGCCTTCAGTTTAACTCCATGCACGCTATAACAGACCGCTACAGTCAGTATAAATCCCTGCACGCTGTAACATACCGCTACAATTAGTATAGCTCCATTCACGCTTTAACAGGCTTCTAACTTCTGTATATACGCCTGCATTCTCAATAAATCGCTTCATTCAGTATATCTCCCTGCACGTTATAGCACCCCGCTTCGTACAGTATGTCTTCCTGAACGATGTAGCAGACCGCTACATTCAGTATATCTCCCTGCACGCTCTAAAAGTCCGCTACATTCATTAATAATTCCTGCACGCTGTAACAGACCGCTACCTTCACTATATCTGTCTGCACGCTGTAACTGACCTCTAATTTCATTATACCTTACTTCAAGTTCTATCAGTGCGCTACTTTCTGCATGTTTTATTGCACGCTTCAAAGGACCGCTACATTCAGTATATCTTCCAGCACGCTCTAAAGGAACGCTAAGTTCAGTATAACCCCCTGCACGTTGTAATATTCGCTACATTCAATATTTCTCTCTGCACACTGAAACAGACCGTTTCATTCAGTATATCTCCTTCATGCTGTAACCGTCCGCTAAATTTATTATGCCCTAATGCACTCTGTAACAAAACACTACTTACAGTATATTTCCCTGCAGGCTCTAAAGGACACGCTAAATTCAGTAAAATTCCCTCTACGCCATAACATCTATAACATGCAGCCACATTCAGTATAAATCCCTGCAGGGTGCAAAAGACCAATACAATCTCTATATATCCCTGCACGCTGTAACAGAACTCAACCAACTATATAACTCCCTCCACGCTGTAACAGAACGCTACATTCAATATAACTCCCTGCACCGTGTAACAGACCGCTATATTCAGTATATCTCTCTGTACACAATAAGAGACTATCTTTCAGTAGAGCTCCCTGCGCATTATAAGAGACACCTACATTCAATATGGCTTCTTGGAAGATGTAACAGACCGCTTTCTGCAGTATATCTCCCTGCAAGCTGTAAGAGACAGCTACCTTCAATATATCTCCCTGCACGCTGTAAGAGACCGCAACCTTCAGTATATCTCCATCCATTCTGTAACAGAACGCTACCTACAGTATAACTCAGTGCACGCTCCAAGAGACCGCTACATACAGGATATCTCCCTACAAGCTGTAAGAGAATGCTACTTTCATTAAAACTCCCTACACGCTCTAACAGTCCGCTACTTCAGTATATCTTCCTGCACGCCGCAACAACACGCTAGATTCAATAATTCACCCTGCACTCTCTAACAGATCGCTAATTTCAGTAAATCTTACGGCACGCTGCAACAGACCGCTAAATTCAGTATATCTCCCTGCACGCTCTAACATACCACTAACTTCAGTATATCTCACTGCATGCTGTAACAGACCGCTACATTCAGTATATCAACCTGCACGCTTTAACAGACCACTATATTTAGTATATCTCCCTGCACGCTGTAACAGACCGCTTATTAAGTTCATCTCCCTGCACGCTGTAACAGACCGCTGCTTTCTGTATGTCTTCCACCATGCTGTAACAGACCGCTACATTCAGCAAATATTCCTGCACGCTGTAGAAGTCCGCAAACACAGTATAATCCACTGCAGGCTGTAATAGTCCGCTACTTTCTGTATATCTCCCTGCACGCTGTATCAAACTCCTGCATTCAGTATGTGTTCGTCTAAGCTTTAAAAATCCGCTACATTCAGTATGACTTCCTGCACGCTGTAACCCACCGCTACATTCAATATGACTCCCTACCCGCTCTAACAGACCGCCACTTTCAGTATATCTTCATGCACCAAGTAACAGAACGCTTCATTCAATATGTCTTCTTGCAGGCTGTAAAAGACCGCTAACCCCAGCTGGTTATCCTGCAAGCACTAACAGACCCAAACATTCAGTACAGCTTCCTGCACACTGTAACAGAGAGATACATTCAGTACATCTTCCTGCACGCATTAACAAATCGCTGTATTCAATATATGTCCTTGCACGCTGTAACAGGCTACTACCTTCAGTATAAATCCCAGCAGGCTGTAACAGACCGCTACATTCAATAAATCTTCCTGCACGCTGTAGCAGACCGCTACTTTCGGTATATCAACCTGCATGCAATTACAACCTCTATCTGCATCATAACTCCATGCACGCTGTAACGAACCGCTGCATTAAGCAAATCTCCCTGACGCTGTAACCGACCTCTGCATTCAGTATAACTCCCTCCATGCTGTAACAGAACGCTACCATCAGTATAACCCCTTGCACGTTCTCACAGACCGCAACTTTCAGTGTATGTCCCTGCACGCTTTTACATACCGCTACATTCTATAAAATTTCCTGCAGGTTGTAACAGTCCGCTATCATCAATAAACCTTACTGCATGCCGTAACAGACGCTAGCTTCAGTATTTCACCCTGCACACTCTAACAGACCCCTAACTTCAGTATATCTCACCGCACGCCGTAACAGACCGGTAAATTCAATTAATCTCCCTGCACGCTCTAACGTACCGCTAACTTCAGTATATCTCCCTGAACGATGTAACGGACCGCTACACTCACCATATAAACTTGCACGCTGCAACAGACCGATACATTAAGTATATCTCCCTTCAAGCTGTAACAGACCGCTATATTCAGTTTAACTCCGTTCACGTTGTAACAGCCCGCTACCTTCAATGTATCTCCTAGCACGCTGTAACAGACCGCCATTTTCAGTGTAACTCCCTTGACGTTGAAACATAAGCTTACTTCAATACCTCCCTGGAAGCTGAAACACATCGTTACATACAGTATTCCTCTCAGCACGCTATAACTGTCCGCTAAATCCACTATGTTCTCCTGCACACTGTAAGAGACCGCTACTTTCAATATACCTCCCTGCAGGCCTGTAAAGGACCGCTACCTTCAGTACAACTCCCTCTAAGCTGGAAAAGGCCGCTACCTTCTGTGTATCTCACTGCACAAGTTAAAACACCACTACCTTCTTTAAATCTCCCTGCACGCTGTAACAGACCTCAACCTACAATACAACTCCCTTCACACTTTAACAGCCCGCTATTTTCAGTATATCTCCCTGCGCACTATTACAGTTCCCTACATTCAGTATGGCTTCCTGGATGATGTAACAGACCGCTATCTCAGTATATCTAACTGCATGATGAAAAAGACTGCTACTTCCAATATATATCCCTGCATGCTCTAACTGTCCGCCATATTCAATAAGTCTCCTTGCACGCTGTAACAGACAGTTATCTTCAGTATATCTCCCTCCATTCTTTAACAGAACGGTGCAATCAGTATAGGTCCCTGCACGCTCTAAAACACCGCTGCATACAGAATATCTCCATGCACGTTTTAACAGACCGCTACCTTCATTAAAATTCCCTCCACGTTCTAACAGTCCGCTACTTTCAGTATAATTTCCTGAACGCCGCAACAGACCGTTAGCTTCAGTATTTCGCCCTGAACGCAATAACAGACCGCTAATTTCAGTATAACTCACAGCACGCTGCAACAGACTGCTGAAATCAGTTTATCTCCCGGCAGGCTCCAACACACCACTATTTTCATTATATATATCACTGCACGCTGTAACAGAACGGTAAATTCAGTATATTAACGTGCACGATGTAACAGACCGCTACTTTCAGTATATCTCCCAGCACGCTGTAACAGACCGCTACCTTCAGTATATCTGTCTGCACGCTGTAACAGACCGATACTTTTAGTATATGTCCCTGCACGCTGTTTCAGTCCGCTACATTCTGCATGTCTTCCTGCACGCTGTAAAAATCGCTTCTTTCAGTATATCTACCAGCACACTGTAACAGACCGATAACTACAGTATAACGACTGGCACGCTCTAACATACGCTACATTCAGTATTTCACCCTGAAAGCTGCAACAGACCGTTACATTCGGTATATCCCCCAGCCCGCTCTAAATGTTCGCTAAATTCTGTATGCCCTCCCGCACGCTGGAACAGACAGCTACATTCAGTGTACTTCCCTGCAGCCTGTAACGGATTGCTATCTTCAGTTTAACTCCCTGTACGCTGTAACAGGCTGTTACCTTTAGTGTATCCCCCTGCAGGATTAAAAACTGCCACATTCAGTTTATCTCCCTCCACGCTGTAACAGACCGCTACCTTAAGTATATCTCCCTGCACCAATTAAAATACCGCTACATTCAGTATACTTCCCTGCACGAAATAAAATACCGCTACATTCAATGTAACTCCCTGCACACTCTAACAGACCGCCATTTTCAGTACATCTCCCTGCGCACTATAAGAGTCCGCTATTTTCAGAATGTTTTCCCGCAAGCTGTAAAAGGCCGCTATCTGCAGTATATCCCCCTGCATGTTGTAACAGACCGGTATTTCCAGTATATATCCCTGCATGCTGTAACATTTCGCGATCTGCAGCATATCTCCCTGCACGCTGTAACAGACCGCTACATTCAATATGTCTTCCTACACGCTATAACAGACAGTTATATTCAGTATATCTCCCTCCATGCTTTAACAGACGCTACACGCATTTTATCCCCTACACGCTCTTACACAGCGCTACATTCAGATATCTCCCTGCACGCAGTCACAGACCACTACCTTCATTGTAACTCCCTCCACGCTTCATCAGTCCGCTACATTCCGTATATTTTCTTGCAATCCTGCAACAGACCGTTAGATTCAGTATTTCACACTGCACGCTCTAATATAGCGCTAATTTCGGTATAACTCACAGCACGCTGTAACAGACCGCTAAGTTCAATATATCAACGTCAACGCTCTAACACACCGCTACCTTCAGTATATCTCCCTGCACGCTGTAAGAGACCGTTACTTTCTGTTTATTTCCTTGCACGCAGTAACAGACCGCGATATTAAGTACATTTCCCTGCACGCTGTAACAGACCGCGATATTAAGTACATTTCCCTGCACGCTGTAACAGACCGCGATATTAAGTACATTTCCCTGCACGCTGTAACAGACCACTGCCTTCAGTATGTCTTCCCCCACGATGACACACCGCTACAATCAGTAAGTCTTCCTGCACGCTGTAGCAGTCCGTTAACACAGTATATCACACTGCACGCTGTAACAGTTCGCAACCTTCTTTATATTTCCCTGCACTCTGTATCAGACCTATATATTTTTAGTATGTCTTCCTCCACGCAGTAAAAATCCTCTATATTCATTATGACTTCCTGCACGCTGGAACAAACCGCTACATTCAGCATGATTCCCTGCAAGCTCTAACAAACCGTTACATTAAGTATATCTTCATGCTCCATGTAACAGACCGCTAGTTACAATATGTCTTCCTACACGCTGTAACAGACCACTACACTCAGTAGAATTTCCTGCAATCTCTAACAGACAGCAACATTCATTACATCTCCCTGTACACTCTAACGGAAAACTACAACCTGTATATTTCCCTGCACGCTCTAAGAAACCGCTACATTCAGTATATGTCCTTGCACGCTGTATCAGACTGCTGCCTTCAGTATATCTCCCAACAGGCTGTTTCAGACCGCTAAGTTCTGTATATCTCCCTGCAAGCTGTAACAAGCCGCTACTTTCTGTATAACTCCCTGCATGCTGTTAGGGTCCGCTACCAGCAGCATACTGGCCTTCACACACTAACAGACCACTACCTTCAATATATCTCCCTGCACGCTTTAACGGACCGCTAAATTCACTAAAACACCTTGCAAGCTTTGACAGACCGCTACTCACAATTTATGTCCATGCACGCTGTAATATACCGCTACCTTCACTAAAACATCCTGCATGCTATAACAGTCCTCTACCTTCAGTATAACTCCCTGCATGCTGCAACAGAACGCTAGCTTCAATATTGCACCCTGGAAGCTCTCACAGACCCTTATATTCACTATATTTCACCGCACGCACTAACAGACCGCTGACTACCGTATATCTCCCTGCACGCTGTAACGTACCGCTAAAATCAGATAATCTCCCTGCACGATGTAACAGACCGCTACATTCAGAACATCTTCCTGCACCGTATAACAAACCGCTACATTCAGTATATCTCAATGCACACTTTAACAGACCGCTTCTTTCAGTATATCTCCCTGCTCAATATTACGGTCCCCTACATTCTGTATGGCTTCCTGGACGATGTAACAGAATGCTATTGCAGTATATCTAACTGCATGCTGTAAAAGACCGTTACTTCCAGTATATATTCCTGCACGCTGCAACAGACCGCGATCTGAGCATATCTCCCTGCACGCTGTAACAGACCGCCACATTCGACATGTCTCCCTGCACGTTGTAACAGAGTGTTACCTTCAGTATATCTCCCTCCATGCTTTAACAGAACGCTATATCCAGTATATCTCCATGCACGCTTTAACAGACCGCTATATTCATTATAATTCCCTACTTGTTCTAACAATCCGCTATTTTAAGTATACCTTCCTGAACGACGCAACAGACCGTTAGCTTCAGTATTTCACCCTGCACGCTCTAACAGACCGCTAAATTGAGTATACCCCCAGCACGCTGCAACGGACCGCTAAAATCAGTTTATCTCCCGGCACGCTCCAACATACAACTAACTTCAATATTTCTCACTGCACGCTTTAACAGACCTCTAAACTCAGTATATCAACGTGCACGCTGTAGCAGACCGCTCCTTTCAGTACATCTCCCAGCACGCTGCAACAGACCGATACCTTCAGTGTATCTGTCTGCCCGTAGTAAATGACCAATACTTTCAGTATATCTACCTGCACGCTGTTTCAGTCCGCTACATTCTGCACGTCTTTTTGCAGGCTGAAACAAATCGCTTCTTTCAGTATAACTACCAGCACACTGTAAGAGACCGATACCTTCAGTATAACTCCTGGCACTCTCTAACATCCGCTCTATTCAGTATTAAACCCTGTACGCTGCAACAGACCGTTTCATTCAGTATATCCCCCAGCACGCTGTAACTGTCAGCTGTATTCTCTATGCCCTCCCGCACGCTGTAACAGACCGCTAATTTCAGTGTACATCCCTGCAGGCTGTAACGGATTGCTAGCTTCAGTATAACTACCTGTACGCTGTAAAAGGCCGCTACCATCAGTGTATCCCCCTGCACGATTAAAAACCGCAACTTTCAGTATATCTCCCTTCACGCTCTAGCATACCGCTTCTTACAGTATAACTCCCAGCACGATTTAAAATACCGCTACATTAAGTATATCTCCCTGCTCACTCTAAAAGACCGCTAATTTCAGTACATCGCCCTGCGCACTCTAAGATTCCGCTACATTACGAATGTTTTCCCGCACGCTGTAAAAGGCCGCTATCTGCAGTACATATCCCAGCATGTTGTAACAGACTTCTACATACAGTATTTTTCCTTGCAAGCTGTAACAGATCGCGATCTATAGCATATCTCCCTGCATGCTGTAGCAGACCGCTACATTCAATATGCTCCCTGCAGGATATAACAGAGAGTTATATTCAGTATATCTACCTTCATGCTTTTACAGGACGCTACATCTAGTATATCTCCCTGCACGCTCTATCACACCGCTTCATTCAGAATATCTCACTGCACGCAGTCACAGACCGCTACCTTCATTATAAATCCCTCCACCTTCTAACAGTCCGCAACATTCCGTATATCTTCTTGCACTCCTGCAACAGACTGCTAGAATCAGTATTTCACACCGCAAACTCTAATATAGCGCTAAATTCTGTATAACTCACAGCACACTGTAACAGTCCGCTACCTTCATTATATCAACGTCCACTCTCTAACAGTCCGCTACCTTCAGTATATCTCCCTGCACGCTGTAACAGACCGCTACCTTCAGTTTATTTACTTGCACGCTGTAACAGACCGCTACATTAAGTATATCTTCCTGCACGCTGTAACGACCGCTACTTTCAGTATATCACACTGCACGCTGTAACAGTCCGCAACTTTTGTATATTTGCTTGTACGCTGTGTCAGACCTCTGTATTCAGTATGTCTTCCTCCACGCAGTAAAAAACCTCTACATTCAGTATGACTTCCTGCACGTTGTAAGAAACCTCTACATTCAGTATGACTTCGTGCACCACGTAACAGAGCGCTAGGTTCAGTATGTCTTCCTGCACGCTCTAACCGACCGCTACTCTCAGTAGGGTTTCCTGCAATCACTAACAGACCGCAACATTCAATATATCTCCCTGCACACTGTAACGGGAAACTACGGCTAGTATAATACCCTGCTCGCTGTAAGAAACCGCTACATTCAGTATATATCCTTGCACGCTGTATCAGACTGCTACCGTCAGTATACCTCCCTGCACGCTGTTTCAGACCACTACCTTCATTTGATCTTCCTGCATGGCGAAACAGACCGCTAAATTCAGTATAACACCTTGGAAATTTTGACAGACCGCTACTTTCAGTTTATGTTCCTGCACGGTCTAACGTACCGCTACGTTCACTATAATTCCTGCAAGCTTTAACAGTTCGCTGCCTTCAGTATATCTCCCTGCGCGCTGCAACAGAACGCCAGTTTCAGTATGACTTCCTGCTCCTTCTAACGGCCCGCTACCTTCTGTATATCTCACTGCACGCTGTAACAGAACGCTATATTCGTTATATCTCCCTGCAGGCTGTAACAGACCGGTACCTTCTGTATATCAACTTATAAGCTCATACAGAAGGCTACCTTCTATATATATCCTTGCGCGCTATAAAGGCCGCTATCGCACTATATCCCCCTGCACGCTGCAACAGACGGCTCCATTCTGTGTATCTCCCTGCACGGTGTAACAGACCGCTACATTCAGTATACCTCCCTCCATGCTGTAACAGAACGCTACCTTCAATGATTCTCCATGAACGCTTTAACAGACCGCTTCCTTCAGTATATTTCTTTGCACGCTGTGATAGACCGCTACGTTAAATTTATCTCCCTGCACGCTGTAACAGTCCGCTACCTTTAGTATGTCTTCCTGCACGCTGTAACAAACCGCTCCTTCAGTTCATCTCCCTGCACGCTCTTACAAACCGCTACCTCCAGTGTGTCTTTCTCCACGCTGTAACAGACCGCTATCTTCAGTATGTCTCCCTGCACGCTGTAACAGACCGCTACCACAGTATACCTCCCTGCGCGCTGAAACAGTCCGCTACCTTCTGTATATCTCCCTGCACGCTGTAACAGACCGCTACGTTCAGTATGACTTCCTCCACCCTATAACAAACTCCTACCTTCTGTATGTCTTCCTGCACGCTGTAACGGACCGCTACCTTCTGTACATCATCCTGCACGCTTTGACAGACCGCTACCTTCAGTATACCCCCCGCACGCTCTAACAGACCGCTACGTTCAGTATATCTCTCTGCACGTCTAACAGACTGCTACCTTCAGTATATCTCCCTCTACCCCCTAACTGACCGCTACCTTCAATTCATCTCCCTACACGCTGTGACAGACCACTACCTTAAGTATGTCTTCCTCCACGCTGTAACAGATCGCTAATTTCAATATATCTTCCTGCACGCTGAACAGGCCGCTACTACAATGTATCTCCCTGCACGCTATAACAGTCCGCTATCTTCTTTATATCTCCCTGCACGCTGTAACAGACCGCTACCTTCTGTATGTCTTTCTGCACGCTGTAACAAACCGCTACTTTCAGTATGTCATACTCCAACCGCTGTATGTTTCCTCCCCGGTTACCTTCTGTATTTCTAAATTTGTCCAAACCTCATGATATATTTAACTTCTCTCAGAAAAATTTAATTTCTGCAGTTTGTGTCTGCTCGTTTTTTAGGACTGGTCATTCACTAATTATACAACAAACGAACTCTATGCAGCACAGCCCTTCTTGAGAAACTAAAATAATTTAACTCACTGACACCGTCCCCGGTTTTTAAATTTTCCTTAGCCTAAAACTTTAAAGTTACTTCCGTTTGGAAGCTGACTGTGCTTCCATCATCAGGTTAGGAAGGACCTAACCTGCTTAATCTCTTAGATCGAGTTTTTCGCAGTCACTTGTTACAATTTGGACACTTAAATCGTTAAGACTTGCGCCTCATGAGATGTCACACCCTGGGTTAGTTACATAAAAAAAAGCCTTGTACTGTGATTGAAGTACAAAATAGAGAGTATATTTCAGCAGGTCACACCACAACCTTAAAGCCCTATAGTCTCTTATTAACAGTTTCCCAACTAGTCAAAAAATTCCACCCATTCTAAAGAACACGCAATTTCATCAACAAATTTCAAATTTCCCATCACTTGTCCCTTTTCTGAACAAAATAGAGGATTCACTTTCCTATTCCTTAGAGATCCAATTTAATATTATCCGTTGCCCAGACCCATGAGCTCTTTATAACTTCCACTTGCCAATTCTCATTCCCAAATCCCATTCCTTATAACGATAAAATATTAAGACCGAATCCGAGTTTTTTAAATATTAAGTAACGCATTAAGCTGTTACGTTGTTGCGTTGTTGGCAATTGGTCCATCGACCTAACTGGAAGACACCCCTTTTCCGATTCCGCTTCTGTTTATTCAATACATTACAAGCTACAATCAATCTCTGGTGACCATCTCCTCCATCACAACCTGAGGACGCGCCGCACAGTGATGACATGGACACATTTAGTACGACTAATGATACACCACAATTATCATCATCATTATTACCATCATCAATATCACCTCGTATTTTCAGTACCAGTAACATTATTATTCAAGTTGTTCATTCATTAACACGATTTTACATCTATTATCAACGATTTAACGTCATTGTCTATTATTAACTCCATACTGATATTCATATTATTATTAATTCCTTTCTGATATCCAAACTTTCATTGACGCCTTAATGACGTTTAGTCTATTACTGATTCTTTACTGATATTCTCGCACGTAGAATTAAAATACATAAATCCCAAAACTAGCAGGGAAAGGTGAACGTTATTTCCTTTGGAATTTGGTGTGAATTGATTACAGCTTCAGGTTCTGGACTGCTTGCACTCTAAAGGTGGATGCAGTAATCTGGAGCGAAATTTTTTAATTATATACCTGTCGGCATGAAATTATATCTGAAGGTACTTTAATGTGAGCAGTTTTGTTGTGAACACACCGGAATATTACCGAAATGTGATATTGTTGATAATATTAAAGGAGTTTTCACTCCCTCTAATTTACTGTCCTTGGTGTATTTAAATAAATTATAAAAACTTAAGATATGTACATCAATGATTTTCCTAAAAATTTCAGTTATATTCCAGAATTATATAGCAGCTACCCTTCAGGTTTCGTTAGTCACATTTCCAAACATTTCACATTATTTCAAGCCACCACAAGCAACTCAATTCTCACGCGACATTCTGTCTAATGTGTTCGATCACTCTTTCCACATTTCAGTTGTGTTTCAAAATCGCCCCTTTGTTCTGTTTTTTTCTCTCATGTCACGAATGAAACACGTGTACATGTATCGAATTAAAATCATTAATAAAACACCAATTTCGAAACGTTTTCACAGTTGTCACGTGAACTGCCA
>Ga0136643_10011232_pt1 | contig 13282 bp, 5 predicted proteins | sample TergutLab28metaG_FD_96883 | JGI IMG/M metagenome (GOLD analysis project Ga0136643, IMG submission 96883) | Labiotermes labralis P1 segment gut microbial communities from Petit-Saut dam, French Guiana - Lab288 P1 (version 3) (version 3) | ecosystem: Host-associated > Arthropoda: Insects >...
AAAATATTGAGGAAAATATTTGGCCCAACCTATGAAAATGGATCCTGGAGAATAAAAACTAACGAGGAATTGGATAAACTAATAAAACATGAGAACATAATAAACTTCGCCAGAGCGCAAAGGTTAGGATGATATGGTCATATTGAAAGAATGCAAGATACAAGAATTGTCAAAGCAATACGATGTAAGTTACGTTAAGAAGACTTCTCTAAAAATTTCTTTCTGTTTTATCCTGGAAACGATGATCCTTCTTGCATGCCAAGACTGAACAGCCATCAAGACCTGCTCAACCCACTAGGCGAAACAGCAGTCGCCCAGACAGGCAATAATGGTTGGAGAAAGTCAAGAAGCAGTAATAAAGTTACTCCCTCTGTACAGCTGAGAATTTGTGGATGATCCTGAAAGGTGAGGGCGGAAAAATACGTTCTGAACCAGTCCTGCGAGCCACATCGAATGCGATATTTTATATTTGTATTCAGTCATTCCCAAAAATAATGAGGTGGTTCGTTTTTTGGAACTCATAAATTTATAATTTATTTTCTGTCATCAATCATCTTTCCCATCGTCACCCGAAGAGCCAGTATGTAAGAAATAACACAGAAAGTGACAAAAAGCTCAACAACGGGACTTAAAGCATTATTATTATTATTATTATTATTATTATTATTATTTCAACGTATATTTAGTTCTGCTGAAGTAATCTACGAGGGGGAAGGGGAGCGCCATGGGATTTGTTCGTCGAAGGCACCATTCTTCATAGGACAGGCATCGTTTATCAAGATAACAAGCAGACCTACACAAAAATTCAGTTCCAACTATATAGTAAACACACAGATTCTCTATTACAAATATCATCCGGTTACGAGCAATTGCTCTTTATTGTAAGTATCGTAAGAAACGTGTAAATACACGGTTTGAACAAAAGACAGAAATTTTACCATGTCGAAGCTCCAAAGAAGAGAAGGAACAAAACAAACAGCGCACTATACATATTCCAGAAAGGCATTACTAACAAATCTAAGGAAATATATACGGTATTGTCCTTACATATATGACACTTTTAAGCACTCAAAATATTGAAAAAGGTCACTATACTTCGTCATCCATAACATCACTGTTGCGGAGCCGTTCGTAATGGTAAGCAAGCCCTCTCCTCCCTCCCCTCCTCCTCCCTCCTCCCGGGAAAAGTATTGCTAACCATATGGGTGGTGAGACAGTCATCTAGACAAAATGGGTTTGCGGTGAGGCGGCAAGTATTGTCGCAGGATGTAAACAGCGTCTTCACCTGACACCCTGGTGGAACGTACTGAAAGATGGCAGCGACAAGGCTGCGTTCTTAATTTGTGGTGCTGGGCAGGTGGGCTCCAGCATCCTAAGTAGGTTACGAGTACGAACCTCATTGGGGTTCTCATCAGCCACATGAAATTTTCCTCACCCTTCTTCCTTCATAGGGTAAGAAGGAAACGATGTGATGGTAAGTCAAATTTTTGTGCACGTTTAGAGAAGATGGGCCTATATTTTCACATAACTAGCTCATCGACAGCACCCGTAATACAATGAAGACGGTTGTCTGTGTTTGGTGACTTGACTTGTCATGATTTGTTGAACTGTGGTTATGAGGGTTACCATGTCAGGCGCTGTCGGCTTGCTTCCGCTGTCTGATGTCCGACGGTAGTCTACTGACTGGAAGTCTCATACGACTCTAGCTTACGTCCATCTCTACGTGGTCAGTTTAGACACACTCGCGAGCAGTGGGGGATTCCGACCCGGTAAACTGCTGTCTCTGCTGCTGTCCATTCTTGACGCCAACATTTCCAGTAAGCGTCTCCGACTGCATAACTCGAAAAAAAAATGTGTGTAGAATTCTCATTAGTTTTTACAGCTATACTCTTGAAATCACTTGGAGTATTTAGAGTATGTTTAAATGAAAGCCGTATATTTTACTACTATACATGACACCTGCAGTTTTCGTGGAGAATAAATGGACCAATTCTCCTCCGGCAATAATTCAGCCTCCATAATTTCAGCTTGTAGATAAGGCAGTGCCACACGTCTTGAGTAAATTACAGTAATTTTATGCTTCGCGTCACGGCTGGCTTTATGAATGGGAGAACTTGTAATTCACCAGAGTCACAAAGTGGTAGGAGGAATCAGATTTCGTTGCATTGGAAAAAAAGGAAAAGGGAAGGAAAATGTGGATGGCCCGATGTTGCATGTTATCTTTTAATTTTATAGTCTTTGTCTTATCGTATTTTAACAACTTCCCATTTATCAAGAAGCACTCATACGTTATTTCTTTCACGTGAAGTTTTGAGATTAAGCCTGTACTGCTGAAACATTACGAACCCATTCTCGGCACTTGTGTGATAACAAGAGGCGCAACGGTAAGCGATTGGTGGCCTTCCTGCCATGACACGATGCATTCGCAGTAACGTCGAGTGTCGTACGATCGTACATGTTTAGCCGCAAAATGGATCAAGAAGAGAAAATGTGGGTACCAAAAAGGCAGAAGACTAGGAAGTGAAGCACACTTTAAATGAAATGAGGTCCAGTAATATTGGAGGTCGAGCGGGTTTCTACAGGGTTAACAAAATCACAAACATCACTTATCAGTTACACAATATTTGCACGATGTTTCAATCCAGTCAGAGCATTATTCAGTGCCAAACTTGAGTGCATCCGCAGCAGAATGCTGTAACAACCGTTCATGAACTCTGTTTGGTTGTGACGACTCGGGCATCGCTCGACGGATGTTCTTTAAAAAAATATCAATTCGAAAATTGTTTAAATAAGTGTAGCCTTTCTGATTTACACAGCAGTCAGTACCTAAACTGAAAGTTGTGTTTTCACGCCCGCTACCTCATTTTACTTTTATTTTATACATTTCTAATTCTCTCTTTATCTGCTGTTCATGAAGCTTCTTACGGAGCTCTTTTACAGCAATATAAAATAGAAAAATTTAGGAAAACTAAAGGATTAAAATCCCTTAACACTATGTCACTTGACAAATAATTACTCCAGTTTCTAAAACCACACGATCCTTCGAAATGTTCTACGTCGTCTTCTTTGCCTACTTGACCATGAGCGATAAAGCCAATAAGGTTCTCCGAAACGTCGGCAACTATTTACTTGAAGATTTAAGTATCCTAGGTGGCGACACTGTGGTGTTTGTTTAGTTTCGAAGAAACGCAATGCCTTCATCTTCAAGGATTGACGTCACCAAAACATACTAAACTATCACTTAGCATTAACATCCCAAATGACCTGAATTTCAGTAACACCACCGCGAAAAGTTCAAATTTCGCAAGGAAAATATCTTCGCCTAATCTGACAGAATAGTCCAGCATCTCTCGAAGCACACTAAACAAAATCGCGAGCAATCATTAGATTTATTTAAAAATTGATTTTTATTAATATGCCCTTATCAATGCCTTTCAAGGAAAGCGTCTTTCGAAAACGAGGTGCTCGTGTTCCGTCCGTCGTTCTACACAAAGAATCGGCTAACACATACAAGTACCTACTTCTCTGCCGGTAGGAGCTCTTGCAGCGGTGTAATTAAGCTGCTACAGTCTTTAATCACCCAGGCCGCCCAGTCAATGAGCCAGCTTTTACAAAACACGAAGCCGTAAAACTGTAAGCTGTAAACTATTTACAGAGTCCCAAGCCCCGGGCTCAATTCTATTCATTCCTACGGAACTTAAAGACGTCCCTTTACCTAAGGGAATTATGTGGTGTTTCGTCCGGCTACTGTGGTTGCCTTAGTGACGCTTTCACTAACGCACGACTGTACAGCATTAGTGACAGGACGATAGATAAAAAATAAATTACAAAGGAGAGGTGAGCTGACGAGGTCCTATTTTAGGGGTTTTCATGAGAAACTGATAAAATTCACGAAACGCTTAGGTACGTTAGCGACCTTCAAGCCGACTTTATGGCGAAGACGCAGATGATATAAAGATCATGAACAAGAGCAGCAAAAGAAAATGTAATGCGGCCGAAATGGGATACAAAAGGGAAATGCACACCGACAAGTTTCTTTACTCTATTAGTAGTTCACCTAATGACGCTTCCAATAGCTCAGCTTATTATCTTTATCGTTGCAACGTGGTAAGCATAAACCTTGCTTCAAACCAGATAGCCTAATTACTTGTGTACAAAATTCAATTATCACTATATTATTTTGACAATCTAATCTTACTATATTGTTTTGACAATCTACTTAATAAATATATTTTATATTACAGACATGCTACCACAGCACCAAGTTAATATAAGGAAATTAATCAGTGAGTGTTTTTAAATATGTGATTTTAGCAAGTAACAGTGTAGCTCCCTGAAGATGATCATAGGATCGAAACATTTTGGAGTGATTTTAAATGTTTTAATGTAAAAATTTTATGTATGTGCATTAGTTGGTGTGCTGATTAAATAGCTCAGCTTATTAGTTTAGAGCGTAATTGACGAATAGTGAATTGGAAGAAAAAAAGAGTCCGTCATGGAATAATATAAGTAACCTTTTCACACTTGAATGTAAGGACCGAAAGAAACAACGAAATATCTCAGCCAGGGTAACAGGCGCCCGTTCCGACATTCGAAGCCGCGACCTCCGGTATAGGAAGGAGGTGTCCCACTCGACTGAGACGTTACGTTTGGGTGGTTACTCATATTCGTCTTGTACTGTTGTTAATAAATAGGTTACGCTTACCTAACCTGCAGCTGACAAGAAGCGCTATTTACAGAACTTCTGATGGGACACGTGAAAGGGGGGTGCGGGGCTCAAGAAGGTAGTGTTAAAGCGTTTTGGTAATTGCGAAACGCTTTGAACTGCCTCAATAAAGGGTAAGGTAGATTCGAGTTATCGGCGTTGAAACTTTCAGTTTCAATATCAAAGATGGGGTTCTGGCTGCTTCTCAGATACTTGTCTTGTTAGTAAGTTGTATGTCTATCTGATTAGTTTGTTTTCTGGTTAGCCAGATACTGCTTACCTGAGTGACTGGTAAGCCTCCTTAGTGGAGTAAACTGTAGAGTTGATGGTTTGTTGTTTAATTGGTTAATTGGTCATTAGGGCCTAGGCCGTTTTCTTAAAAAATATGTTGTAAAGTGTGAAATTAATTTTAGATACTGATTATTGTCATCAAGATGTGAATTTCTTTTAATCACCCGGCTTATATAGCGGTAACACTGTAGCTGCACTGCTTGGAGAACTTCTAAACATGCGCTGAAAAGTTCTTTGGAAACGTTTTTCCAAAATACCTCCGCGAACCCCCCTCCCCCTCCAAAGTATAAATTGACTAATGCAGAAAATAAATGTCAACGCATGACGATTCGGTTCGTCCGTTAGTAAAACTGGCGCTGAAACAGAAATGTGAGGAAGTCATGACGTGGTCCAAGATTCTGAAGCTGTTTTTGTACGACAATTAAGCCTCAGTGTGTCCTGGAGCCGACACTTTGGTGAAGAGAGGGAAGACGTCATTCTTGTAACTTTTCCTCTCGATCTGAGGTCCGAAACACGTTCTTGACCTATGGATATCCTATTATGGGACATCCTGTATATACATATATAAATTCACAGTATCCCTCAGTCTGCCCGTTAAGCTCCATATATGGGGAACCAGTACTGATAACGGACATTTATACATGTTATTAGTTTTAGGAATAACAGCCAGAAATTTGTCAATTTATGTTACGCGCATGGTTTAGAAACCATGTCAGCGGCTTTAAACGTGTTACAAAACGCCACAATAAAACATGTCAGACCAACAATGTTGAAACGTTATTGTAGGTAATCGTCAGATTTTCCTGCACGAGCACGGCTTGTCAAATAAATATTTAAGATTGACTGGAAACAATTGTTGCTCGAAAATGGAGGTGTGGTGCATGATTATCTATCCGTGTGTTAGAGAGAAAGAAATCAATCATTCATTTTGAAATATTTTCTCTTTTATTTTGTATCCAAGGGTGGAGTTCTGTCGAAGAGGGTGAATTTCAATGCAAAGCTTACAAATTTATTCCAATCTATGCCTTCAGGATAGTGTTAAATATTGGAGAGCCACCCCACAGCTTCCGTGTCACAAAATAACCACGGATGAGTCAGATTTAGGGAACAGTTAGTTATTATGTAGCGGTTGGTGAAGTACGAAGTTTTTAAAGCACTGAAAAAAGCAATAAAGCTCATCAAGTAGAAAGAATTTATGTCATTACCGTACTAAATATTCCTGTACGATACACGATGCTAAAACTTTTTAGATTATGGTATTAATTTAATTTCAGTTTTCATAAGTAATGATAATTCGTTCTGTATGAGAAGTGTGATCCAAATTTTGTCCATCTATTATCAATATAGAGGAAAATAATTCACCAGGTTACAGTGCAAAAAGGTTAAAATAAAAAAAAGCAAAATATATTTCATTATAATTTTTGTAATTATTATAAAAGTGTCCATACCATTATAAAATAAAATGTAAAACAATATACAAATTGAATACTTTGAAAGAAAGAGAATTTCAGTTAAACAAGAATAAACTGTCACATACCCACGCAGCGTAAATACATTCTTAAAAATAATAATATTCAGACAAATACAAATTAACACGAAGGTAAGGTAAAGTATCTGTCAAGGCCATGTAGGCATACAAGGGGAGCAGCTATATAGTTCCACTCTTTGCATAACCCCAGCAGTATATATAGGTACGAGGTCACGGCCCAGCTGCTTGACCCCCGAGAAAGAACCTGAGATTAGGTAAGCTCCAGAGTCGGACTGGACGTTTTAGAGAAGGGAAACGTTTTTTTGCTTCTACCGGCATTCGAACCCCGAACCTTCCAACCAGTACCCAAATCGCTAAACCGACTACGCTATCCCGGCTTCAATTAAAATGAAGTAGAAAGTGCATTACTTCTACAGTGAAAAAAAGTTAGTCTTAGGAACATTTAAAACAAACGAGAATAAACAGTTAAACATGAATTAGTTAAACAGCACGAATAACTTGGGAATGGCACTGCTGTTACGTGCACAGAATTCGTTCCACTGGTACACACAAGTAGAGCAAATCACCCATTTCTCGCCTTTCTTGTTTTCTGAAAACGCCTGTTGCTGTATGGACATTGCGCATTATCGTCGTTATCTTTGAAACCCGTAGACATGCAGAGGGCCTCTTGCTGCTGCCGCTGTTGTTGTTGTTGTTGTTGTTGTTGTTGTTCTCTTCCTCCTCCGCCTCCTCCTCATCCTCCTCTTCCTTCCTCCTAATTTTCAGTATCAGAACTTGAAAATCCCTGCCTCTTCCCCTTCTTTGTGTTCCTAGTAGCAGCAATCTATCAGTTTCCCAGTAATTTCGCGGACCGTTTCTCATTGTCTCTCAGCAGCGTTCGATTTTGTGACATGGTCACGAACCGAGCAAAACCTTCGAGACAAGTCGAGGTTCCAGATCTCCCGGTACTCCAGACGTCGAGAACAGGAGGATCTCGGTATGATAAACGGTGACAGTGTTCTTGACACCCTAGGCTAACATATACGTCTTTGCTGCTCATGGAAAATCTGTAAACTGTGAAGGCACTGAGTTGGATAAAAAAATTTCCACATTCGGAATGCATTTACTTTCTAATATGGTAGCAAGTGACTCTCAAATCTGTGACAAAGTTGTTGCAGGTAGCAAAATGTTGGACATGTGACAAGCAGCAAACAAAAACAACCTTCATTTTGCTATGAGTTTCTGGGTTATTCATGTGCTTAAAACTCAGGAAGTTTTACCTTGCCAAGTGAGCATGACTTAACATACAACCTGTTAGAGAACACCTTTTCCAAAGGCAACGCATTATTTCCAACCATTTACACAAACAGCAGAGACAGCTTTGTTGAGATAATGCAGTGATCGAAATTAGGAACCTAAGAGAAATTTGGTAATGTTCCCACTCTACGGGACAGTCCAATGTCAGGTTCAGATTTAACGGTTGTTTATATGATAAGAAGCGGACTTGGGACTTTACTGGGTAACGCATTTCTATGCTGTGTAAAATACAAAGAATTTGTTTTTACTAAAGTAGTAACTAACTCTGGAATATTTTGTTCAAATAAGAGGTCCACCCTTCTTTGCATCAAATGAATATTAAGCAGCTTATTTCCATAAAAGGCATGCTTCACGAAACTCGGCTAATTTAAGTGAACACGGGAAAGCAGCTGAGGCTAAACAAGAGCTCTGTACGATATCTCAGCTTTTCTATGAAAACTTCTCGTTGCGAAAGAGGCATTTCTGAGGGTCCATTTCCGTAAACCTGCTACATAGGTTACACAATCTAAACTCTTTCATATGAGTGCAGGCTGTACACTTAGATCTGAAAATAATGTTATCTGTAACGCAGGAACGGAATAATTTTATCTCTGTTTCAAAATGTATGTACTTTCCACTGATGTCCAAAAGTTTCAAATAAAACACCTTACAACCCTGTCTAAAAGAATTCGAATTCACAATTTGTTACCTCATTACAGATTCCAAACAGAAGCATGTGATTTCTTGCTGAATGTGACTGCTTTACTTATCACATAACAAAGCAGCTTAAAAGTAAAATGTAAGATAATATTGGAAATGAAAACTTCGAAGTAAACTCTTGTAAAGTTATTTAAAAATAAATGGGACTAATGACGCAAATTAATCCTGATTTCTCCCGCAGAACTTGCACAATGCTACACTGGCAGGAATACGGAGTACATTTCACAATACGTTTAGGTATTCTCTATCAGAGCAAGTGTAGGCAACAGGAAAGAAATGGATCATAATACATATAGGTATACAGTGTACATAACGAGCAGTTTCATGATCTGTACTCCCAATCAAGTACTGTTCGTGTGACCAAATCAAGGACAATGAGATGGGCAAGTCATGTAGCATATATAGGGAGAGGAGATGTATATATAGGTTTCTGGTGGGGAAACCTGACAAAAGAGACCACTTGGAAGACACAGGCTCAGAGGAGAGGCTAATATTAAAATGTGTATTTAAAAGACAGGAACGGAGCTTGGACTGGGTTGATGTGACTCAGGATACGGACAAGTGGCGTGCTGTAGTGTTGGTGGTTCTGGTTCCATAAAATTAAGGGAAGTTCATGACAAATTTAGTAACTGTTAGCTGCTGAAGTAGGACCCTGCTCCATGGAACTACTTCCTTCAAAACTTTTATTTCTACACACATACATACATACGTATATACATACATACATATATACATACATACATTACATACATACTGTTAGATTAACACAAAGCGCCCTTCCTTAAGAACTAGGGTAACGCAAGAAATCACTAGTTATTGTACGGTTTGAGGTAACTTAAAAATGACGAAGTCTCAGACGCAGAGCAGTTTAATGTCCATGTGGATAATAAATGCCTACATGCCTGAGAAAGGAAGCGTCATCATCGTGTTCCCAAAAGCCCACCATTAGGTCATGTAGTGCTTCGAATAATGTCTCCCAGTCCAGAACAAACTGAGACGAGCATATAATGTCGACATTTGGAACGGTTCAGTTTGTCCCGTCACCAGTCTCAGATTAGGCCTTCTAGCCTACATGAATTAAAAATTATCTACTGACAGTACAAATGCCTTAAACATTTCCTACACTTCCGCAGTCATGAAATCGCCCAACCATGAGGCATCTACCTACGCAGATTAACACAAAGGCAGAAACAACGGAGATAAATAACTTATCTACGCAGATAATCGTCTTTTTGGATGGCTTTCACACCTCCTAAGAATAATTATTTCCGAATCTTTAGGTAGTGAATAAATCCAGCGCTTCACTGGCCATCTGTACCAGACTATCACCTAGAAGATGGAGGCAGTACCCTCCTCCGAAACGTCGGAACAATCCTATAGTATAAGGTGTTATATCTCACGATAATAATATCATTTTAACGATATCGGTGCAAACCTGAAAAATTATAATTAACACTCCGACTGGTGCTCGAACACGTGACCACACTATTTAAGCGGTGCATTACATCGTGTGGTCGTCAGAAACTGACAGACACGGGAAGAAATAAGGAACTAAAAGTGAAGAAAAATAGGAAGAGAAAAATGGAGAAAAAAGCAAACGGAAAATAAAAAGAGGTAGAGAAGGAAAGAAAACGGGAATGAAGAAAGAATGAAAGGTGTGAAAAGAAAGGAGAAAGACAAGCGGATGCCTATTTTCAGTCCTTGTAGCTCCCATAAATCTGACGAGTGCGCCGACGTTAATAAAAGCGTAAATATTAATCTCAGATATTTAAATGCAGCAAGCGTTACTCGACAAAGACTTCCCTTCCGCCTGGACGAATTAGCGCAGCTCAGAAGAATTCACAGTGACTTGAATGTTCTTGCTACTGTGGGTCATCACTTGGATTCCTCCAGTTTCCCGCAACACACCGCCACTTGATTTCATTTGATTGAAAGTTACATGTATACACTTCCACACTTATTTACGAGTAAACTCCATACTTGACTGGTGTTTCTAAAGCAGTAACCGGTACGCTAACAGTTTATATTGTGAGATGATCTGAATAAATCTTACGAGTATAATGTCTACTTTGAATTCTGTGTAAAATACGGCGTATAATCAACCAATATGACCCAAAATTTAAGTTCTATTTGTAATCTTTAATGTATGCCTCTGATATTAAATTTCATGCTGTCGGTTGAGTAATTTCCAACAGGCTATGAAAAAGTTACCACCTCTCTATTAAACGCAGGCCGTCGTATGTTACGCACTTTGTGCATAAAACCTTTAAAACTAATGTAATTTACGAAGTTCTTCTGGTCCAGGGAAGTCCAAAGATGCTAAAAACCGAGGCTTTTCAACACGTTCCAGTGGGTCGTGATCGATCTGTGATGTCAGGTGCATGAACCGCGATTTTAATTAGGAACACCGCGGTTGTACTGTTCGCAGATGGAGCCCGGTGATTCACAAGAAAGTGAATTACACCGCTCCTGCCAAAGAAGTAAAAGTGAAGAATCCATACGTGCTCTTCAGCCCATAAAGAGGTCCAGCTGTAAAGTGTGCTGGGTATATTGTATTTCATATGTGCTTATGTGCTTTACCGCCCATAAAGTGCTTTCAGCGGAGGAGTGTGCTGGGTGTACCATATTTCATACTCGAACCTAGGTCGACGCATTTTACTGATGGAATCTCTATTTATAAAAATATTCTTTTGCAAATACTCTCATGATTTTTGTGTCAAATTATACAAAAATTTTTAGGTTAAGACTTGGAAATCAAATGATCCTATCTCTAAGTTCCCACCGAGAACTTTCTTCAACGTAAAATCACGAAAAATATGAGTTAAGATAAAATAGAATTCGGGACAATTTTTGTAAGTGTTGGGGTGGAGTCAGACCCAGTCCTTTGGTGCTGAAGTCAATAATGAGGCTATTTTCCTACTCCCAGACGATGGAGGAATGAACATAAAGAGATGATGTTGTAAGTGACATGTCAAAACAGAAGCACTTTAAGGAATACCTGTCCCAGGAACACCAAGCATTTACTAGCCAAGAAAGTAACGTAAGGTAGGAGAAAAATTACATGGCCACAAAATTTTTAAGCGGGAAATCTTTGAAGGCCCACATTTGGAACGCCAAGTACATAACAGATGACATAATGCACAGTGGTTTCCGTGAACTATGCCAGGACAACTAAAGCTCACGAAAAGAAGCCTCATTTGGAGACTGACCATTATCTTCTCTCAGTCGAAGCCGGTGCCCTTTTAGTGACATATTTTGCCAAGTGTGTGATGCCTCTTGAATGACACACTTGTACGTTTAGTTCTATACTCGTTTAGTGACACATTTTACTTAAATCTAGTGTTGCCCTAGTGGCACATTTTACGTCAAGTCTGTGCTATATACCTTTGGTGCCCTTTTTTACCCTTAGTGCGCTGTCCCTCTAGTAACACAATTTCCCTTCCTTCTACATCAACCTCGATGCACGACAAGGGTCTTGAATGTTGTGCTGTATTCTGCATCCATTTGGGATTCATATAATAACGAGTCTCAAAAATGCTGAAATAGCCATACTAGGCCCCCAAGCAAGGAATGATTGCTTAACTTCCTCCATCGCAACGTATAAGAACAGACATACACATATGAGCGAAGTTATTTAACTAAGTTATGAATATTGATGGCTAACAAACATTAAAGTAATGAAAATACATAATTTTTAGGCGGGTCCGCAAAATTGCGAAAAGCGGCTATTGGTTTCATTATGTCCGTCCGTCCGCATGGAACAACTCGGCTCCCACTAGACGGATTTTCGTGAAATTGGATATTTGAGTATTTTCGAAAATCTGTCGCGAAAATTCAAGTTTCATTAAAATCTGAAGCGAATAACGGGTACTTTATACGCAGACCTACGTACATTTATGATATCTCGTCGAATTCTTCTCGGAATGCGAAATGTTTCAGACAAAAGTTGTAGAGAAAATCAAAACATATATAAATGTTCACTAACCTTTTTCCGAAAATCGTGCCGTTCGCGAGATAGTGGAAAAATATGGTATAGCCAGACAGGCCACAGATGACAATGTAATATGGCACATGCGCGTTGCGTGGTGGATAACTAGAACTACAGACACACACTCAGAATATGTAATATTTATTGATTTTCCACGACAACGGTTACGCGAACGCGCCTCAATATTAAGATGTACGTACAATGCCTATCTTGTGTGCGTTAATCTGCATAGTAGTGCCAAGAAAGGAGATGGTATGGCATCTCTACTTTCGAAATTTTTTACGTTTTTTATAACCGCTTATTTACTCGTATTATTCACGTAATGAATGGAACTGCTATCGAGCTGCACGTGTGAAGCGCAGTGTAACGTACTTAAGCAGAGCAGTTTAAAATCCAGACTTTTCATTGTGGAAGCCTATAAAAGGAAACAAGTTTACGATAAGTGTCCTAGAAAATTTAGAATACGGTTTCCCGGAGTTTTGGTTCCTTCGAAATCAAGCAGGTCTAAGGGTTGAAGGCAGTAACGTCCAACATCTACTCTAACATACGATAAATTTGATTATATTATATATGCACTTGTGGGCCGGGTAGCTCAGCCGGTATTGCAACTGACTACGGGCTGGACGGTCCGGGATCGAATCCCGGTGCGGATGAGATTTTCCGCCCGCCCAGACCGGCCCTGGGCCCACCCAGCCTCCTGTAAAATGTGTACCGGGTCTTTCCCGGGAGTAAAGTGCGGCCGGGGTGTGCTGCTGACCACTCACCCCTTCTAGTGCCGCGGTCATGGAAGAGTAGAGCTATGCCTCTACCCACC